>Ga0307442_1000031_pt1 | contig 44918 bp, 41 predicted proteins | sample SalMarWE160430MG_FD_202143 | JGI IMG/M metagenome (GOLD analysis project Ga0307442, IMG submission 202143) | Salt marsh sediment microbial communities from the Plum Island Ecosystem LTER, Massachusetts, United States - WE1604-30 | ecosystem: Environmental > Aquatic > Marine > Intertidal zone >...
ATTTTCACGAGCGCCTGGCTCATGCTCGGTGTTTTTGGTGTCCCATCGGGCCTGTACCACCCCAGCTGCTCGCAGGCACTTCGTGAAATGGCGGTGCGGTTTCGGCTGGTATCCTCATCGATGATTGCGCGAATGCAGGCAACCTCCGATTCGCTAAACTCTCGTCCGCAATACTTCCAGGTCTTTTCTTTTCCTTCCTTGATGTTCCAGGGCAGATGGGCAGTGATATCCGCAGGAGGCTTTCCTCCGGCAAGAGCACAGGCCCTGAAATAGTCACTGAGCCATTCGAGTTGATTGATTTCCCATAGTTCAAGAGTTTCGAAGATACTGAACATCACCGCGGTAAACCTGGCGCTCCAGATCGCACCCGATCCGTAGTAGTTCTTCCGACCCACCACAGGATTTCTCAAGGTCCGTTCTGAGCCATTGTTGTCCATGGGTATTTGCGGATGATCCACAAAGACCGTCAACCCTTCCCAATGAATATCAAGGCTCTTCAAAACACTGCTCTGACTGTGATGAAGGCGAGGTTGTTTCCGTTCTTCCTGAAAGATGCTCTTCATATCCGCAACAGCTTCCCGCACCCGGATATCTTCGCGGGTGAAGGCCGCCGAGCCTTCAGCATACTGGGCTCGCAGGGAGTTGAGATGGAAAAGACAGTTGATCCGATCTTCCCACTCCTGGGCCCACTCCCGTACCTGGGCGTACTTCAGTCCGGCTTCCCGAAAGTCTCTGCGGGCATGGGCCCAGCAGAAGGCAAGGATGATTCCTTCATGCTTCTTTGCGTATGATTTATAGGCTGAATAACGGTCTACCAAAAGGATTCCACCGACAAAATGCCCCAGATGTTCTTCTATGACCCGGGCCGAGCGTGTGGGGTCGATGACATGCACAACACTTTCATCGGATACAAATACCCACAGATACCACCGGTAGGTCGATTTCGTTTTTGTGGTTTCGAACACGCTCCACCGTGTCTCATCGGCCTGCCACCAGGCAGCATTCCTACTGCGCTCTTCCAGCGCGGCGTACACCGGTTCAAACAGCGGAGCTAAGCGTTTCAACCCGTCTCCCGCACTCCCGGGAGGGATGGATAACCCGTGCAGCGCCAGATTCTTCAAGATACGCGCAACCGGAATCTGAAACCGGTACTTGCGGATGAGAATGTGGATCCATACCGAGGCGCCATAGCGGCAATTGGGGATGAGTTTGGCCGGGCCAAGGGCTGTAATAATCCCTTTATTCCCGGGACACTTACATCCGGGTCTGTACTTTTTCCGTCGTATCTTTCTGGCATATCCGCGTACTTCCTGTGTTTCTATAAGTTCGGAATCTTCTGTGTCGGGCATTTCGATTAACGGCAGTCCACAGGTCAGGCAGTACTTTTCGGATTCAAGAAGATCATGTACTTCCTCTTTGGCGGGCAAATGACTCTGATCTCTGGGCTTCGGGGCAGGGCGGTCCGGTTGTTGGCCGCGTTTGCGCTTCCTTGGCCCTGAGGCCTGTTTCTCTGTTTCAGATTTCTTTTTTGACTGTTCCGTTTTCTTTTCATACAACTGCCGAGTGAGGTATTTAATGCGAGCGTTTTTATCTTGCAGCTTTTTCTTCAAAGCCGCTTCACGTTCCACCGCTTGTTTGTGGCGGCTTTTCCAATACCCGATATCGGCTTTTAGAATGTTGTTCTCTGTGAGAAGCTTTATATTCTCTGCTTTGAAGATCGAAAAAATCTTATCTTCCGCTTGATCTGCAGCCATGCTTGAAGCATAGCAAATAGCGTTCCGGATGTCCAGCCCTATGGCGAATGCGAATGTTTACGGTGCTATTGCAATATCTTTATCCTCCGTAATTGGTTCCCGGAGGTTTTCCCGTTCCGGAGGACCGCCGAAGATGTTTGTCTGGAATCCGAGTCGAGATCCGAGCGGAAAGCTTATCCCTGTAATAAAGTAACCGTATCCACCTTGATAGATGAGATCGAATGCTTCCAGGTACGGGGTCTGTCCAGTATTACTCATGTTACACAGTGCATTGAATTGCGCGTACTGCAGGAATCCAAGGTATGCCGGATTCCGGCTGGGCAGCTGCATCGCCGCAGCCTCTGTTTTGAACTTAGAGGTGTTCACGATCAGCTTTCTAAAATAGAGCAGTACCGCTTCGTTGTCTGGATCGATTTTCCGCGCTTTGGTAAGTTCGTCTTTCGCCTCAGCATTCTCCTTCCGGTCGTACGCATCAACTGCCTTGGAGAAAGCCACTACTGCATCTTCGTTCTTTTCTTCTACAGCCTCGACCTTGGCAATCGTCGAGCTGGGAATCGGCAGACCCAGGTGCTCCAGGATTGATGAAGTGAAGTAGCCGGTGATGTAGTCGTAGTTTGTGATACGGGCCACGACCTGCTTGGTCCATACCACCATCGTGGATTCCACATCGATCATCCGTAGGCTGATCAGCACTTCCTTATCCATATCGATGATCTCACCGAACACCAGGTACTTGGCGGCCAGCATTTTGCCCACTACCACCTGCCTGGTGGTATCCGCCAGGTCCGATAGGGCGAACTCGATCTCTTCGAGGACTTCCGCGCGCCTCTCCCGCTCGATCAGATTCACCCCAGTGGATTTCGCCAACTCCACGGCGATCATCTCGGAGATGCCTTTGCCCATGTACTTGTAGCGGGGATTGTCACTATGGACGGCAAAGTCGGAAAGTGCGATGCGGAATGAGATGCTATAGGACGGGCGTACAAATAAAAGAAACAAAGCCAATAGGAGTAGCACTTTTTTCATGTTGAGGCTCCTTGGGTGGCTTACTTGTTCAAGAGTATATCTCACTTGGAGCATTCGCACAATTTTCTGAATTTGTAGTGAGTACATTCGGGGAAATTACAAAATAGCTTTAACCGTAATAAAAACCGGAACAAATGGCGCTTCATGGACTCCTCTTTATAATGCCCAACAAATCTAGTTTTCCAGTGGCTTCGTAATAGGGATGCCGAAGCACATTCAAACGTCTTAGCGGTATACTGCATCTACTCCATCACTCCGTGTCATTTTAGTAAACAAACCCAAATGGTTGGGGTATTCAATTAGGATTGTTGGCGTTTCCTATCGCGCTGTTTTCTGCGATAGCTCGAGAGACAGCAAAGTCCCTCGTTCAGAGGGGACTATTTCACGGAAATTAGCAGGGGCAGGACTCGAACCTGCGACCTCCGGGTTATGAGAACACCCCAGCAATGTGTCGGCTCGTAGCCGTTTGTGCCATCTCTATCTGACAGTTTTCATCTGACATTTTATCCGCAGAGTGCGAAAAAGCCTCTTGGATTCCATCACCTTTCACATTTTGGCCCCAATGATTCTTCCTTCTATGGGTACATCTCGCAATACGCACATCTGTATGGAACGTGGTTCGCGCGGTTTTTGACAAAGGCTTCCTCATATTTAGGCTCCCTGCGTGGTTATATCAGACCATTCCTTCACGGATCTGCTCAACCGCTGTACATTTGAAAAATCAGGACAAGGTTCGAGATTTATAATTGCCATTTGTCCCGATCCATTTTATATTTTTCAGTACATACAGACAGAGAAAAAGCCTTATTCGCAGCGCTGAAAACAAGGAAGAAAGTGGTGGACGATATGCGGACGATCAATACTCTCAACCTTGACGAGGAGCATTTTGCTCCTTATGGTCGGATTCTTACGCCACGCAAAGATGAAACACCCGAAGTATCAGAAGCAGGGATATTCGATTTTTACGTGCCGTTTTCCGATTCATCCCAGGGGTGGCAGATCGGATATCTCGTCAACGTGGCAAAGCGCATAGATAAACTGGAGCGCCACCCCAACACACCTGAAGTGTTTTCACCCCTCCATGGGAAATCTGTGCTCGTGGTCTCAGAAGATCCCGGGGACCCAGATTCAATTTTCGGATTTTTCCTTTCCAAACCTATCGTGTTCAACCGCGGGACGTGGCACGGGGTGATAAGCGTCACGAAAACATCAGAGATACTGATCGTTGAAAGTCCCGATGTAATCGATGAATTTTTTCAATTGCCCTTTTGGGTGACGGTGAGCGAGTGGAAGGAGAAAGACGTATGAAAGCTGCAGTTTGGAATGGTCCGCATGATCTATCCATTCAAGATGTCGACGTCCCGTCTCCGGGAAGAGGGGAAGTGCTGATTGAGACAAAGGCAGTGGGTATTTGCGGAAGTGACCTCGAAATCTACGACGGGCGCTTCAAGCAGAGCGTTCCTCCGCTGATTCTGGGACACGAAGGCGGTGGTATCGTGCATACTGTTGGAGATGGTGTGTCCATGGTCCATAAGGGCGACAGGGTGAGCGTGGAGTGCGTACTATCCTGCGGTAGATGCGAGTACTGCAAAAAAGGGCTCTTCGGATTATGTGAAAACGGAGGCGTTTTGGGGATGGTGGGGGCGAATGGTGAGTACGCCGAGTTTTTTGTTGCTCCTGAGAAGAACTGCCACATCCTGCCTGATGAAATATCGTGGCCTGAAGCCGGGGTGATTGATACGCTCGCAGGGCCCGCGTACGCAGCGGCAAAGCTGAACTTTCCCCTCGAGAGCTCGGTTGCGGTGTTTGGACCGGGACCTGCCGGACTGTTTTTCTGCGCGCTCTCCAAGTTGCGGGGAGCGGTAAAGGTGTTTCTTGTGGGAACGAGAGATTACCGGCTGAAACATGGGCCAGAGTTTGGTGCTGACCGTCTGATAAACGTGCATGAAGAAGACGCCGTCGAATCGATAAAAGCAGAAACAGAGGGGAAAGGAGTGGACATCGTGATCGAGGCCGCAGGCTCGGAGGAAGCGCTGAATGCGAGCCTTAGCGTGCTGAAGAAGGGGGGGGTCATGTTACTCTACGGTGTGCTCGGAGGCGGGCCGATTTCGGTCAATGTTCAGCCGATACAGATGTTCGAGTACACGGTGCTGGGGAGTGCCACGGTCGATTACCCCCCTGCGATCAAGCTCATCAAGACGGGAAAGATCAAAGTGCAGAATCTTGTGTCCCACAGGTTGACGCTTGATCAGCTTCCAAAAGCGTTTTCGAGCGGGTTGATCGAAAAGAGACATGAGAACTACATGAAAGGGGTTGTGCTTTTTTAACAGCAGGAGCGGATAAAAGAAGAATAAAGTTTGACAGGGAGACACAAATGATCGGCATCGAAAAATTACGGAAAAAAATCGCAGCATTTCCGCGTGAAAAACTTGCGAATCTACCCACTCCACTGCAGGAGGTGCCGCGTTTTTCTCAGGCACTTGGAGGACCGCGTATTTTCATCAAGAGAGACGATCTCACAGGGCTTGCATTCGGCGGGAACAAAACGAGGATGTTTGAATTTCTTCTGGCACGGGTCAGAAATGAGGGTGCGGATACGGTGATCGGGGGTGCAGGTGTTCAGTCAAATTACTGTCGCCAGCTTACCGCTGCGTGCAACGTGATTGGGTTTGAAACCCATCTCGTTTTGCGAAGGATTCGTGGGGTCAAGGACAACACCGTGCAGGGCAATCTTCTGCTCGACCTGCTCGCAGGTGCACACGTTCATATCATCGATGCAGACGCAGAAACGCAGTCAAAGGAAATTTATGCTCTTGCTGAAGAGCTGAAAAAGAAGGGGAAAAAGCCATTTGTTGTCAGGCTGGCGGCTCAGGATGACCTCACACCGGACGTGGTTTCCTACGTCAACTGCTTCTGCGAGATACAGGAGCAGTGCGATGCGCTCGGTATTCAACCCACCTATCTCTACGTCTCGTCCTACGACAGCACCCAGGCGGGACTTGAAGTGGGTCGCGAAGTGCTTGGCAATCCGGTAAAGATAAGAGGGATCGCACCTGCAGCGTGGGAATCTGACGCTGCCGGACTGATTGCCCGGTACGCGAACCAGGTCGCAGGGGCACTGAAGGTGCCCTGTGCGTTTACTCCAGAAAAAGTGTACAACACTAAAGCCTATGTCGGTGAGGGGTACGGCATCCCCACACCGGAAGCGGTAGAGATGATAAAGCTGATGGCGCGGACCGAAGGGATCTTTCTCGATCCTGTGTACACGTGCAAGGCGATGGCAGCGGTTGCAGATCACATTAAAAAAAGCGAGCTCACAGCAAGCGATACCGTGATTTTTCTGCACACAGGGGGAACACCGGCGCTCTTTGCATACGCGGAGGAGCTCGGCACCGGTGAGCTGAATGAACATCTCGCGTTTGATGATCGATAAAGTGGTATTCGTCGCAAGCCAACGGCTTTCAGGCAGAAAAAAACCTATATATATGTTAAGGGAAAATATATGATGGAACCTGAAGTCGTTGTCGACTATGAGCTGAAGATCGGAGAAAGTCCGCTCTGGAACTCAGAAGAAGGGATGGTCTACTGGGAAGATATCCATACTGGAAGAATTTTCCGCTTCAATCCTGTGAGCGGGGTCCACGAAACGGTCTATGAAGGCGATGTTGTGGGAGGATTTACCATCGAGGAGGACGGCGCTTTGCTCCTCTTCATGGAAAACGGGAGTATCAAGGTATTTCGTGATGGATCACTTGCGACTGTAGTGGAGGAGATCCCCAAAGAGCGCGGGACCCGCTTCAATGACGTGATTGCGGATCCTGAAGGGCGTGTTTTTTGCGGAACCATGCCGGGGAAGGATCATCCTGCGAGTGTCTACAGGCTGGACAGAGACGGTTCGATTACGAAAGTAATAGAAGGAGTCGGCCTTTCCAACGGAATGGGCTTCACTCCCGACCTGGAAAAGATGTACCACACAGATTCTCCCAAAAGGACAATATATTTGTACGATTATGACAGGAAGAGCGGTGCGCTCGGCGGAAGGTTGGTGTTCGTGCGCACACCCGAAGGCGAAGGTGTCCCGGATGGGATGACCGTTGACAATGAGGGGTGCGTTTGGTCTGCCCGTTGGGACGGCGGATGTGTTGTTCGCTACAGCGCAGGAGGAGACGAAATGCTGCGTATCACGTTACCTGTAAAAAAAGTGTCAAGCCTTACCTTGGGGGGCAGGGACTACACGGATCTGTATATCACCACAGCAGGTGGCGACAACAGAAATGAAGAGGGACGGGAGGCGGGGGCACTCTTTCGAGTGAGGACTGCAATTCGGGGTGTCGGAGAGTTCAGGTCAAGGGTTACTCTCTAATTATGCACACAGGAGAAGATCTTTTATGGAAGAGAAAAAGAAGAAAGTGGGGCTCATCACTCTGAGCCTTGAACGTGAGCGGACCGATTGTGCCAGAAGTTTCGGAGAAAAGGGCGTCCGACAGCTGAAATCCGCCGGATTCGAGGTTTTTGTCCCGGATGATCTCATCTTCGATACAGAGGGGTGCATAAAAGCGGCACACGATTTTCAGGCAAAGGGGGCGCAGTGTATACTCATTCAGCTCGGCACTTGGGTATCCACCCCAACTGTTGTAGACACGCTCCGCGCGATCGACCTTCCGTTCGGGATCTGGGCTGAAGACAATCCTGCCTCCTTTTCACTCACCGCTGGCGGTATCGTGCACGGTTCCCTCGACGAGATGGGGCTGAAGCATCGGTTTTTCTACGGTTCACCCCTTTCAGAATCGCTGATAGAAGAGATCGGCGCGTTCATCAGTGCGTCGGCCGCAGTGAGGGAACTCAGCGGACAGAGGTTATGCGTGGTGGGCGGACGGGTGATGGGTATGTATACCACGATGGCTGACATCATTCAGCTCAAGGAGGTGTTTGGTGTAGAGCTGGAGCACATGGATGCGGTCCGTCTGTATCTCGAGGGAGAAAACGCTTCTGATGAAGAGGTCGACAAAGTCGCTTCTTGGATTCGTGAGACATTCGGAAACGTCAGTGTGCCGGACACGGTGTTCCGGAAATCGATTCGGCTCTATCTTGCTCTCAAAGGTGCGCTGCAGGAGGAATCTTATACACTCGTTGCGGTCAAGTGTCAGGATGAAATGATCAACAACTACGCGTCATCGTGCCTCGCGATCTCGCTTCTCAACGATGAAGGGCTTACCGTTTCCTGCGAATCAGATATATACGCTGCGGTGACGATGCATATACTGCGAACCCTCTCAGACGGTGTTTCACTTTTTGGTGATGTGAATCATCTCGACACTGAAAAGGCGCTCCTGCGGGTGGTGAACTGCGGTTCCATGCCGACCCTCATGGCGGCGCGGAGAAAAGATGTGGATCTGGGCCTGCAGTACGAGTACATGGGCAAGGCGCAGGGTGCCACGACCGTGATGAGCGTGAAAGAGTCGCCCGTAACCGTTGCGAGGCTTTCGAGAGTAAAGGGCCGTTTTGTGCTGCTTGCAGCGGAAGGCGCAACCCAGGCGGTTGATAAAAAGAGGTTCAAGGAGTCGCGGGAGAACTGGCCCCATGCCTTTATCGAACTCAGGGGAGACATGGAGAAACTAATCCAGAATCTCCGCTCCAATCATCTTCATCTCTGTTTCGGGAATCATTTGAAGGAACTGGAGGAGTTTTGTAAAATAATGGACATTGAGCTCATAGACCTTTGAATGAGCCACGGAGGCGTGCATGAACAAAGAAAGAACCGGCGAAGAAATACCTGTATTGCGGGTGGAAAACGTGAGCAAGAGTTTTGGCATGGTCCAGGCACTGAAAAACGTGAGCCTCGGGGTTTACCCCGGAGAAGTGCTGGGTCTTCTTGGTGACAACGGTGCGGGAAAATCGACACTCATAAAGATTATATCGGGAAATTTTCACGCGGATGAGGGTTTGATCTACCTCGAGGGAAACCGGGTAAGATTCGACAGTCCTGCGGAATCCCGGAAAGCGGGTATAGAGACCGTGTATCAGAACAGCGAGATATGCGAAAATGCCTCTGTTGCAGCGAATTTTTTCATAGGCCGCGAGCTGTGTGGAAGTGTTCCGGGATTTCGTGTGCTCAAGGAACGCGCCATGGTACGGGAAACCGAAAATGTCCTCTCTGATATCGGTATAGAGGTATACTCCGTAAAGTCGAAGATGGGCTTTTTGTCAGGCGGGCAGCGTCAGGCGATTGTGCTCGGGCGCTTTTTCCACTGGGGGGGTAAAGTTGCTCTTCTGGACGAGCCGTTTGCAGCGTTGGGTGTAGCCGAGTCCAGAAAAGGGCTGCAGCTCATCAGGCAGGTGAGCGGCCGGGGCCTTCCGATTATATTGATCACCCACAACATCGAGCATGCGTTCGAGGTTTCAAACCGATTCGTCGTGCTCCGACACGGTGAGGTGGTGGGAAAAGGCCAAATAAAGGATGTCACGGTCGATGATGTCGTATCCATGATCACGGGCGCAATCCATGTAGCAACTTGATTTTTTTCTTTAATCGAAATACAATTTTTTTACATTTTTATATAGGAGGAAGAGATGAGAAAACTCACGAAACTTGTATGTGTGCTGTGTATTTTCGTCATGGTAGGATTTGTCGCATTCGCGGGAGGTGGGAAAGAAAAGGCCGGGAAAGGTCTGGTGTTCTACCTTTCCCCTAATCAGTTCGATGAGTTTCAAACGACCGCCTCCAAGCTCATTCGAAAATATGTGGAGGATGCGGGCTATGAGCTCAAAGAAATGATTGCACAGTCGGGACAGGCAGAAGATGTGGCACTCCAGCTGAGCCAGCTCGATGATGCAATCACTCAGAATCCCAAGGCGATCATCATCGCCGCATGTGACGCCTCTGCGGTTGTCGACGGGATTGAGAGGGCCCGTGCTGAAGGGATCCCTGTGATCGTGTTTGACCGGACGATCTCAGGAACGAAAGTTGATTTGAGCTCCGTAGCAGGGTGTAAGAGAATCGGTATCCTTGCAGGCGGTGAAATCGTGCGTTTGCTCAAAGAGAAGTACGGATCTGTGAAAGGATCCATACTCGATATCATGGGCGATCCGGGGGATATGTACACCGTGCTCATCGAGGAAGGATTTCAGGAGGTCATGGCAGACTATCCCGATGTTGAGATCACAACAAAGATCGCCGATGGATGGGCAGCCGACAATGCTGCGGACATTGCCGACGACTGGCTTGTGGCACGTCCGGATACCGACCTCATATTCTCTCACGCAGAACACCTAGCAGCTGCAATCACCTCAGTTCTCGAAACGAAGGGCATCAGCAAAAACCAGATCATCATGGTTTCGACCGCGGGAATGCCTATGGGGCTCGACCTCGTGAGAGACGGCTGGCTTCAGGCCACTGTGGAGCAGCCCCTCACAGCACAGGCGGAGGGAGTCGCGATGTTCCTGGATGATGTGATCGCAGGAAAGGAGATCAAGCCCGGTACCTACACTGTCGGCGGATTCAAATCCGATCTGGTCCTCAAGGAGTATGGCCCCGAGCTCATGATCCCCGGGAGCGTGATCACAAAGAAAAACGTGGACGACAAAAAATTCTGGGGCAACCAGGTGGGTGAGTAGGCGCCGCTTGAGAGCCGGTTACAGACTTATCGTGCATAAGTGACAAGCGGGGGCTGTGGTAATTTTTCACACAGCCCCCAATTTGTACCGTTTCATTGGAATAATCAGGTAAATACCAACACACAAGGGGAGAAAATGCCTCCTATCACAAAGAAAGACATCCTTCGGTGGGTGCTTGATAACATCGTGTGGTTTATCCTCCTTCTTGTTCTTATTGGCTTTTCCGCAGGGATACGGGGATTTGCGCAGTGGGGAATTTACAGGAATATACTCTATCATGCCGTGTTTGTCGGCATCCTTGCAATTGCTGAAGCACTCTGTATTATCAGCAGGGAGCTCGATCTGTCTGTTGAATCTGTATTGGGACTTGCAACAGTCGTCACCGCCTATCTGACCGGATCGAGCTCCGATGCATCGGGGCTTCTACTCAATGGATTTCTAACACTGGGGATCGTATTGCTCATGGGTGTGCTGATCGGTCTTTTCAACGGATTGCTCATCGTGAAGCTCAAAATCAGCTCATTCATCATAACACTGTCGAGTTATTTGATTTTCCGTGCGGTCGGTCTAGTTATCACGAAAGGTCACGGCGTCATCAAGCTCCGACCGGAGGTCGTTGCAGTGGCCCGTATTAATGTAGGCCCTGTCCCTCTGATGGTCATCATAATGGTTTTTGTGTACGCGCTCTTCTATTTCATTCTCACACGAACACAATTCGGCAGGCACCTCTATCTTGTCGGCGACAGCCGTGAGGCGAGTTTTAATGCCGGAATACGGGTGAACGATGTTCTGTTCGGTGTATTCATTTTAAGCGGCCTGCTCTCTGCGTTTGCCGGATGGCTGTTGGCAGCACGCACAAACGGTTCATCTCCTGGAATCGGTGTGGGGATGCTGTTCGAGGCCTTTGCAGCTGTCGTCATCGGTGGTGTGAGCCTGCAGGGCGGCGTGGGAAATCTTACCGGTGTGTTTGCGGGGGCAATCCTCCTGAGCGCCATTTCCACTGCGATTTCCATCCTCGGTATGCCGCCTTTTTACATGAACATCATCAGGGGCGGATTTATTATTTTCGCGGTGCTGATCGATGCAATCATCACCCGCGTCAGGCCGAGGTTGATGAGGTGAAAAACGGCCGTTTCTACCCTGTGCACTTTTTTCCTTTGAGGAAAAGATATGCGTGAAGAAGAACTCTTTCCAAGCTGGCCTGTATGGGACGAGGAAGATGTGGAAGCAGTATCATCTGTGGTAAGATCGGGGAACTGGTGGTGTGGTGCCCCATTGGAACAGGTGGGGGCAAACGTGTGGGAGTTTCAGAAGGAGTTTGCGCGCTTTCAGGAGGCGAAACACTGCGTTGCAGTGGCGAACGGCACCGTTGCCATAGAAACGGTGCTGCTCGCGCTCGGATTGGGAATGGGTGATGAGGTGATCGTATCGGATTACACGTTTGTTGCATCCGCCAGTGCGGTCGTCGCGGTAAATGCAGTTCCTGTCTTCTGTGATATCGATCCTGAAACCTTCGTTCTTGATGTAGACAAATTCGAGTCTCTCATCACTGCACGTACCAGGGCCGTAATCGCTGTCCACCTCGGTGGAAATCCGGTAGAGATGGACAGGTTGTGCGAAAAAGCTTCGAAAAACGGCTTGAAAGTGGTGGAAGATTGCGCCCACGCGCATGGATCCCGCTACAGGGGTAAACGTGCCGGTAACTGGGGCGATGCAGGAACCTTCAGCTTTCAGGCATCCAAGGTTTTGACGGCAGGAGAAGGCGGGGCGATCGTTTGTAACGATGACCTCCTCGCGGAACGGATATACAGTCTTTCAGACTGTGGTAGAAAACCGGGAAAGTACTTTTACTCCCACTTCGAATATGGAACGAACTATCGTTTGCCGGAGCTGAGCGCGGCACTGCTTCGTTCGCAGCTGAAAAAGTTACCCGCCCAGCACGCGCTGCGAAACGAGAATGCGCGCTATCTCGTAGATCGGTTGAACTCGATCGACGGGATCACCGTAATGAAACCGACGGACGGTGCAGAGGAGATTGGGTACTACATATATCCATTCATTTTTGACCCTTCGAAGTTTGAAAACATCACAAAGGAAGGCTTTAAGAGGAAGCTCAACGAAAACGATATTCCCACGGATGACTGCTACCCACCTCTCCACAGGCTCACCTGCTTCAGGGAGTCTCTCCTCAGGGAGAAAATCGACTATACACAGGCAAACTGGGGAGGGAATAAGTCCGATGATGCGCTCTTCCCGGTTGTTTCGGATATTTACGAGCGGTCCATACAGCTGCCCCACTATGTGCTCCTGGCAGACCGAGGAAAGCTCGATTACATCGCACAAACCATTGAACACATCAGATACTGAACATCGGATGCGGGTGAAGTTCTCGACATCGGAGCGTCAGGAATACAGGTTCCCCAGGTGAACGAAATCCTGGTTGTTGTTTTCAGAGGCAAAAGATCTTTTGCACAACTGTCTGTCAGGGTTCGAGGGGAGGGTCTCCTCTTCTGATCCTCCGCACGAGTTCCAGGTAATAGTTGAGGTTCTTTATCGACATCTCGGGAGGAACACCTCCAGCACCTGAAAGGATGAAACGGGTGTGGCCCCCCGTAGAGACCACCTTCTGGAGGTGCTCTTTCAACTCGACCGGGCTCATGTGCCCGATGGTGCAGGTAATACCCCCTTTGAGCACAGTGCGGTCACCGTAATTTTTCTTCAAAACCTCTAGGTCCATTCCATCATAGCTATCCAGAGGATCTATGGAATCAAATCCCACATCGACAAGGTCTTCGAACAGCTGCATCACGTTTCCGTGTGAATGATACGTGACTTTTAAGCCTCTTTCGTGGAATGCTTCGACCATCCTGCAACTCGGCTCCCTGAATATGCTCCGATATGTCGCAGGGCTGAAGTACGGGGCATGCTGGGTTCCCATGTCGTCGGTGATCCAAATTGCATCGACCTCGCACTCCTCAACGACCATGAGCCCGAGTCTAATTATCGCGTCCACCGCACGATCGGACATCAGCCTCACGAACTTTGGGTTGTCGGCAACATCATACCATATTTCCTCCAGCCCCCGAAAGAGCATCCAGGTTGCCTCGAACGCGCCTTTTCCTTCCATTGTGACCCAGTACCCTCTATCCTTCAGCTTCCTGATGGGGTCCCGAAGCTGTTTGACACGCTTTCGTAGCCCCTCCCAGTCGGGTTCAGGAATTTTGTCTAGATCGTCGGGGTGCTGCACGGGATTGTAAATCGCTTTTGCGTAGTACGGCTTTTTCCTCCAGTACCAGGTCCCGCCGAAGAACGTGCGGGACAAAATGTGTGTTTCGTCCTCTGCGATGGTATCGCAGAAAATACCAGGCCCTCCGGGGATGTTGAGAGGTGCAGGAATGACGATCCAGTCTGATTCGAAGAGTTCCGCTTCGGCAAGCGCGATGTCATCCCAGCTCCCTTTCATCACATTGGGGCCGAAAAATGCGCGACTCGCCTCCATATTGCTGAACCCGTCGACAAATGGAAGAATATCTGTGGGCTTCCCTTCGAGTACATGCATGGTTCGTTCATAGGGCAGCATGTTGTATCACTCCTTGGGTGCATTATACCGCTCGAGAATTTTCTTTGCCATCCACGGGCCCATCGGTTTGCTGTCTCTCCGTCCCCATAGCTGGCCGCCACATCGAGGTGACTTGAACCAAAAGCAGTTATGAGAAACAAAACTTAAAAGGTTTTCTCTCGGAACTCATCAATTTATTTCCACATCGAATAACCAGGAAATCTTGATCTCATTTTCAAGCAGCTTGAACTCTTTATCACCGGTTACCAATTCAGCCCTGCGGATTTTAGCCAAAGCCGCTGCATAGCAATCCGAATAAGAAATCCTTCCGTTAACCTTGAATATTGCGGCTTGACGGGTTAATTGCCAGTCAGCATCTATAACCTCTATCGCCATGCCCTTAATTTCGCCAATATACTGGTCCGCAACACCAGGGGAATTTGTTCGGGCTATCGAATACCATACTTCCCCCAGGTTAACCACACTCATTACGAGGTTGATTTTGCCTTCTTCTGCCTTCACTATTAAGTCTCTAACAAGGTCGGCCCCCGGCTCATCTTCAAAGAAAGCCATTAGAGCGTATGCGTCCAGAATCTTGACAGCCATGCTTAGTTTTCCTTTTCCTTATCCTTGCGGCGTTCTTCAATCAACGCCTTCAATCCTCCCTTGCCTTTGAGAGAGCCTTGTAAATTCCTCAGATATTGTTCGGTGACAGGTTTCAAGACAATGGCATCTCCAATATCCGTGACGATGATTTTTGTGCCGGTTTTAATCCCGTATTTCCTCCGTAGCGTCGCGGGAATAACAATTTGACCTTTGACAGTTGCGTAAGTCTCCATTTCTGTTTTCTCCCTTATATAGCAAATTATTACTATAATTATAAAAGTAAGTCAAAGTTTCAATAGTATTACATTATAAAGTGATTGTACCCCTTCTATCTGACAGTTTCCATCTGACACTTTTTTCGAAAGACTAATCAGCCACATATCGAGCTCAGCAATATTCAGGAAATCGATCCCTCCAATCCGCAAGTGGGAAGCGGAGTTCGTTACTCTGAATAGATACTAATATAAAACAGTAGGCTCAGCCCAAAGTCGCTGCTAAATTGTCGAATTTTTCGATTAGCACGGCAGAAAAGTTGTTCCAGTCTTCCGTATTCATTCTATCATTATTTACCCATGTCCAAGAGAAGTTCCAGCGAACAATCTTAGGGCAGCGGCTTAATTTTTTGCCTGCACTGAACAGACTAGAATTAGTTATAGAATCTCTGCCTTGGACAGTGTGGTTTGCTGTACACCGCCGAGTCTCTCGTAAAATCGTATAGCTCTGCTATCACTGTCGAAAACCCACAGATAAGCCGTTTTATGTCCACGACTGATCAGTTGTTCCGCCACCGCCGCCATAAACGCTGACCCTACTCTCTTTTACCTATACTCTATAATATTATCGATTAGAGAACATGCACAGAGCAATCCTTAAGTGTATACAAACAGATCGTTTTCTATGCTTGTTTCGCCGTGGTTCAGCGAATGCCTACTCGCCGAGCACCGAATCCAGAGAGAAGTCAGGGAAAAGGTTCTTCACCTTCTTGATGGTTACGAGGGAAGGATTGGAACGACGCTCCAATCTTTGATAACTATAGAGATTACGCATACCCAGACGCCTTGCCGCCTCTTTTTGGGTCATATTATGTCGCAGGCGAACCTGTCGCAGCTGAAGCGAAAAAGCGACAGACGGATCCACTTCAACCGCCACGACATTTGCTCCGTAGAGTTCAGAAGCCGGTTCGGGAAAAACAACGGTTGAGGACTCCGGCTCTTCTAGATAAAGATTCAACGCTTCGTGCATATTCTTCTCAAGGTCAAGCCGATCCTGGCCTTGGGTTACACACCCTTCTAATTCAATGCATTCAGCCCAAAAGCCGTCCTCGTTGTGAATGCGGAAATGATAGGTCATCTCATAACTCCTTGCCCGTGCGAGTTTGCGCAAGCCGTTTGAATAGAGCCCGCTCAAGTCCTCGTTTCAGTTCCTTATGAAGGGGAATGGTTTCCCGAAGATTGCCTTTTCCCACCTTCACATGGGATCCTCTCCGATGAACGATTACCCACCCGGCCTTTCGGTAGAGTCTGAGCATCTCTTCGCCGCTTACGGGCATTCAATTCTCCCCTCAATTATACCAACTATAATTGGTATTCGGCAAGTTGATTAGCGTCACTTCAGCGGATGAGTTTCGATTGCTGACCTCCACTTGTAGATAACTGGCGATTTCCGATTATTGATTGAAAAACATCGAGAGTCTTCGCCAAAAGGACGTACGAAACAGCGGTGGTTAGATCTCTAGTCTACGTCTTGTTTTAGCCTGAAGGCGAGTTCGGATGTTGCAGTGTAGATTGGGTAGCCGTAGGCACTGCATAGGTAGTAGGGTGAAATGCACTGCCAAACCTACTCCGACAATCTTCTGAAGAGTGAAATTCCGATAAGGGACGTGGCAGCAGCACCGGAAGCCGAAAAAACAACAAAGCCCCTCGCTCAGAGGGGCTTTTTACACACAAATATAGCAGGGGCAGGACTCGAACCTGCGACCTCCGGGTTATGAGAACACCCCGGCTTTGTATCGGCTCGTATCCGCTTGTTCCCTATTGTATATCATATAAGGGAATACGTCAATTGCTTTGTTTCCCGATGTAGCTCGGTGTAGCCTGATATCGCCCTTTGTAACCCCTCTATCTGACAGTTTCCATCTGACACTTTATGCGGAAGAATGCGTAGACCAGGCACCGGATTCAACAAGGCCTTGGAAATCGATCCTTCAAATCCTTAAGGGGAGACGGAGTTCGTTTCTCTGAATGACGACTTAGACGCAACAGTAAGCTCAGCCCAAGGCCGCTGCCAAATTGCCGAACTTTTCAACCAACGGGACAGAAGATTTGTTTCTGTAGTTCTACACGGGACCGCATGCACAAAACTCTTCGCCTAGATGTTTAATCTCCAAGCACCGAATCCAGGGAGAAGTTAGGGAAAAGGGTCTTCACCCTCTTGATGGTTACGAGGGAAGGGTCGGAGCGACACTCCAGCCCCTGGTAGCTGTAGAGACTGCGCATATTTTTACGGGCAGGCCGGAAATAGCGACGCGTGAAGATGCGTGTGCTGGCTTACATCCAATGTCAGGGTATGCTTATACAGGGTCTCGAATCGGCCCTGGAAAGCTGAGACGTAGGTGAAAAGATCAATGCGCAGGTTCCCTCCGACAAGGAATACGACATGCAGGACGAAAAGTTCAAGGGAAAACTGAACCGATCTGACTTCGAAGTGGTGGTTGATCATCAGGAGAGAATGTACTTCCGGACGCGATCGTACGGAGGAGAAAGGCTCTTTCACATCATGGCCATCGCCAGAGACGAGGTTACCGTGGTCGGTAGTTACTTCTTAGCGGGATACTCATTGGACTTCCAGGTAGATATCACGCCGGTTCAGAAGGTGCCCCAAGAAGAGCGAGGCCAGCCGAGCAGACAGCAAATCCGCCTTGACTTCCTGTTCCATCTATGTATTCTCACCAGGCGGTATATCCGCCGTCAAGCAGCAGGTTATGACCCGTCACATAGGAGGACCCTTCAGAGGCAAGAAACGACACCGCCTGAGCGAACTCCTCCGGCTCTCCAAGCCGTCCCACCGGAGTCATCTCGAGCTGAAGTTCCTTGAAACCCGGCATGGTTTGCGAACGCATTCCCATCTCGGTCGCCATGTATGAAGGACTAATGCAATTAACGGTGATGTTATGCCTGGCCCACTCCACTGCCAGGACCTTGGTCAGCGTGATGATCCCTCCTTTTGCGGCGGAATACGGTCCCAGTCCCACGAGCCCCCTGTTGGCGATGATTCCGGATATCGATGCCGTGTTGATGATCCGGCCCCATTTATGCCGTATCATAACTCGTCCAACGGCTCGATTGACGAAGAACGTGCCGCTCAGGTTGACCTCAAGGACTTGGCGCCAATCCGCGTCCGAGATGTCTTCCATCGGGAGCCATCCGCTTTCCCCTCTCTGCGTCTTGCCGCGGGCTATTCCGGCGCAGTGCACAAGGATATCTATACGACCAAATCGGGAGACGGCGGATTCGACCAGCCGCTTTACATCAGCCGAGTCCGAAACATCCACAGTGACCGCATGCGTGTCGGTGTGAACAGATAATGACTCGGCAACCTTTCTCACGCTGTCACCGTCAATATCCGCAGCCACAATGCTTTTTCCTTCCAGCGCGAGAAGCTCCGCGGCTGCCTTGCCGAGTCCCCTGCCGGCGCCTGTTACGAGCGCGATTTTCTTGTCTTCTTTTTCTGCCATCGGTATCTCCTCCTTGATGCTACACTCCGGTATTTCCACATCTCTGTGTCGCCACAATCCTGGATGCAGCATCTCGAATCGCACGAGAGGCGCTCCCTTGGTCTGCGGTTGACGCATTGCAGGCTAGTGAATAGTATACCGTAAAACAAAACCGCGGAGCGTTGTAAAACCCCGGATTGTCATAAACTTCGAGACTCTTTGACACTCCAGCTCGACAGAGCGGCCGAGAGGAATCATTTCCGACAATGAAGCACAAGGATGAACCATGGCAATGAACTTGCTCATAGCCCACGGAGGCGGACCAACCGCTGTTATCAACGCGTCGCTCGCGGGCGTCGTTCGCCGCGCACGTCAAGAAAAGGAGATCGGCCGCGTTCTGGCTGCACGCCACGGAATCGAGGGTGTGCTTAAGGAGGACTTGATCGACCTTACCGGACTCAATGAAGCGGAACTAGAAAAACTCTCAGCGACACCCGGCTCGGCAATAGGGAGTTGCCGATACAAGATGCGAGCTGAGGATCACGAAACCGCCGTTCGAGTCCTGGACCGTAACAACATCGGCATCTTTCTGTACAACGGCGGCAATGACTCTATGGACACCTGCGTGCAGGTCGCGGCCTTGACCGACCGCACCCGGGTTATCGGCATTCCCAAAACTATTGATAACGACCTGGTTCGAACCGACCATTGTCCAGGATTCGGGAGCGCTGCCCGCTACTATGCGATAACCGCCCTGGAGCTCTGTCTCGACGTTGCCGCACTGAACATACACGTGGTGATCCTGGAGGTCATGGGCCGGAACGCCGGTTGGACCGCTACCGCCACAGGACTTGCCCAGCGAATCGGCTCCATCGGACCGGAGATCATCCTGCTTCCTGAGAAACCATTCGAAGAGGAAGCCTTCCTCGACCGCGTACGAGATCTGTGGACCCGCCAGCGCGGCTTCGTGGTAGCCGTGAGCGAAGGTCTTGCCGGCATGGATGGGAATCCACTCGTATCTGCGGTGGACCGTAGCGGAGCAGATGCCTTCGGTCATGCTCTGCCTGGCAACGTGTCGCACTATCTGGCGCAGCTTATTACCTCCCGGCTCGGATACCGCGCCCGCAGCGAGAAACCGGGGCTGGTGGGGCGCGTCAGCGCCGCATGCGTTTCTCCCATCGACCGAAAAGAAGCCTACGGCGTCGGAGTTTATGCCGTCTCTTCCGCCCTCCACGGCGCGAGTGGCTCCATGGTTTCGATTCGGCGGATCTCCTCTTTGCCCTATGCGTCGGAGTTCGAACTGGTGCCCCTCTCTGAGGTCGCTAATTTGGAACGTAAGATGCCGGACGAATATTATAACGCAGAAAGCGGCAAACCCACTTCCGGATTTGTCGACTATTGCATGCCGCTCATCGGCGGGGATCTCCCTGACTATCTGATTCTGGATAGATAACCGCTTTCATGACCGGACCCATACGGCTTTATATCGGTCCACGCTTCGGCTAGACCGCGCCCGAGCTGCCCGTCAGCCGTATGATGTCTCGAATCTTCTCCTTGATCTTCTGCTCCGCATACTGACACACACGCCAAGCATGGCCTTTGTGCTCGACAGCACCCCCGAGGCCCTCCTTCAGATATTCCACGAATTTCACTCTGACCACGGTCCCGAAGTTAATCTTCGCCATCCCATTCTTGATGCACGACTTCACCGTGGCTTCCGGGATGCCGGTAGAGCCGTGCAACACCAGTGGGGTATCTCTGGCAACTTCCCGGACGCGCTGCAGGAGTTCGATCCTGATATTCGGCTCGCCCTTGTAGAAACCATGGGAATTGCCGATTCCTACGGCCAGCATATCCACCGGGGCCTGCTCTAAAAACTGCCGAACATGTTCGGGGTCAACGAGGTTTTCCGCCGCCCGCGGCGTACCATCTCCATCATTCCGAAGCAGCTCGCCCAACTCCGCCTCCACCGCAATCCCCTTGGGATGGGCGGCGGAGATAACCGCTTTGGTCGCCTCGATATTGTCAGCCAGGGGCTTCGTCGAGAAATCGATCATGACGCTGCTGTATCCTAGCTCCATTCCCCGCTTTGCCAGATCCACATTCTGCCCGTGATCTAGGTGCACCGCAACTGGTATGTCGAAGTCCTCCTCCAGCGCAGAGACAAGCTTCGGAAGCCAACCTAATCCGTAGTAGGCGGTGTTGGCAGCGTAGGCCATAAGGATAACCGGCGCCCGCTCCTCCACGGCCGTTTCTATAACAGAGCGTACAATGTCGTAGTTGCCTCCCTGACAGTTGATGGCGGCTACGGCATAACCCTCTTTCCACGCTTTCTTCACGATTTCCGCACTGCTCACTATGCTCATGACTGGTCCTTCGCTGTTGATCCCCGTTGATCCGCTCTTCTTTTCCTTACCGATTGTTCTATAACTAAAAGGGCGGGCGAGAGCCCCTTCTGCACCAGCAGGAATTGGTCTCCACCGGCGCTAGTGAAACTCCCTTCCTCCTGTGACGTTCACGGACTGGCCGGTCATGTACGATGCGTCGTCGGACACTAGAAAGGCCACGACACCGGCCACGTCCTCCGGCGTTTCTAGCCGTCCGAGTGGAATAAGCTCCTTCCTGCTTGCCAGAACTTCTCCCTCTTTCATACCCTTGCGTTTCGCGAGCACTTTGTCCAGCTCTTCCCACATCGCGGTGTGCACGATGCCCGGGCACACGGCGTTGACATTGATTCCGAACCGGGCTACTTCCTGAGCCAGGCCCTGGGTGAACCCGACAACGCCGAACTTCGAGGCGGCGTATACGCTGAACTCTGGTCTTGCGGTCTTGCCTGATTCCGAAGCGATATTCACAATCTTCCCGCTTCCCTGCTCGATCATCTTGCTCATTACCGCCTGCGAGCAGTTAAACACTCCTTTGAGATTAATATCGAGCGTCCGGTCCCACTCCTCCTCCTCAAATTCGAGCACCGGCTTTGAAATCGTAATGCCGGCGTTGTTGACGAGAATATCGATCCGCCCCCAGGTGTCGATGACCGTCTGGACCATCTCGTTAATCCCCTCCCTGTCCCGCACGTCTAGCTGTAACCCAATCGCCTCGACGCCTCGTTTGTTGATCTGGGCAGCCGTTTTCGCCGCCGTATCGGCGTCTACGTCGCACACGGCGATATTCGCTCCTTCTCCGGCCAGGCGCATTGCGATGGCGCTCCCGATTCCCCGGCCAGCGCCGGTTATTATGGCGATCTTGCCTTTGAATCTCATGGGGTTCTTCGTACCTGCGGAAGCACGGGACAACTTTTCTAACCCTTGATCGCGCCTAAGGTCAGCCCCTGAACTAGCCAGCGCTGCACGACAAAGGCAAGCAGCAGCGGCGGAAGCGCGAGGACCATGGTTGCAGCCATCAGCATACCCCAGTCCGTGACTCCTTCACCCACAAACCGGAACGCGGCAACGGTCAGGGGGCTCGTGTTGATATTCGAGAGCACGAGCGCAAAGAGAAAGTAGTTCCATGAAAGAATGAATGTGAGAATCACCGACACCACCATGCCGGGCGCGGCCAGTGGAATGGCGATGCGTCTAACGATCCCGATCATTGTAAGGCCGTCGACGAACCCGGATTCGATCAACTCGCGCGGAATACCATCGAAAAACGAGGACATGATATACAGGGTGATCGGCATTGTGATCACTGTATGCGTTAGGGCCAATGCAAGGTATGTACCTTGGAGCCCCAACCTGTTGAAGATGATGTACCAAGGAAGAAGGTAGAGTCCGCCGGGAGCCATGCGTGCCATTAAGGAAACGGTCGCAGGCCAGTTGGACCTGTACCACGATACCGCAAAGGCGGCTGGAACTGCGAGAAAGAGTCCCAGCACGGTCGATCCACCCGCTACAATGATGCTATTCAGGGTATAGAGAGCGTAGGGCAGCGTATGAAACAGTCGAACGTAATTGTCCAAAATCGGTTGGAACACAAGACTTGGAGGATATCGCGTGACCTCCGCGGAGGGCTTGAAGCTCGAGGTTAAGAGCCACAGAAGCGGGAGGAGGATGATCAGGGAGACCACCAGGTACTGAACTAACAACGCAATCCTTGTCCAGAGACTGGCCGGTTTTCCTCGTCGTACGCCGGCGTCGCTCATTGGACCGACCTCCTGAAAAGGGAAAGCGCAAATACCATCACCAGCACGATGACAAAAAGAGCAATCATCAACGCGCTTGCGTACCCCATATGGAAGAACACGAAACCGGATTTATACGCATAGATATTCAGAGTTGTGGATGCTGTGCCGGGTCCTCCCTGCGTGGTTATATAGATCGTATCGAAGAAACGGAGAAGGTCGATGCTGCGCAGTACAGCCGCCGTAATTATCGCGGGCCGCAGCAACGGAAGCGTAATATACCAGAACTGCTGTACGTTTGAAGCCCCATCGATCACAGCGGCCTCGTACGGCTGGTCTGGTAGTGACCTGAGCCCGCCGAGAAGGATGAGAACGATCAGGGGTGTATATTGCCACGTATCGATAGCGGCCAGAGTCGGTACAACCTGATGCGGAGAGGCGAGGAAAAGTAAATTGGGCAGGCCCAGCACCTTCAGCAGATAGTTAATCGGACCGAACTCAGGGTCGAGAAGGATCAGCCACATCATGCCGACGGCCACCGGCGGCATGGCCAGTGGAGACAACAATATTGTACGCAGGGAGCGGGCTCCGGTAAAGTTCCTGTTCAGCAGAAGGGCTATCCATAAACCGATCACCAGCTGCGCCGCCAGGGAAATGATGTACAGTGTGAATGTTACGCGCAAACCGATCCAGAAGACCGGGTCTGCCAGCATCTGCAGATAGTTCCGCAATCCCACGGCGGTAGCCTGCAGGCCAACCAGAAAATCCTGGGTGCTCATGTAGAGCACATATCCCAGGGGAAAAGCTATCATGACAAGCAGGAAGATCACCGCCGGGGCTATCAGCCATATGAACGGGGATGTGAGGAAACGGATGAAGGGGTTCTTACTCGTTCCTGCTATGCTCGTAAGCGCACTCATACCCGGATCCCTCTCTACCGCTCTGCATGTATATTCACAAGCGGAGGCTTTTGATCGTGGATCATCCTATAGTATTTGTAATTATTTGAAAACCTGTCCGAATATATAGGCCTGGAGAGCCGTGCACGAATGTGCCGACTCCCCAGGCTGTCCTGTCTTCGTTGCTTTGGTTCGAGCAATGGTGCAATCCACATGCAGGTGGATTACTGCGACTGTTCGATAAGCCTGTTTATCTGTTCGTCGGCAATCTGGGTCGCTTTTTCAGCAGTTGCCTCGCCCAGAATCACGGAGCCTACCTGGTCGCCTATGATCTGCCGCGCCTCCGGCTGCAAGACAATCTGCGGAGCAAGGATCGAGCTTCCGGTTGCGGCCAGCTCCGACAAAGCGTCGGTCCACTGGCGGCGCACCGCTACTTCGTTCAGCCAACTCTGGAATTCCGGCGAGTCCCACACCGAATCACGCGGGGGAGCAAGACCGTCCAGTGCGAGCTTGACCTGCATTTCCTTACTGGTGGCCCACTGGATGAAATACCATGCCAGATTCTTCTTCGAGGAGAAGGGCGACATTGAAAGTTCCCATCCTATTACAACCGGCGTGCTCCCCGCAGGTCCCGGAGGAAGCACCATTAGGTCCGTATCAGTCTGGCGAGCCTCCGTGGCCATGACCTTTCCGAACTCATTGCTGGATTCGAAGACCATTCCGGCCTGCCCATTGGTGTTGACCGCTGTCAACTGCGGGAACGAGTAGTTGATGCCCCCCTCTGGGCCGTATTCCCGCATCAACTTAGCGTAAAGGTCGATCGCTTTTATCCCTTCCGGGCTGGAGAGATTCGATTTGCCGTCCGGCCCTTGATATTCGCCCCCGAAGTTATGCAGGAAATTGCTGAAAGTGTATGGAAGCGCCGGTGCGAGTCCTCGACTTGCGTACGGAATCAGGTCGGGGTGGCACTGCTTCAGCTTCTCAGCGAGGTCAACCAGCCCGGTCAGGCTGGAAGGTTTGTCTAACCCGCATTCCTCGAATACATCCGTCCGGTAGTAGAGGATCGGACCCTCGATGTTCACGGGGATTCCTGTGAGGATGCCGTTCACGGTCTTGGAGTCGATGACGCCCGCGCCGAAATCATTGAAATCGTAATCCGGTGAAGTCAGACTCGGGTTGTTCACGAACGGCATAATCGGTTCGTACCAGCCCGCTCTCTCGAAAAGCATCCCCTGGCGAGAGACTAAAGACATATACACATCGACCTCGTCGCTCCTGGCCTGGAAGATCGTCTGGCGCCGCTGCCGATACTGCTGCTCGCTGAACAGGCTGATTGTGACGTCTATACCGGTCAGCGCCGTGAACTCGTCGGAGTATTTGTCGATGAGCTGGCCTACGGGATTATTGTTCGCAAGGAAGTGGATGCTCTGCCCGTCGTATCGTCTCCAGTCAAAGCCCCCCATCTCCGCTTCTTTGTTCTGCATGGCTGGTTGCTGTTGGCCTCCCGCCCAAATGCAGAGGCCAAGCAGTAATAGAACAAGCACTAAGATGGATCTCTTCATAAAAACCTCCTTCAAATTTTTGTATCTTGGTACGATATTAACATAAAAAATTCACCCCGTCAATACTATTTCTTTGTATATCATTCCCTGACGATCCTCGTTGAGAGAGATATTCTTGGAAAATCAACAGCTTGACATCAAATTCGGAGAATATTAATATCGCTATATGATAAATTATTGTCTCGCTGGTTCTTGGATCGATCGGTGTAGACAGAAGTATCTAATGATTTACTGGAAACGGCAAATCGGCAAATCCGAAGGAGAGTCCTTCTCCACCCTTTGCTGGCGATTTATTGAGGAGCAAGAATATCCGGAAGCTCGAGGGGTGGAGGCAAGTCGACGATATAGAAGCGGCCCCCGATCTATCTATTATCTTTACAAAAATAATGACAGGAGCATTACCCGTGGATAGGGGAGAACACGGCCCACTCACAGAGAGCAAACGGAGGATTATCACACTGTTGTACAAAGATGGGCCCCAGACGAAAGGCGCGCTTAAAGAAAAAGGCCATATGGGCTGGGCTACTGTGGTGAAGGCGATTACCCAGTTAATGGACGAAGGTATTATCGAATGTTCAGGAATTGCGCGGAGAGAGAAGAAACGTCAAGGTAAGGATGCCTATCTTTACGGGCTGACAGCGGAGAAACCGCTGGCTATCGGTGTGGATGTAGAGTACAAAACGACTCGAATCGTATTAACGAATCTATCCGGCACTACTCTCGCCCAAGAAACGTACAAGACTCCACAGCACGTGAACGACAAGGAAGCAAAGGATTTTCTCAGGGGTTCGATTGAAGACTTCATGGAGAGGAACAACCTCCAAGGAGCAAATCTAGACGGAATCGGGATCGGAATACCCGGGATCGGTTTTCCGACCAGCTCCCGCAGGGACAATATTGAGAAGGCACGAATACTTGAACGACACTTGAGCGAGGTGTTTCATACCTCTATCCGTATCGAAACCAACACCAAGGCCTATTCGGTATTCGAAAAATGGAGAAACGAAACCTTCTCTTACAGAGATTTCATTTTTGTATCAATTCGAACAGGAGTAGGTACCGGCATCTTTTATCTGGGGAACCTTTTTAACGGCACCCACGGACTGGCTGGAGAGATCGGTCATATGAAGGTTGTACCTAACGGTCCGTTCTGCCGATGCGGAAGCTCCGGGTGTATGGAAACAGTTGTCAATCAGAATTACCTTTTCCAGCAGTACAGGATGAATGTTATCAAGGAGGCAGGCTGGTCAAGCGGGGCAAGCGAGATTTCTCTTTTCGAAGGTCTGGCCGATCTGTTCACCCGGGCAAAGAGAGGCGAAGAGTCCGCAGTCGCGATTGTAAACACCGCGGCCAGCTACTTAGGACACTGTATTGCCAATGCAATAACTGTCCTGGATATCAACAACATCATCATCAGTGGACATTTCGGACCTGATGGCGATGCGATCCTTGACCCTCTGAGAGAGATGATTCGAACCGACATCTTGCCTAAGGTCAACGTCAATCTATCCTACTTTCCCTTTAATCCCAATGGACATACACGCGGGGCAGCGCTCCTCGTACTGAGGGATTATTTCGTAGACATCCCTATACAACATGATCAGAGTTCATGAGCTCCAAAGAGGCGATCAAGAAATAACGTGAAATTGAGGTGAAAGCATGGCAAAGATATTTGTCAACTTGAAGCGATTCGATGTGCCGCGTTCTCTGGGCGGTATCTGCCCGCAGGAGCGACCTGATGTGTGGATACGTTGGGTTATACGAAAGTCCGTGGAGTCCGGGCTGGGGAAAAATAAAAACGTTCAGCTTGTCTACCTTTTACCGGAATCGCTTATTCTTCCTGCTCTGGAAGAGTTGGAGCGGTCTCCCGCGGCCGAGACCTCCTGCCTCACCGTGGGCTGCCAGGGAGTTTTCCGAGAAAATGTTTCCCCGGGCGGTAATTTCGGCGCGTTTACGACGAACTTGCCCGCGGCCGCGGCGAAAACGCTCGGAGCGAGCTGGGCTATTATCGGTCATTCGGAAGAACGGAAAGACAAGATCGGGATGTTGGAGGCCTATGACGATAAAGTGGGCGGGCCGGGTGGGGCACGCGCGAAGGCGCTTCGGACGGTTAACGAGCTCATAAACCAGGAGGTGCTCCGCGGTCTCGAAAGCGGCCTCGATGTGCTTCTGTGCATGGGCGAGACCGCAGATGAACGGGGCGACGGAACATTTGACGAGCAGCAGCCGCGTATCAAGCAGGCGATCCAGTCCCAAGTCGATATCGGACTGCGCGGTGTCAATTCACACCTGGAAGAGCGTCGAATCGTTATCGGATACGAGCCGATATGGGCTATAGGGCCGGGAAAGACACCACCGGGTGCCGAGTATATCGAATTCGTCGCCACCTATATCAAAGAGGCGACCCAGCGGACCCACGGCTTCACACCCGATGTGGTATATGGTGGGGGCCTCAAGGAAGAGAATGCCGGAATGATCGGGGCCGTACCGCCCATCGACGGTGGCCTGGTTGCTCTAACCAAGTTCACACAACCCATCGGTTTCGACCCCGACGATCTTCGCATCATCGTAGACAAATATATGGAGAAACGAGGAGAAATATGAAAACCTTAGAATTTGAATACGGCCAGGGGCTGATGAGCGCACAGTTGCCGGACAACACGGACGTTTTCCTGCCAGGCGAGACGGTACCGGACCCGCCGATTATCCCGGAAGACAATCTGGTCGAAGAAACGCGAAAGTCGATCCATAACCCGATTGGGATGCCTTCTATAACAGATCTCGTCTCTAAGGGTTCGAAAGTATGCATCATTTTCCCGGACCGCGTCAAAGGCGGCTTTCAGGCCAACAGCCACCGAAAGGTATCGATTCCGATCATTTTGGAGGAGCTCGACAGGGCCGGCGTGCGCAATGAAAACATCAAACTGATCTGCTCCAACGGACTTCACCGAAAGAACAAACAGGATGAGATCAGACGTATTCTAGGTGACAAGGTCTTTAACGACTATTGGTGGTCCCATCAGATCGTCAACCATGATTCTGAAGACTACGATAACCTTATTGATCTCGGCTACGATGAGTTGAACGACCACATCATCATGAATAAAGAGGTTTTCGAGAGTGATCTCACCATCGCTATTGGACACACACTCGGAAACCCCTACGGCGGGTACTCAGGCGGCTACAAGCATGTGGCCACGGGTATCACCCACTGGAAGTCCATAGCCGCGCATCATGTGCCGGCAATCATGCACAGGGACGATTTCACACCTGTGAGCGGCCGGAGCCTCATGCGTAAGAAGATGAACGCCATCGGAATGCACATGGAAAAGAAGATGGGACACAAGTTCTTCCTCTGCGATGCAGTGTTGGATACATATGGTCGGCAGATCGCCGTGTACAGTGGTTATGGTAAGGAAATGCAGCCGCTGTCCTGGGAGATCGCAGACAAGCGGACATACATACCCTGGGCAGAAAAGAAGTACGAGGTGATGGTTTTCGGAATGCCCCAGTTCTTCCATTATGGAAACGGACATGGCACGAATCCGATTCTCATCCTGCAGGCAATCGCGGCAAACGTAATCCGACACCGACGCGTGCTGAGTGATAGAAGTGTGGTTATTTGCTCGTCCCTATGTAACGGCTACTTTCATGACGAGGAGTTTCCGGCGTATCGCGAGCTGTACGAGATCTTCCAGCAGGACTATCACAACACACTCCCGGACGTTGAAAAGTATGGCGAGTACTTTTGTCAGAAAGAGGAATATATCAAGAAGTATCGATTTCGGTATGGATTTCACCCGTATCACTGTTTCTCCATGATCAGCTGCGGCCAAGTGGCACACCTAAACTGCTCAGCCGTCTATGTTGTGGGAGCACAGGCACCCGGGTATGCGCGGGGAATGGGCATGAAGCCCATGGCGACATTCGAGAATGCCCTTGCCGATGCCAAGAGGATGTATGTTAGTGAGAATCCGAATATTCTTGCTCTCCCGCGCACCTTCAAGTGCGCAGGTGTCCATCTCATGATGAAAGACGACCAACTAAGCTGACTGGGGCACGTAATTTTATTGTCGCACACGGTGCGGGAACGGCGGCAGTTATAGGTCCGTCGTTGGCCGTAGTGGCGCGCCGGGCCGGAGATAGTGTTGCATCCAGAGAAGCCATTCGGTGAGGTTGTCTTTCTTCAGATTGTTAAAAAGGGATGTCGCCCTCTACGCAGTTTTCCTCTTGACTGAGAATGAGGGGCTGACCCGATGCAGATGATCGGCCCCCTGCGGATAATCTTGAAAATTAGCAGGGGCAGGACTCGAACCTGCGACCTCCGGGTTATGAGCCCGACGAGCTGCCAACTGCTCTACCCTGCGTCGTTCTGTTTCCCAATGTAATGAAACGCCAAAAAACTGTCAAGTAACCTTGACAGCAGGCCCGTTTCGTGGTTTTTTGTCATAAAATCTCTCAAAAGGAGGAGCGTATGCTCAAGAAGATACTGCTCGTGTCATTGATTGTACTCGCAGCTGCCAGCCTGCTGCTGGTGGGATGCAAGAAGAAGGAAGAGGCGGCGGGAAAGATGAACATCGTGATCGCCACGGACGCCACCTGGCCGCCGATGGAGATGGTGGACGAGAACAAGGAGATCGTGGGTTTCGACATCGATCTGATGAAGGCGGCGGCGGAAGCGGGCGGTTTTACGGTTGAATTCAAAAATACCGCCTGGGACGGGATCTTTGCCGGTCTGGCCGCTGGGGAGTACGATGCCGTCATGTCTTCGGTCACCATCACCGACGAGCGCAAGGAAACCATGGATTTCTCCGTACCGTACATCAACGCCGGTCAGGTGCTGATCGTGCCCAACGAGACCACCGGAGTAACTACCCTGGCCGACCTAAAGGGCAAATCCGCAGCTGCTCAGATCGGTACCACAGGCTCCTTCGAGATCGAGAAAGTCGGAGGGGTGGAACTGAAGACCTACGACGAGATCGGTCTGGCCTTCGAGGACATGGCCAACGGCAGAGTCGATGCCGTTGTAGCCGACACTCCGGTCGCTGCTGACTTCGCCCTGATGAATCCCAACTACAAGGGCAAGTTCAAGATCGTGGGTGAGCCCTTTACCGAGGAGTTCTACGGCGTTGTTGTCGACAAGGGCAACACGGAGGTACTCAATGTCATCAACAAAGGCCTCAATGCGGTACTGAACACCGACACCTACAAGAAGATCGAGGACGAGTGGCTGAGGTAGACAGATCTTCACCTCGAAAGACCCGAATCGAGATATCCGACGGGGCTTTGATCCCGGAGAGGGACGAGCGCGCCATCTTTTCGTCGTGGCGCATCTCCTTCTTCGGGGCCATCGCCCTGCTGATACTTCTACCCGTTATCTCCCCTGAGCCGTACCGGCGGATCATCACTTTCCTGCCCGACGGGATCCTGATGACATTCATCGTTACGATCCTGTCGATCGTTTTCGCCTTGATCGTCGGCCTGTTTACCGGCCTGGGGCGTATCTCCCGAATCAAGATCATCAACCGCATCGCCACGGTATACGTGGAGGTGGTACGGGGCATCCCCCTGCTGGTGCAGCTGTTCTATATCTACTACGCCATGGGCAGGATCGTCCAGGTACCCCGTCTGGTAGCGGCGGTCACGGCCATGACCTTCTGCTACGGCGCCTACCTGGGGGAGATCTTCCGGGCGGGGATCCAGTCGATTCCCAAGGGGCAGATGGAGGCGGCCCTGGCGATAGGCATGTCCCGGGGCCAGGCCATGAGCCGTATCATCCTGCCCCAGACCATCCGGGTGGTGCTGCCGCCGGTGGGCAATGAGTTCATCGCCCTGCTCAAGGACTCCTCCCTGGTATCGATCCTGGCAGTGGCGGACCTGCTGCGCCGGGGGCGGGAGTTTGCTTCCAAGACCTTCTACTACTTCGAGACCTACACAGTGGTGGCCCTGGTCTATCTGGTCATCACCCTGTTCTTCTCGAAGCTCGTATCCATGATGGAGGAGAGGCTCAATCGCCGTGAGCAGCAATAGACCAAGGGTCAAGATCATTGACGCCTGCAAGAACTTCGGCAGGATCGAGGCGGTGAAGAACGCCAACATCACCGTGGTGAAGGGGGAGGTGGTGCTGGTCATCGGCCCTTCGGGCAGCGGCAAGAGCACCCTGCTGCGCTGCGTCAACAGGCTGGAGAAGCTCACCTCCGGAGAGATCTGGATCGACGAGGACTGCCTGACCGCCTATCACGCCGATATCCGTCGCATCCGCGAGGAAGTGGGAATGGTATTCCAATCCTTCAACCTCTTCCCCCATCTGTCGGCACTGGGAAACGTAACAGTCGGACCGCGGATCGTGAAGAAAACCCCTCAGAACGAGGCGGAAGAAGTGGGCAGAGCTCTCCTGGATCGCGTCGGGCTGGGCGACAAGTACAATTCGTATCCGGATCAGCTGTCCGGTGGCCAGCAGCAGCGGGTGGCCATAGCCCGGGCATTGGCCATGAATCCCAAAGTCATGCTCTTCGATGAACCCACCTCCGCTTTGGATCCGGAGATGATCAAAGAGGTCCTGGACGTGATGCTGGGCCTGGCCAAAGACGGCATGACCATGCTGGTGGTCTCCCATGAGATGGGTTTCGCCAAGGCTGCGGCGCACAAAGTGGTGTTCATGGACAACGGCGAGGTGATCGAGACTGCCCCTCCCGAAGTGCTGTTCACCAATCCCCAATCGGAACGCACCCAGACGTTCCTTGACCACATCCTCTAACTCAACCCCTCCGCATCCGGCTGAGACGCTCCAGCTCATCGTCGTAGCCGCCGATCAGGTTGTGCCAGCTGAAGCGGTTCATGGACAGGGCCAGGCGTCTGATTTTATCGAGCAGGTCGGGATTCCCCTGGCGCAGGTCCGCCAGCAGGCGGGAGAGCTTACGCACCAGCTCCTCCCGATCCCCGAACAGCACATCGTCGTGGAACTCCTCCGGGATCAACTCCGGGTAGGAGAGCTTTCGGGGCAGAAGGGGAAAGCAACCGTGGCGAACCGCCTCTACCACGGAGATGCCGAAGTTTTCCTGGTCCGCCGTGCTGATCACTATCCCTCCCCGCCTGAGCCAGGACAGATACTGCTCCCGGGAAGAAACGTACCCGTACTGCTCTATCGATCGCCCCCAGCGGCGGCGGGCGGCGATGAAGGCCTTGGGGACTTTTTGATAGTTCTCCCCCAGCAGGGCCAGACGGAACCTATTGCCCGTTTCATCCACCTGCCTCAGTACGGAAAAGAACAGCTCAGGATTTTTGTCGAACTCCCAGCGATGGTTCCAGATGATCAGGGGCGCCACCCCGGCCGGGGGAAGATCGATTTGCTCATCGGGAGAAAAACGGCAGCCCGGATGCAGTACCGCTGATTTCTTCCGTATCGCTTCACTGACCCAGCGGGGACGGTATTCGGGCAATCTGTTCAGAAACCGCGGCAGCTCTTCGAAGAAGGCCCGGTAGTGGGTATTGGAATTGAAGAGCACCCGCTCAGCGCAGAGGGCCGTGGTGATGTTGGTAAACCCGTAGTGGAGATCCAGCTGTTCCCCCGGCGCCAGGGGATAGGTCAGCTGGTTTTCATGAACGTAGAGCAGGGCCGGCGGGCAGTCCTTTCCCCAGAGCGCCTTGAGATCGGCCAGGCTCATCAGGTCCGTGACGATGAGGCCGCAGTGCTCGCCCGGATCCTTGATGCGCCGGGCGAAATGCAGTGCCGCTCCCCGCATCCGCCACTTCCAAAATCGCGCCGGCAGGGTGTAAAGCTGCAGATCGTGGCTGGAGCTCTCCCTCCAGCCGTCGGCAAACTCCCTGTGGGAACCGCCGTAGAAGGGCTCCAGGAATAGAAATTTTTGTTTTTGTCGGCTCATGGTTCGGCAACCCATGATAGCCGGACGAAGGGCCAGTGCAAAGCCGTAGGCGCCTCCGTCGACCTCGTCGCGCTGGACAGCGCGAAAACATCCTTATACAATCGTTTAAACCGGGGAGGTTGAACTGATGAGAGGATTCGCCATGCTGACCGCCATCGGGACCGACCGGGTCGGGATTGTCGACGACCTGACCGCCTCGATCCTGGAGGAGCAGTGCAATATCGAGGAGAGCCGGATGGCCGTGCTGGGCGGGGAGTTCGCCGTGATGCTGCTGCTATCCGGCTCTCCAGAGCATATCGAGGCGCTGATCGAGGCTTCAGAACGGATAGCGGGAGAACTGGATCTTCATATAGCCATGAAGCCGACGGTGGCCCCGAAAGCGAAACCCGGAATGAGGCCATACACGATCGAATCCGTGTCTCTTGACACCCCCGGAATCGTTCACGCCGTCACCGCGCTGCTGCGGCGCCACCGGATCAACATAGAGAATCTGGAGACCGACACCACGGCTGCTCCCTGGACCGGCGCGCCGATGTTCGTGATGCGGGCCGGAATCAGCATACCTGCGGAGGTCTCCCTGGCGACGCTGCGGGAAGAAATCGAAACACTGGAGACGGAGCAGAATTTGGACATCAGGCTGACCCCGGTAACCGTCGCTCCTCTGGAGTTCTGACCGGAATGGCATCTTGAGAGAAGCAATCGAAGATGGATAGCGGGAACCTGTCTCAGGCTGACAAGTATCTTCTCTACGGTTTGCTGCTGAAGAAAAAGCGAAGCACTGCAGAGGATCGCAAACTGATCACGATCATGCGCAGCTCCCTCGACCTGGATGAGAAGATCGAAGCGATCCTGGCACTGGGGGAAGAGAGCGAAAAAAAAGAATCCCGACGCTCCCGGAGCAATAAACGAACGGGGACTGCAGGCTCCGCCAGAAGGAGGAAGATCAGCGCGCTGATCGTGGATATTTATCCGGAACTTACCAAGCTTCTGAAGAAAAGCTCCTTAAAACGACGATTCGTGTTCACCCGCATCGGCGAGAGCTACGATGTCATATACCTGCTGCGGCGCCTGGAGACCAGGCTGCTCATCATCAGCGAAAACCTGGCCGACGATGACTATCCCCGCTTCTTCGAGATCTGCCGGGCTGTCCAGCCGGGTATCAAGATCATCTACCTGAGCTCCGCGCCGCGCTCCCTTCGCAGGGATCCCCATTTCAGCAGGTCAGCTCGTTTCATCCCGAAGCCGATCAGCATCAGCCGAATAGAGGAATCCGTAGGGGAGTTGCTGGGCTCGGATTACTGATATCGAGACAGGATCTCCCGATAGCGTTCGGGATCGAGCAGATTATTTAAAAGCCGCAGCTGAGCCTGCAGCTCCGTTTCGTACCTCGGGGCACTGCCCAAAACGAAGAAAACGAAACGGTCCCTGAAGAGCATTCCCATAGTAAAGCACAGGGATATCGCATCGGCCAGAGCCTCGGATACTGTCTTTCCCCCCAGGTAGCTTCGCTCCCTGATGCGGCTCTCGGCGTGAGGTATGGAATAAGGTTTGCCTTGAAAGATCACCGCCTCCAGAGGCTGCTCCGGCTGATCCTTGAGTTTTGCCGTACTGGAGCCCAGAACCTTCGCCAGGCTCTTGCCCAGATCAGCCAGGCAGGCGATGCCTTCGTCGACGATCTGGATCAGCTCCATCTCATTGCCGATCGCACCGCTCCTGGCCTCCTTGACCTGCAGGTATTGGGAAAGGGGGAAATTGCTGAAATGGAACGGACCCTTTTTCAGCCTCTCGATGATCGTTGCCAGCCTGGCCATCTCTACCTCGTAGAAGGAGCGGGAAAAAACCGCGGTTGGACCGATCCCGGCGATCTGCACCTTGCCGTTTAGAAACGAAAGGAAGGTTGTGTAGAAAGCTTCGAACAGCCGCTGGGCTAACAGCAGCACGTTGCCCTTGTCCGTTTCGAATTCCCCTTCTTCCTCGGGGACCGTACTTTCATACAGGCGGCTCAAGTTGCTCGAATCGACCAGGCCGTGTTCATCGAAGTGCAGATAGTTGTTCAGCCTACGGACCTCATTCAGCTGGCTGTGAAGCTTCTTGATGGATTCGAGGGATTTGTGAACGTAGGCATCGATGCGCTGCCTCACCTCCAGACTGCAGTTGAAATCCCGCGTATTGACAGCCTCAAGTAGGCCCGGCCGCATCAACTCAGACAGGGTAAGGAAACGCCGGTGTTTCACCATATTCAGGCCGACGATGCAGTTGTACAGAGAGGGAAGCGTGACATCCTCCGCCAACATACGAACGGCCAGGCTTCCAGTCTCCTTACCTTCCTCCTCCGCCTTTCCCTGTTTCCTGTAGACCGTCAGAATCGACTCCCGGATGCTTTCTGCGTACTCCCGCCGGTAGTGCAACATGAGGAACAGACGTTCGATCCGTTTCATCTTGTCGATCAGGTCTCGGTCCCGGTAGTCGAGGTGAATAAAATCAAATGACAGGCATTTGGCGGCCAAAGATTTCAACAAAACAACCAGGTTGTACTGCAGCGGGGTAAGGTGCAGCCAGCCGTGCTCGGTGATCAGGTCCAACCGGGGGGATATCTCCGCCGACCAGTTCTGGAGATCCCGAACAAAGTAATTGCGCAGCTCCCGGTTTGCCCGAATACCCGGCGGGAAAAAGGGTGTTTCCAGAACATGGGTTTTGTGGCCGAAATTGCGGATCCGTCTTCGTTCCCTCAGCATATAGCTGAAATAGGGAATGCTCTTCTGAGGCGCTTTGATGGAATCGCGAATCCTGACGAACTGCCTGCGCACGGCCTGGAGTTGGGCCTGGAGTACGACCCGTTCGATCTCCTGGGCATCCTGCTTCTCGTCGATTTCCTGGATCTTTTCGATCTTCTGGGGTATACGCAGATCCGTAGCCAGGACCCGCTCCACGGCCTTGGTCTTGAGCTCGTCCCTCTCTTTTCGTAAAAGCCGACCCAGGGCTATGTTATCGTCCGCCTCTTTTTCGATCTCTCTACGGGATATCGCTACGGCCATGATCCTTTTCTTCCCTTGACAGTTGGCTGCGAATCATTTCCAACCGGCTGCGTATCAATTTAATCGGGGCAGCCAGATCCTCGATTATACCCGCTCGGACCTTCTCCTCGATCGCCAAGGCGGCCTCCGCGATCTCATTGAACTCCAGATTGCCGGCGGCACCATTAATATGGTGAGCGGTGGCGCGCAGCTGTACCGCGTCCTTCTCCGAAAATGCCCGACCCAGTCGAACTAGATCCTGTTCCGTGGAATCCAGGAAGGTATGAACCAGCCTGCGTACGTCCTCCTCGTCCAAGCCAAGTTCCCGGGCCAAGGTCGCAATATCCATATCAGTTATCCTGGGGCTGCAGAACCTCGTTGATGCTGTGTTCCAGGCTGCGAAGGCTGAACGGTTTTTGAATGAAACCGCTGGCGCCGATGCCCATCAGCCGGTCCGCCTCTCCCTGGATGCTGTAACCGCTGCACAGCAGCACCCTCAACTCCGGGTCGAGTTGCCGCAGTTGATGAAAAACTTCACTACCCCCCATCCCGGGCATTACGATGTCCAGGATCACCAGCACGACATCCTCACGGTTCCCGCGATACAACCGGAGAGCCTCGCGGCCGCTGTCGGCGGCCAGCACATTGAAGCGCAGCTTTCGCAGGATTTCCGCGGCCACCTTGAGTACCGCCTGCTCGTCGTCGACCAGGAGAATTGTGCCCCGGTTCAGAGGCTCCGGAGAATCGATCTCATCCTGCTGGAGCTCCGCCGAAACCTCTGCGCTCCCCTGTCGCTTCACCGGCAGATAGATGCGAAAGGTTGTTCCCTTGCCGATCTGGGAATCTACATCGATGTACCCACCATGCCCCTTCACCGCTCCATAAACGGATGCCAGGCCCAAACCCGTGCCCCGGCCCATCTGCTTGGTCGTAAAGAAAGGCTCGAAGATGCGCTCCCGGGTCTCCGCATCCATTCCGATACCGGTGTCGTGAACCGCTATTACAATGTAGGCACCCTCTTTCGGGGTGAAAACGTTGCCTGAGATTTCCTCATGACTCACATTGCGCGTGAGAATATCGAGAGTACCCTGGCCTGGCATGGCATCCCCAGCGTTCAGGAGAAGATTCAGGACCAATTGTTCGATCTGGCCGGCATCGCCTTCCAAAACTTCGAGTTTGGGATCCAGCTGCATATGAATCGAGATCTCCTTGCGGGTTCGCCCGAAGGTCTCTACGGTTTCCCGGATGAGTTGATTGAGATCGAGCAGGCGGACCTCGAACCTTCCTTTGCGGGCGTAGCCCAGTAACTGCCCGGTCAGCCGCTTGGCGCTTTGTACCTGGCGCAGGATCTCTTGGAGCCGCTCATAGTGGGGATGGGTCTGCTGGAGATCCATGGTCATGATGTCCACATTCCCCCGGATAACGGTCAGCAGGTTGTTGAAATCATGGGCGACTCCGGCCGCCAGGGTGCCGATCGATTCGAGACGCTGGGAGCTCCGCAGCTGATCCTCGAAGCGCTTCCGTTCGGTGATATCCATCAGCAGGACGATAGATTTCTCTCCGTCATCCCGAATCGGATACAGCCGCAGCTCCAGTTCCTTGTCCTCCAACTGGATCTCTATCCCGGTAGAAGACGGGCCCGCATCTGAGCCGCTGAGCTCCCTGAGATAGGAAGCTACGCTGTCCCGGGCTCCTTCCTGAAACAGCTCGAGAAACCGTAATGAGAGCAGGCGTTCCTCGGCCATTTTGGTGATTTCCAGAGCCGCGCCGTTTGCGTAGACGATCCGCCCTTCCCGGTTGATCTCCAGGATCCCTTCACTCATGCTGGCCAGGACCACCTCGAAGTGATGCTTCAGCAGCAGCAATTCTTTGGTGATTTCCCGAGCGTGGATATCCTCCAAACCCCTGATTTCGGTTTCCACAGCTGTGAAATTGCTCTGTGCGGCCAGTTCAACAACATCGAGTATATGCTCACCCATCTTCTTGAAGGGTCCTTTGGCAATATAGGCATTGGCCTTACACACACCTACGGGAGTCGTGCTCTCAGCAGCCGTGGCCGACAGCACGACCAGGAAACAATCCTTGTGCTGCGGCATGCGGCGGACAATTCGGCAGAAGGTCTGTCCGTCGATGTTGGGCATGATCAGGTCGACGAAGATCACCTTCGGATTGGAGGTTTTCAGCACATCGAGCGCTGCCAGTCCATCCTCCGCGCACAGGACAGTATAGCCCTCCTTGCCGAGCAGCGTCGAAACATACTCGCGGATAAGCGGATGGTTGTCTATGACGAGAACTTCGAACACTTCCTACCTCTGGCTGTTACTATAATCGGCAGGCAATCCTTTTCTCCCGCTCAAAGAAATTAAATCGCTCACAGGCAAGAAAAAGGGGAACCCCTCAACCAAGAGAGGCTCCCCCAAGTTGTCAGATCAACCGTCGGCCTCCTCTACTTGGGCACATCCCCCACGATGTTGTCCACGTAGTAGTCGATGCTGAGCAGCTCTCCCTTGCTGCCCATAGCACCATCGACGATCCGCACCGTACCTTTGTTGTCGGAGATCGGGCCGACGAACGGATCGAAGACATCCCGGCCCTGCTTCATCTGCTCGTAGCGCTTCATGACCAGATCATACACGTTCATCGTACCCAAATCCGGTGTCGCGACGGACACCGCTTTCAGATCGTCGACGAACTTGGGATTGATCGCATGATCCGGGCTACCCCCCAGCAGGGCCGCCTTCTCTTTGGCCAGCCACCAGAGATCCTCATTGCTCCAGGTACCGTTGTAGATGTCCTTGAGGATCTTCTCGTACATTATACCCCAGTCGACCAGCTGACCGGAAACCACTGAATCCGGACCGAAGGGTTCCATCGGGCTGTAATGGCTGAAGCTGTAAACCGTTTCTCCTTTTTCCATATGCTCCTGGCCGACCTCGATCACCGCCGGCGAGTCCTCAGTGAAGGCAAGACAGTCGATGCCGTCAGCCACCAGGGCTTCGGCCGCTTCCCGGGCTTTGGCCGGATCGTACCAGGAAAAGATCCAGCGTACGTGCACCCGGGCATCAGGATTCGCGTCCTTCACACCCAGGGCGTAGGCGTCGATATGGCGTACGACCTCGGGCGTGGGAAAAGCCCCCACATAGCCGATCTTGTCGCTCTTGGTCAGTGCGCCGGCCATCAGACCGTTGAGGTAGTACATCTGGTACAACTCGGCGAAGTAGGTTCCTACATTCTTCGAGTTTTTGAAGCCCGAGCAGTGCATGAACAGCTGATCCGGATGCTTGGCTCCGGCGGCAACCGTATCATCCATGTACCCGAAACTGGTGGTGAATACAACGTCGCAGTTCTCCTCCACCACGAGCCTGTCGATGATGCGGGCCGCGTCCCCTTCCGGCACGGATTCCACATACACCGTCTCCAGCCAGTCCAGCTTCTCCTCCGCGTACTTGCGTCCGACGTCATGGGCGTGGGACCAGCCGTAGTCTCCCACCGGACCGACGTAGATGAAGCCCGCCTTGATCGTCTTGGCTGCGGGCCCGGATTCTCCCTCGCCTTTACCTCCGGCAAACACCAGTGCGGTGGCGAGCAGTAGAAAAACCAATACTGCCAGTACCTTCTTTGTAGCTCTCATAGCTCCCTCCGTGGATTTGTTAGGATTTGATTACTCCCGTATTGGGATGGGTATCATCTTATATCACCGGCCCGGCCTGTCAAGAAGATGCGAGACGGAAACGCAAAAACAGTGCGCGTTTTTCACTCCCGGGCGGCGAGCCTGGACAGCATCAAGGGGGGGGCTTCGAATCCCGCAGGGACTGGTAGATCTTCAGCCTGCGCTTGACGATCTTCTTCCAGGAGTACTCGTGGGCCCGCCTGTAGGCCTGATCGCAAAGTTTCTGATGTTCCCTTTCGGGAAGATTGAGGATTCTCAAGATCTGCCGGGCGAGCTCCCGGTAATCCCCGATCGGTACCAATCCCCCCACCACGAGATTGGCAAGACCCCCGGTTCGGGTGGCGACCATGGGAATACCGCAGCCCATGGCCTCCAGGGCGGCGATCCCGAACCCTTCGGAGCGGGAGGGGAGCACACTGAGTTTGGCGATGTTGTGAAAGGCCGCCAGAACCTCCGGCGTTTGATGACCCATCATGATCACGTTTGTCATACCGTAGGCATGTGCCGGAATACCGGACATCACATCTTCGAGATCTCCGGCCCCGAACACCACGATTGCCGCCTCGCTCTGCTTCTGGATGATCCTGTTCGCTCGCAGCAGATAGTCGATGCCCTTGGTCCTGGATATCTTGCCGGCAAAGGTGATGATCGGAGTGCTCAGGTACCGCTGCAATCCGTAACGGGCCAGCAACTCGCCTCGATCTACCTCATCCCGGCGGAACACAGCCTGATCATAGCCGTTGGGAAGGACCACCACCCTGTCCGGATCCACCGGATAGAGGGCGAGCACCTCCTCTCGGACGCTCTCCGAAATTGCGAAGATGCAGGAGGCGTGGCTGGCCGCCCAGCGGGCGTACTTGCGCATCCGCCTGTCGTAGCGGAATCCCAGCTGATCACTGTGATGAGCCACGGAGATATAGTTGTACCCTTTTTTCCCCAGCACGTAGTCCATGATCCAGATGTGCTGGCACTCGATCACATCCGGCTGGTACTCCCGGATCACCCGATCGGTGAGCTCCCCGTAGTACTCCATATAGGCCCGCAGCTGGGAGGGGCTCAAATCCTTGAAGGTCCAGGCGCGGGGAAAGTTGCGTGGGTGGGGATCGGTGATGATCAGAGGAAAGGTGTACAGCTGCTCCCCGTTGTGGGTGGCGGGGAACTTCAGGATGCAGAACCTGTCGGGATGATCGTAGTACCTGTCGAAATCCGGAGATTCGAAACCGCTGTCGGGGAAGATGACCCGGGCTTCATGGCCCCTGCGGATCAGCTCATTCATCACCCCATTGACCACGGTGGCACTCCCCGTGCCCCACGGCCCGGTGTTGGTAAACAGTACCCTCACGGCTTCGCCTCTGACCCGATTTCCGCATAATTTGCCACGTAGGTACGGGCTATTCTCTCCCAGCTGAAGTGTTCCACCGTCAACTGGCGGAACTTCTCCTTCAACCCGGGATTGCGCAGATTGCCCCGTTTGATGTTCTGGATGATGTTCTCGGCGATGTTGAAGATCATATCCTCGTCTATGTTCACCCGGGGCGAGTCATTCAACTCGCCGACCTTGCCCGAGACCAGATCGACGATCTCCTTGAACCCGGTCTGATTGGAGATGATCGGCAGAACCCCGCTGGCCAGCGCCTCTATCGAGACCATGCCGAAGGCCTCCGGACAGACCGAGGCGGCGACGAGCCCATCGGCGCAGGGCAGCAGCCGCCCCAGCTCGGCGTGGCTCAGGGCTCCGAGAAAATGAACATGCCCGGCGATATCGTTCTGCTCCGCCGAGTCGAAGTAGCTCTTGACCTCTTTTCGCCGGGCCAGGGCGTCCAGGAACCTGAAGGGTTTCTCTACGAAGGGTTCCTCCCCCGGCCGCATCTGGGAGAGGCTCTTTTCGATCAGGTAGCGAAACAGCTCCCGGCGACCCGAAGCCAGGGAGTAGACCAGGGCTTCCAGCTCCTCCCGATAGCTGCCGAACCCGACCAGCAGCAGGTGGAGATCCGGCACGGCATTCAGAACGATCGGCAGGGCGCCGACGACCATCTGGATTCCCTTTGTCCAGAGGTACTTGCCGACAAAGAGCAGCACCCAGCTGTTCCTCCAGTCGATCCGCTCCAGGGTTTCCACGATGTCCCGATCCGGATGCCCCTGGCTGTATGCTGCGTTGTACCTCATGACCAGTTCATCCACCTCGTTGACCGAGGAGGTTTCGTCGAGCTCGCGAAAGAAACTCTGCTTCTGCTCCGGGCTCTTCCCGTCTGGCAGGAGCTTCAACCGCCCCTTCAAAATCTCCTGCAGCTGGTCGATCGATTTCTGCCTGGAGTTTTTGAGGATCTGGAACAGATCGATGTCGACCCCGGCGGGGATCACGGTGAACTTCTCTTCGATCCTGGCCGCGATCCTCTTGAAAAAGGTGACGGCCTCCAGCCGGTTGTGTGTGCTGACGGCGAAGATCCGGGCGGCCGCCAGCAGGGCCTTGGTCGCATAGGGGCGCAGACGCGGGTCGTTTCTTACACTGAAGTTCAGGGCGCTGCCGTGAAGGGTAACGTAGTAGGGGATGCCGTACATCTTCCACATCACCCGGGCGATGTAGGGAGACATGATGACGTGGTTGGCCTGGATGAGATCGAATTTGCCCTCCAGATAGACCGTCTTTACGGCTTCGACGTTCTGGCGTATGTAGTCCTCGATCTCGCCGACTTTCATCTGTGGAAAGGTTTTGACCCTGTAACCCTCGTATTCGTCGTAGACGTAGACCGGCAGCAGAGCCTTGATCTCCGGATTGAACAGGATGCATTTTCCGGGATACGGGGTCTCTCGGGAGTACAGGGTATGGTAGGTCTTGTTTCCGGGCTCGAAGACGGAGTGTTGGGAAATAAAATCGATCTCCTGTGGATGCTTTTCCTGGCAGAAGAGAAATACGTCGTGACCAAGACGACAGAAGGCGCGCACCAGGTTGTTGACGAAGATGTTGCTGCCCGTTCCGGTGAGAAGATAGCCGTGGATCACGCAGATGCGCAGCTTAGACATGGATGCCTAGATCCCCTTCCAGTACGCTGAGAGCACCCGGCGCAGCTCCCCCACCACCTGGCGGGTTTCAGGCTGGGCGCCTCCAGCCTCCGCGTAGGTCGAGCCGGCCACCGGATCCCTCCCGGCCACCGGATCCCCGTCACGGCCGCGGATCAGGCTCGATAATACGGCAGCTACACCTTCGCTGAGGGCGGTTTGGTCGTAGCCGCCTTCCAGAGTGAAAGCGAGTCGCCCCGGGCAGCACTCCTCAGCCAGCTCCTGCAGGATCCCGGTCAGCTGACCATAGGCGCCACTAGACATTCCCATGCCGGCAAGGGGATCGTTTCGATGGGTGTCGAACCCTGCCGACACCAGGATCAGCTCCGGGGCGTACTCCCGGGCCACGGGAAGGAGGATCTCCCGGAACACGTAGAGGTAGTCTGCGTCCCCCTGGCCTCCGTACAGGGGAACGTTCATCGTATACCCCTGCCCCGCCCCGCGGCCGACCTCATCGATTCGCCCGGTACCGGGATAGTGGGGATACTGGTGTATGGAAAAGTAGAGCACCTCATCGGTTCCGTAGAACGAGTGCATCGTGCCGTTACCGTGATGGACGTCCCAATCCACGATCAACACCCGCTTGAGGCCATGCCTGCGCAGCCCATACATGGCGGCGATCGCAATGTTGTTGAACAGGCAGAATCCCATAGCCCGGCCCGCCTCGGCGTGATGCCCAGGAGGACGGACAAAGGCGAAGGCCGAGGGATAGTCCCCGCTCAACACGGCCTCGGTCGCTGCAATCGCACCCCCGGCTGCCCGAATTGCGGCAGCGTAGGAGTCGGAGGTGGCCGAGGTGTCCGGATCCAGAACCGTGAAGCTCCTGCCTTGAGTCTGCTCGATGCGGCGGATGTAGTCCTGCTCATGGACCCGGGCCAGCTCTTCAAAGGTGGCATCCCGGGGCGGGATATCCTGCAGATGGTCCTTGAGGGGGAACCCGGCAAGCATCCGGTCGATCGTCACCAGCCGTTCCGGTCCTTCCGGATGCATCGGGCCGTTGGAGTGCTTCAGGTAGATCGGGTCACGAACGATGGCTACTGTTTTCATACAGACCCACTATAGGAGAGGATTCCCGAATTTGCAAACCCTAAGTTGGCAAACCCCAGTTGGCAAACTCTTCCTTTCAATTGATGGAAGATTGCGTTATGCTGACCTGCACACCGATGGACAGATTCCCTACCCTGGTACGGTTCCTCATCGCCTTCTCTCTCCTGGTGCTCCTGATCCTGATCGGGACACTGGGATACAGGTTCATCGAAGGCTGGTCCATGGAGGACAGCCTCTACATGACCTTCATCACCATTACCACCGTGGGCTTCGGCGAGGTAAGACCTCTGTCCGCTGCTGGACAGCACTTCACGATCGTCTTTCTGGTGCTCAGCATCGGGACCGTCGGCTATTCGGTAACCGTGCTCATCACCTACGTGTTCGAGGGGCAGATCCTCAACGTCATGAGGGAGCGAAGAATGAAACGAACGATTCGCCATTTGAAGAACCACTTCATCATCGTCGGGGGCGGGGCCGTGGGCCGGGAGGTGGCCTACGAGTTTCGGCGCTCGAAGAAACGATTCGTGATCGTAGACCGCAATCCATCCCAGTCGGATCTGTTTCGGGATGAATCGATCCTGTTTCTGGAGGGGGATGCGATCAACGACGAGATCCTGGTGGAAGCGGGGGTCGAGCGTGCTTCCGGGTTGATCTCCGCACTGCCCGAAGACGAGGCCAATGTCTTCGTGGTGCTGACCGCCCGGCAGCTCAACCCCCACCTTCTCATCGTCAGCCAGGCCGCCGAGGAGAGAACCAGCCGCAAGCTCATCAAGGCCGGGGCCAACCGGGTGATCTCGCCGAAGAAGATCGCCGGCCTGCGGATGGCGGCCATGGTGCTGCGGCCGAATCTGCTGAACTTTATAGATGTAATCGTTCAGGGAGGCGAGTTGGACATGCGCTTCGAAGAGGTGGCCCTGGATCACGACTCACCTCTGATAGACAAGACCCTCAAAGAGGCCGGCATCGGCCAGCACACCGGGGCGATCATCGTGGGCATCAACGCTCCGGAGGGACGAGTAAGGATCAACCCCTCCACCACCTCGACCCTATCTTCCGTGAAACTGGGAGAGGGGGACGTGCTCATCGCGCTGGGAAACGAGGATCAGCTCACGCTGCTGCGGGAGTTCGTGCGCAAGGGGCGCTAACCCCGTTTTACTCCGTCCAGTCCAGGACGACCTTTCCCGACTTCCCGGCCCTCATCACCTCGAAACCTTTCTCGTACTCGGTGTAGTGAAAGCGATGGGTGATGATGGGGGTGATATCCAATCCGGTCTGGATCATCATGGTCATCTTGTACCAGGTTTCGTACATCTCCCGCCCGTAGATCCCCTTGATGGTCAGGCCGTTGAACACGACCAGATCCCAGTCCACGGCCGTATGGGGCGGGAGGAT
>Ga0307442_1000034_pt1 | contig 43082 bp, 40 predicted proteins | sample SalMarWE160430MG_FD_202143 | JGI IMG/M metagenome (GOLD analysis project Ga0307442, IMG submission 202143) | Salt marsh sediment microbial communities from the Plum Island Ecosystem LTER, Massachusetts, United States - WE1604-30 | ecosystem: Environmental > Aquatic > Marine > Intertidal zone >...
GATGGGGCCGCCGGCGGTCGTCATCCAGACCAGCGGGAAAACCTGCATCGTCCAAATGAAATCGAGGAGCGCGATGCTGACGATGATCGGCTTTAGCTGCGGGATGGTGATGTTCCAAAGCTGTTGGCGGGCATTGGCGCCGTCGATCGTCGCCGCCTCGTAGAGCTCGTCGGGAATCCCCTGAAGCCCCGCCAGAAGCGTGACCATGTAAAGCGGATAGCCGGCCCAGATGTTGACGAAGGTCAGGGCATGGAGGGCGGTCGCCGGAGAAGAGAACCATTCGACACGGAAGTCGACGATCCCCAGCGACATCAGGATGCTGTTCACGATGCCGCTCGGATCGAGGATGAGCCGCCAGATGATGGCGATGATCACCGCCGTGAAGAGCCAGGGCAGGATGAAGAGGACCCTGAGCACGCTCATCACGGTCCGGTTGACGCGCTTGGAGTTCAGCATGAGCGCGAAGGCGAGCCCCACGACGAGATGGAACGCGACGCTCATGATGGTAAAATAGAGCGTGTTCCCGATCGACAGCCAGAAGACCGGATCGGCGAAGAGCGCGCGGAAATTCGCCAGCCCGACGAACGCTGGCGTCTTCGACATGATCGGACGGTCGAGCGTCGCGTAGCGAAAGACCGTCACCATCGGAAAGAGCATCAGGAGAAAGAGAAGCGCGATGGCGGGCGCGACGTAGAGGTACGGAAACGCTCTTTCTCGATAGCGGTAGAAGGCGAAGGCGGAATCCGGCGCCCTGCCGGAGGCTGCAAGACGGGTCACGTTTGCCATTATCGCCACGTCCCTGCGTTTCGGGCTCGCGGCCCTCAGCCCCTCCCCTCCGCCGGCGGGCCCGGCGCGCGCTTCTTGTTCTGCGCCCGTCTTCCAACTGCAAGGGGCGACGCGCGGGACCCGCGCGTCGCCCGGCCTTGGGAGGTTATAGGCCTAGAACTCTTTCTGCCACTCGGCCTGCGCCTTCTCGGCGGCTTCGGCAGGGGTCTCCTTGCCTTCCAGCATGCTCTGCACCTCGACGTCGAGCTGGCGCATCAATTCCTCGGCGACCGGCAGGCCGACGAACTCGTTGGCGAGCTTCCCCTTCTGGAAGATGTCGAACGCTGTGCCGAAAAGCGCGTCGGAGGTGACGAAGTCCGGCTTGGCGTTGACGTTGCCCGGGAAGGCGTTGGCGATCGAAACCAGCTTGGCGTTCACCTCAGTGCTCATCAGGTAGGAAACGAGCTTGAAGGCTTCGGCCTTGTGCTCGCTGTTCTCGCTGACGCCGATGCCCCAGGAGGCGTAGGGCAGGCCGCGGGGACCGTCATAGCCCGCGACCGCGGGCACGGCGCTGATGCCGAAGTTCAGGTCCGCGTTGCGCTCGCGGATCAGGTTGATGTGGGCGAGCGAGTCAATCATCATGCCGACGCGACCGTTGACGAACTCTTCGACCTTGTCCTGCTCCTTCTTGGCGAGCGTGCCGGGCGAGATCACGCCGGCGTCGTTCAGCGACTTGATGTAGTCGAGCGCGCCCACCACGTCGGGATTGGTAAGGTCCGGCTGGCCATCCTTCAGCATGCTCTTACCTGAGGCCCAGACCCAGGACATCACGTCATTCTGGATGCCGTTCGGCGCGTCGAGCGACAGCGGAAGCACCCAGCCGTACTGGTTCTTCGAGGCGTCAGTCATCTTCTTCGCGGCCTCGGCAAACTCCTCGCGAGTCGACGGCATGTTCGCCACACCGGCCGCCTTCATGATGTCGAGGTTGACGAACACCGGATAGACGAAGGACGCGACCGGGAACATGTAGCTCTTGCCGTCGACCTTGATGATGGCGGCCACCTGGCTCGCATCGAAGTTCGAGGCCGACATCAGATCGTCGAGCGGGGCGATCGCGCCCTGCTTCGCGAGATCGTTCACCCATGCGCCGTCGAGGCCGACGACATCGCTGAGCGTTCCGGACGCCGCGCCGACCACGACCTGGTCGTGCGTGGCCGAATAGGGACCGCTGACCAGCGTGACCTTAATGTCCGGATTCGCCTTCTCGAAATCATCCATGATCCCGCGCAGCGCGCCGGCCGGAAGCTCCGGCTCCCACCACTGGATGAACTCGATGTTCGTCTGGGCTTGGGCGCCCGTCGCGCTGAGCACCAGCACGACTGCGGCCGACTTCAAAAGCAACATCGACTTTCGGAGATTCATCTCTTCCTCCCGCTTGAGCCTGTCCCCCCCGGTTTTCGCCATGGAGGTTCGAGACTCTTGTTGACCGACGCCGGAAGGCGTCGCGCCCGGCACGGGCCGCACCAGAACCATCAAACCTGAAGTCTTCCGGACGACGCGTGAAACCGCTTTGTTTTGCGTTTTTATCAGTGCTTATAGCGAAGGTCAAGCGGTGGAGTTCGGCAAGAAGTCGCATTCCCGGTCCCGCACGGCATTGAAAGCGCAGGGCCGCACTTGATCGGACTCGGCGAAGGGAAACGGTATGGAGTGCGGGCCGCGAAACCGTGGCGGATTCGGTGCCGGCGGCGCTCAGCCGGCGACGATCACCTCGACCTCGGCCTCGTCCAGGACGGCCGCGAGTTCGGCCGGCGGCTGCGCGTCGGTGACGAGGAGATGAACGCGATCGAGCGGCGCGATGTGGGCAAAGTGCGTCGCCCCGAACTTCGCCGCGTCGGCGAGCACGATCACCCGGCGGGCCGAGGCCATCATCGCGGCGATCATCTTCGATTCCTCGAGCAGCGTCGTGGAGATGCCGCGCGGCGACAGCCCGCCGACGCCGATGATCGCGGTGTCGGCGCTGATCGGCCCCGCATCGGCGAAACCGACGGCGCCGAGCGTCACCTGCAGCTCCTGCCGCACCTGCCCCCCGAGCAGGTAGACGCCGCGACTGGTCGTCGGCGGGACGAACGAAGGAAGGCCCAGATTGTTGGTGACGATCGTCAGGTTGCTCAGAGCACCGAGCTCGCCCACGAAGGCGCGCGTCGTCGAGCCGCCGTTCACGATCAGCGTCTCACCGTCGACGATCAGCGCCGCCGCGGCCTTGGCGATGCGCGCCTTCTCCGCCGCCCGCGCATTGACGCGCATTGCGACCGGCGCATCGCGATCCAGAAACCCGTCGACCGGAACGGCGCCGCCGTGCGTACGCATCAGAAGCCCGCGGCTCGACAGATAGTCGAGATCGCGGCGGATGGTGTCGGCCGAGACCGCGAACTCGCTCGCGACATCCGTCACGGTGATCGAGCCGCGCGTTTTTGCGACCTTCACGAGTTCGCTCCGCCGACGTGCGGGCAGCGAAAAATCGCCGTCTGAGCGATTTTGCTGATTGGAATTGCCAACTTTCTCAGCCACGAACCCTGCCCGGCCACTCTCGGGTTTATGAAGCGGGCTGCAAGTTACAGCATTTTGTGACCAACGCCAGCTTGACCTTGCGGCTTTCGATGTCTAGAAGCGGGGATAATCCGCATATACGCGCAAAAATATGCATCCAGGGAGCTGTCGGTGCGATGGGCGCAAAGTGTTGGCGGACCGAGTTTCGTCCTGCCACGTAAGGATGCGTTTCGGCGCCGAGCGAGGCGGCGGCCAACGCGAGCCTCCAGACGCGCTTCACTCATCCAATCGGCAATCGCATGATGCGTGAGAGATCCTGGGCGAAGGAATATGAGGCGCTCATCGGACGCATGCCCGAGACCATCGGGCGGTCGCGCCTGATGATTGGTGCGTTCAGCCTGTGCCTCGACGTCTATCTGTCGCTCGCCGACGCCTTCGGACCGCTGGGCGCTGCCGCGCAGGCGTCGCGCGAGGGCGCGATGCTGCTTGCGGAGCTGAAGCGGCGCGCCGCGAGTGGGATCGGCGGCGAGGTCTTCCTCGACTGGTCCGATGGCGCGGCTTGGATTGATGCGCACGTGACGGGCCGCAAGGCGGTCGGCGGCACGAGCGCCCAGGCCGCCTATATGCTCGCAACACTCGGCGCACCTGCCCTGATCGCCGTCGAGAACCGCAGCGCCAGTCAGCTTTCAGTGCTCCACCCCAAGACGCTCGTCGCGACCGAGGCAGACCTCATCCCGGTCGAGTCGCTGCGGCCTCACGGGGCAGCGCCGTCGCCGCACTACATCTTCGAGTTCACCGCCGGTGAGACGATCGACGGCGCAGTGGTCCCCCGTTCGTCGCGGACAATCGTGCGCTTCAACCACAGCGCGCTGCAGCGCGACGAAGCCTTCGTCCGTGCCTCGACCACGCGCGCCGGCGAGGCCGGCGCCGGCATCCTTTGCGGCTTCAACGAAATCCCGCCGGAGCGCGCCGCGGAGGAACTCGGCTACGCCGCTGGCATCGCGGCCGCATGGCGCAGGAACGGGCTGTCGCTCCTGCATCTGGAGTTCGGCGACTTCCCGACCCCGGCGTTGCATGAGGAGACGCTCCGCCGGCTGCTGCCATGCGCCACTTCGTTCGGAACGAGCCGCTCCGAGCTCAAACTTCTCAGGCAGCGAGACGAACCCCTGCACGCGACCGCGATCCGCCTCGCCGAGCGCCACGGACTTGAACGCGTCTGTGTCCACGCCGACGAATGGGCTTTCACGGTGACGCTGCGCGACCCCGCGCGCGAGCTCCAGGCGCTGCAGATGGGCTGTCTGCTCGCGGCCACACGTGCCGCGAACGGCTATTTCGCAGTTCCGGAAAAGCTACCCGCGAACGCGCAGCTCTCGGAGCCGCCGCTGCCCGCGATCCTCCGCGAAGGCCGCTGGTCGGTGGCTTGCTGTCCGTCGCCCTATCTCGAAAGGCCGGTCGCAACGATCGGACTGGGCGACACCTTCCTCGCCGGCACGCTGCTGGTGCTCGGCGGAGATGCCGGGGCGGCGTCCCCTGAGGGCGCATGTCGCGAGCCGGCCCTCCATCCGCCATTGCCGGGAGCGTGAACGCGCCGCCGGTTTCTTCGATCGAACGCACACCTTTTGAAGGGAAAAGAGATGTACCGCCTTGATACGAAACTCGCCAAGATCCGCGCCGGCAAGTACGCGAAAGGCGATTTCATCATTGCCGACGCCAAGGACGGCGACATGTCCAATCCCATCCCCGGGACTGGGCCTGTGCGCGACGCGAAGGGCAAGGTCGTGCGCTTCAAGACGCGCGCGGAGTTCCTCCAGACGATCACGCAGATCATCAAGCAGGATCTTCTCGACATCATGCTGGTCTCGGCCTCGAACCTGGAGAGCCTGACCGAGGCCGGCGCCTTCAAGGGGAGCGCCGTGAAGCCGGCCTTCCGTGCCAACGACACTACCGACATCTGGGGGGCGCGGCCGAACGGATACGGCAAGCTCGGCGCCTCGCGGCCCTTCCGCACGCCGGTCCTCAAGGACATCGCCAAGGCCAAGCTCTCCGACCTCGGCCTCTACTCGGTGACCTTCGTCAACGACATCGAAGCCGACCTTCGCTCGCTGGAGGCTTTCGCGGCGTTCCGTGAGGACGCGGCCGAGAACGGCATCAAATACTTCCTCGAGGTGTTCAATCCGAATATCGACTGCGGGCTTCCGGCCGAGGCCATCGGCAGCTTCGTGAACGACAACCTGGCGCGCTCGCTCTCCGGCGTCTTGAAGGACAAGCGCCCACAGTTCCTGAAATACCCCTACAACGGCGCGCAGGCGCTCGAGGAACTCGTCACCTACGACCCGCAGCTCGTCGTCGGCGTGCTCGGCGGCGGCGCGGGCACCAACCGCGACACCTTCGAGCTCCTCTATCAGGCGGAGAAGTACGGCGCGCGCGTGGCGCTCTTCGGCCGCAAGATCAACCTCGCCGAGAGCCAGCTCGACATCGTCCGGTTCATGCGGGCGGTCGCCGACGGCGAGATGAAGCCGCTCGAGGCGGTCAAGGCCTATCACGGCGCCCTCAAAGATCAGGGCATCCCCGCCGTCCGCTCGCTGGAGGACGACAGCGCCATCACCGAGGCCGTCTTGAAGGGCGCGGCCTCGGCCTGAACGCTGCCAGGACAAACCCGCACTCGGAGCGCATAAAGTCCGCTTTAGGTCGAGAGCCGTTCTTGAGGCTGACGTGAGCCCCGAGGCTCATCCAGCGATGGCTAGAGTCCTTTCTCTTCATCTCGCACGATCTCGGCGTCGTCGCGCATGTGAGCCGCCGGGTCGCCGTCATGTATCTCGGCCGGATCGTCGAAATCGGCGATGCCGAGGCGATCTTCGCCGCGCCATCCCTATACGGAGCTGCTCTTTCGTTCGGCGCCCGCCGCCCATCCTCGCCATCGCCACGTCGATACTGCCGAGGACGAGCACGAGATCCCGGACTCGCTAGCGCCGACCCGAGGCTGCCGCTTCCATCCGCGTTGCCCGCTCGCGACCGATCGCTGCCACATCGACGATCCGGCGCTGACCGCGCGCGCAGATGGCCGGCAGGTCGCCTGCCATATGCGCTGACGGGTAAGCTGAAGAGAACAAAAAGGGCAGGAATGAAACGATCCGATCTTGTCGGGTAAGCCTGGTTCCGATGTCCCGGGGCGTCGTCGTATGCTTGTCTCCAGGGCCAGTGATAGAGACCGCTGACGATGCATGCGATCGCCACCTGCATGCAGGAAGAGGCCGCATCCCATGAGCGCCACCCTGGAGGTAACTGCGGAGCCCGCCGAAAGTGATCTTCGCATCGTCGGAGAGAGTCTCGCCGCCTTCAACGCAGCCGATGTTGGCCCCGCGGAGAGGGTCCCGCTCGCTGTCTTCGCGCGCGACCAGGCTGGTGCGGTCGTCGCCGGAATCTCCGGCTACACGGCCTGGGGCTGGCTCTATGTGCAATGGCTTTGGGTGCACGAGCAGCATCGCGGTGAGAACCTCGCCGGGCGGATGCTGAAAGCCGCAGAGCACGAAGCGTCAGTGCGTGGCTGTCACGGCGCCTATATCGACACGTTCAACCCGGCAGCATTGAAGGTCTATGAAGGCCAGGGCTATGAGCCCTTCGGCGCGCTGGCCGACTTCCCGAAGGGACGGACGCGTACTTTCCTCCAGAAGAAGCTTTGACTCAGCCGGCGATCCGCCCTCCGCACATAGGCTTCGGCACGCCCGTTGTGCTTGGAAAGCTGATCGGCAGGCCGCGCAGCACCCGCACCGCGAGGAAGGCGAAGCACTCCGCCTCGATCGCGTCGCCGCGCCAGCCGATCGTGTCGGCGGACACCGCTTCGACGCGTGCCCTCGCTTCGAGCATGCGCATCAAGGTCGGATTGTGCCGGCCGCCGCCGCAGACGAAGAGTTTCTTCGGGCGCTGAGGCAACAGGTCGAGTGCCTTGCCGACGGCCGACGCGGTGAAGGCGGTGAGAAGCGCCGCGCCGTCCTCCGCGCCGAGCCCGTCCGCCATCGAGGCCTGGAAATCGAAGCGGTCGAGCGACTTCGGATAGGGCGCGCTCAGATACGGATGCTCGAGGAGCTGCGCGAGCCGCGCCTCGCCGACCTTGCCTGCGGCGGCGAGCGCACCGTCGCGGTCCATGTCGCCGAGCCCCTTCGCCTTGACGAAATCGTTGATCGGCGCGTTGGCCGGCCCGGTGTCGAAGGCGACGACGTCCCCCTTCCCGTCCCACCAGGTGACGTTCGCCACGCCGCCGAGATTGAGGATCGCCGTCTCGCCGCTCGCGCCGGACGCGCCGAGCAAGGCCGCGTGATACGCGGCCGCGAGCGGCGCCCCCTGCCCGCCCGCCCGCATATCGGCGGAGCGGAAGTCGTAGACGACCTTCGTCTCGAGCAATTCGTGCATCAGCTCGCCATCGCCGAGCTGCCTCGTCTCGCCGCGCCCGTCCTTGCTCGGCGCGCGGTGGAGAACCGTCTGGCCATGGAATCCCACGACGCCGATCTCCGACATCGCCATGCCGCTCTCCTCGACCAGCGCTTTCACCGCGGCCGACTGCGCCTGCGTCAATGCCTCCTCCGCTTCGCGGAAGATCGCCGGGTCCGGCCCGGAGAAATTCCACGCGCGCGCCTGCCGCTGCGCCTCCTCCAGCATCGTGCGGATCGCCTGTGGATAGGGCGCCAGCGTATAGGGGCCGAACGCCGCCACCCGCTCGCCGTCGGTCTTGATCATCGCGACGTCGATGTTCCCGTCGAGCACGGTGCCGGTCATCAGGCCGACGGCCCAGGTTGGCTTCATGCCTTTGTCGCTCCGTTGATGCGGTTGCCGACCTCCTGCCGGAGGCGGACGATGCCACTGTCGAAATGGCGCGTCGGGTGGATGCGGTTGGTGAGAAGCGTCCAGGCCTTTCCGCTGTCGAAATCGATCCAAAGCCCGGTGCCGGTGAAGCCGGTATGGCCGATCGTGCCCTGGCTGCATCGGCTCCCGCCAGACCAGTCGGGATAGGGATGCTCGAAGCCGTGCGTGCGCTTATCGGAGAGCGGCTGGCGCATCAGCGCGATGGCGTTGGCTGAGGCGCCCGTGCCGTCGAGCAGCCCCTGCGCGAAGTCGAGCACGGCGTCGGCCGTGCCGAAAAGCCCGGCATGGCCGGTGCCTTGGAGCGCCGAGCAATTGTCGTCGTGGACCTCGCCGCACAGCACCCGGTGCCGCCACGTGCAGTCCTCCGTCGCCGCGGAAAGCTCGGGATCGGCGGAGAACGCAAAGCCCGGGCCGGCATCCATGGCGCGGATCGTCTTCCCCACGAGGCGCTCGAGCGCGAAGCCGAGCATGATAAAGTTGATGTCGGAATAGACCGGCGGGCCGTGACACCACTCGCGCTGAAGCACGAAGGCGCGCAAAAGCTCCGGATCGCGGCCATAGGTGTAGATCGGCTCGACAGCGGGAAACGGCGTCTGGTGCCCGAGGCACTGGCGGAACGTGACCTTTCGCTCCCATGCATTGGCGTCGTACTGGCGAAGGTCGGGGAGCGCGGTAATAAGCGGTGCGTCGAGATCGATCGTGCCTGCGTCCGCCAGCGCGAGGATGCGCGGCGTGGTGAAGATCACCTTGGTCAGCGAGGCTAGATCGAACCAAGTCTCCCTCTTCATCGGCCGGACTTTTGGCACGATCTGCGCTGCACCGACCGCCCGTACCTCCCGCCGTCCTGCGCCGTCCACGAGCCCGAGCACGCCGCCGGGAATCTTCTTCGCGTCGACCGATTGCCGCAACGCTTCGAACGCTCGATCGAAGCGCACCGCGAACGCGTCATCTGAGAGCGTCGCCATGCTCAACCCTCGGCTCGCACGACATGATCCTCGCCGTACCGAACCCAGTGAGGCGGTGGCGGCTCGAATCCAACGGGACGCAGCAGCGACGGCACCTCGCTCGTGTCGAGCTCAAAGCGCTCGTGGCGGCGCCCCAGAGTCGGCACGGCCGCGATCAGCTTCTTCGTATAGGAATGGCGTGGTTCGGAAAGAACCGACCTGACGTCGCCAATCTCCACGATCTGCCCGCCATATATTACGGCGATGCGGTGGGCGATCTTCTCCACCACCGCCATGTCGTGCGTTATGAAGAGATAGGCGAGATCGAACTCGCGCTGCAGGTCGACGAGAAGCTCCAGCACGCGCGCCTGAACGGAAACATCGAGTGCCGAGACCGGCTCGTCGAGCACGACCACGGAGGGGTTGAGCATGAGCGCGCGGGCGATGCACAGACGCTGCCGCTGCCCGCCGGAGAACTGATGCGGATAGCGCTCGAGGCTCGTTTCCGGCAGTCCCACCCGCTTCAGCAGCGAGACCATCCGCTCCACCACGCTCGCATCGACAGGCGTGCCTGTCGCCATGACCGGCTCGGCGAGGATACTTTTGACCGTTAGCCGGGGATTGAGCGAGGCGTAAGGATCCTGGAAGACCATCTGCACCGGCAGCCGGCTCTCCCCCGCCTCGCCGCGGCGCTCGCGCACGAAGAGCGTTCCGCGCGTCATCGATGCGAGATGGAGGATCGCGCGCGCCGTCGTCGATTTGCCCGAGCCGCTCTCGCCGACGATCGCCAGCGTCTCGCCGGGCAGAAGATCGAAGTCGATCCCGTCGACGGCATGAATCTCGCTCCCGCTCCGGCCGAGCCAGCCGCCGGACACCGGGTAGCGGACGACGAGATCATCGACCTCGAGTGCCGGCGCCTCGGTCCCTTTCCCCCGCCGGTCGTCGGAGCGCGCCGCGCGTCCGCCTGAGAAGTGCGGGACGGCCTTCAAGAGATGCTGCGTATAGGGATGCCGCGGATAATCGAGGATATCTTCGAGCTCGCCCTGCTCCACCGCCTCGCCGTCCTGCATCACCATCACCCGGTCGGCAATGCCGGCGACGACACCGAGATCGTGGGTGATGAACATCATCGCCATCCCCGTCTCGCGCTTGAGCTCCGCAAGGAGCGCGAGGATCTGCGCCTGTACCGTGACGTCGAGCGCCGTCGTCGGCTCGTCGGCGATGAGGAGGCGCGGATTGCAGGCGATTGCCATCGCGATCATCACGCGCTGCAGCATGCCGCCGGAGAGCTGGTTCGGCGTGTAGCGGAGCCGCCGCGCGGCATCGGGGATGCGCACGCGATCGAGCGCCTCCTTGGCGGCTGTCCGCGCGCCTTTCCCTGTGAGCCCGCGATGCAAGCGGAAGGATTCCGCTACCTGGTTGCCGATGGTGAGCACCGGGTTGAGCGAGGTCATCGGCTCCTGGAAGATCATGCCGATCTCCGCGCCTCTGATCTTCGTCAGCTCCGCCTCGCTTGTCGTCGTCAGCTCCACGACGTCACCGGCTGCGCGGCGAAGCTTGATCGACCCGGCGGTGATGCGCCCACCGCCGAAGGCGACGAGGCTATTGATCGCGAGCGCGGTCACCGATTTCCCCGAACCGCTCTCGCCGACGATGGCGAGCGTCTCGCCGGCGGCGAGGTCGAAGCCGACGCCGCGCACGACCTCGTTCGCCTTCGGGTCTCGCCCGAAGCCGACATGCAGTCCGGAGACGGAGAGAAGCGGCATCGTCAATTCCGCCGCGTCTTCGGATCGAGGATGTCGCGCAGCGCGTCGCCGAGCAGGTTGAAGCCGAGGATGCTCAGCATAACGACGAGCGCCGGAAAGACCATGAGCCACGGCGCCGATTCCATCAAATTGCGGCTGTCGCTCAGCATCAGGCCGAGCGACGCCGCGGGCGGCTGCGTGCCGAGGCCGAGGAAGCTCAGTCCGGCTTCGGTGAGAAGCGACCAGGCGAGCGCCAACGTCACCTGCACGGTCAGCGGCGCCACCAGGTTCAAGAGCAGATGCCGCGTCAGGATGTAGAAGCGGCTGCTGCCGAACGTCCGCGCGGCGTCGACGAACTCGCGCGCCCTGAGCGACAACGCCGGGCCGCGCACAACGCGGGTGAAGATTGGCGTATACACTATGCCGATCGCTGCGACGCTGGTCACGGTTCCCGGTCCAACGATGGTGACGATCAGAAGCGCGAGCAGGATTGCCGGAAACGCCAGCAGCACGTCCATCAGCCGCATCAGGACGGAATCCCAGATGCCGCCGAACCATGCCGCCGTCAGCCCGATCGCCGTCCCGGCGAGAGTCGCGACGGCAACCGAGAAGAATGCGACCGCGAAGGACTGCCCCACCCCCTGCATCAACCGGCTCGCCACGTCGCGGCCGAAGAGATCCGTGCCCATCAAATAGCTCGTGCTCGGTGCATGCAGCCGGTCCAGCCGGAACTGCATCAGCGGATCGTGCGGGGTAAGGCCGAACGCACCGAGCAAAGCGACCGCGAGATAGAGAACGACGATCCCGCCGCCGATTCTGCCACTCGGATGATCGAGCAACGCGCGCAGGAATCGCATCAGCGTCCTGCCAGCCGGATGCGCGGATCGAGAGCGACATATGCGAGGTCGACCAGGAGATTCACGATCATGAAGTTGAGCGCGATGAAGAGAACGGAGCCCTGCACCAAGGCATAATCGCGCTGCGCGATGGCCTCCAGCACTAGGCGGCCGAGTCCGGGAAGGGCGAAGATCTGCTCCACGATCACGGCGCCGCCGAGAAGATAGCCGAACTCGATGCCGCTCAGCGTGACGACGGGAATGAGCGCATTCGGCAGCGCATGGCGCCAGACGACACTCCGCTGCGAGGCACCCTTCGCGCGTGCCGTGCGCACATAGTCGTCGTTCAGGACGTCGAGCATGGCGGAGCGCGAGACGCGCGTGACAGAGGCGGCGAAGGCCAGGCCCAGGGTGATCGCGGGCAGGATCATCTGCGCGAGATTCCGCAGCGGGTCGTCCCAGAAGGCGATATAGGCCCCCATCGTCGGCAGCACGCCGAACGCCGTGGACAGCACGTAGATGATGACGAGCCCCACGACGAAATTCGGCGTCGATTGGCCGATCATGGCAGCGACGCGCACCGCAAGGTCAGACATGCGTTCGTTGCGCGTGGCTGCGAAGACCCCGGCCGGAACCCCGACCGCGATGGCGATGACCATCGAAAGAAGCGCCAGCTCCAGCGTACGCGGGAAGCGCTCTAGGATGACCCCGAGCACCGACCGTCCGTAGGTTACCGAAATGCCGAGGTCGCCTTGAAAGAGCCCGATCAGCCAGCGCCCGTACTGCACCGGCCACGGCTGATCGATGCCGAAATAGACGGCAAGCGCTGCGCGCTGCGCAGGCGTCAACAGGCCCGCCTCGGTGCCGAGCATTGCGGTGATGGCATCGCCCGGGACCAGGCGAATGGCGACGAAGACAATGACCGATACGCCGAGCAGCACGAGCGGAAAAGCCGCGAGCCGTCGGGTCAGGTAGTTCACTGGCGGATCACTTCACGGGTCGGCGGGACCGAGGCGAGCCCGTCGGTTCGTCTCGGTCCGATTTCAACAGGCGCCCAATCCTATTACTCGACGGTCACCTTGCTAAGGCTGAACAGCGAGCCCGTCGGCGTCGGCACGAAGCCCTCCACCGACTTCTGCTGCGCCGTGTAGCCGTAGGACGTGTAAAGCCAGATCCACGGCGACTTCTCGGCGAGCGTCTTCTCGAAGTCGGCGAAGATCGTCTTGCGTTTGTCGAGGTCGGTCTCCGCCCGGCCCTGCTGAAGCAGGCTGTCGAGAGTGTCATCCTTGAAATTGGAGACCTTCTGGAGGTTGCCGTCGTTCGTGAAGTAGCGGTTGTACATGGTGTAGGGGTCGGGTCGGCCGCCGTTCAGCGCCACAGCCATGTCGAAATCCGCGGCAAGCCACGCGTCGATATAGACGTTGAGCTCCATCAGCTTGATATCGAGATTGATGCCGATCTCGGCGAGCTGCGACTGCAGCACCTGCGCCTCGGCCGCAGCCGTGGGCGGCTCGCCGGTGGCGGCAATGACGGTCGCCGAGAACCCGTCGGCAAGACCGGCGTCGGCCATCAGCTTCTTCGCCTTCTCCACGTCCCGCTTGTAGCAGAAGAGCTCGTTCGGATCGGTCGCGTAGAACGGCATCGTCAGCGGTCCCGTCACCTTCCCCTCGCCGAGGGAGGCGGTGTCGAGCACAGCCTGGCGGTCGACGGCGCAGGAGATCGCCTGACGCACCTCGAGCTTGTCCATCGGCGCGCGCGCCGGGTTGAGCTGAAGGACGTGGTAGGCGAGGACCGGAGCGCGGTTGAGCTGCAGGTTGGCCTCCTTCGGGACCAGCGTCGCGACAAGCGGATCGTTCAGAAGCGCGAAGTCGATCTGCCCGGTCCTGAGCGCCGCGAGGATCGCCGACTCGTCCGGCAGCACGCTGATCGTGATCCCGTCGACGCCGGTCGGCCCGCCGGCCCAATCCTTGTTGGCCGTCAGCACTTCACCGGAATTCGGGTCCCACTTCTCCAGCATGAACGGTCCGGAGCCGACCGCCTTCGTGCCGACGTTGCCCGCCGCGATCTCGCTCGCCGGCAGGATCGACGAGTTGGTGTCGGTCATGGCGGTGAGGATCGGCACGTCGGGCTGCGAGAGCTTGAAGACGACCGTCTCATCGTCGGGGGTCTCGATCGACGCGACCGACGAGTAGTTCGCGCGATTGGCTGCGCCCGTGGCCTCATCGAGGATGCGCTCGAAAGAGGCCTTCACGTCAGCGGAGGTGACCCTTTCGCCGTTCTGGAACGTCGCCTTCGGATCGAGCTCGAAGGTGAGCTCCGTGCCGTCCGGCGAGAATTCCCACGACTTGGCGATGGCCGGGACAATCTTCAGATCGGCGTCGAGCCTGACGAGAGGCTCATAGACAAGCTCGAGAAGCCTGAGCGACGAAAACGCCGTCTGCTTCTGCGGATCGAGCCCCGTCGCGTCCTGCGACCAGGCCATGCGCAAGTCCTTCGCGGCAGCCGGCGTCCCAAACGCTGCCAAGCCCACGGTCGCCGCCATCACGGCGGCTGAGAGAATCTTCCTTGCCGAATCCCTGTTCATAGCTCTCCCTCCTTGGTCTTAGTCCCCTTGGTCTCCACTTTCACATGCGTTCGCGGGCAGCATCTTGCGTCAGCGTACCGCTCTCCTCGAGAGCCTGCCGCAGGAAGCCGCCCGCGTCTTCCAGGGCATCTCGCGCTGCGGCCGGGCTCTTCCCCGTCATCACGGTCAAGATTGCGAGCTTCACGTCCTTGCCGGTTCGTTCCAGCGCAGCGCGCGCCTCCTCGCGGGTGCAGCCTGTTGCAGCCATGACAATGCGAGTCGCGCGCGCGACCAGCTTCTCGTTGCTGGCGTAAAGATCGACCATGAGATTCTCGTAACTCTTGCCCATGCGAATCATGCTGGTGGTCGTCAGCATGTTGAGCACCAGCTTCTCCGCTGTCCCTGCCTTCATGCGCGTCGAACCGGTGAGCACCTCCGGCCCGACGATGGGCAGAATAGCGATGTCAGCGATGCGGCCGGTCTCGGCGTTAGGGTTGCAGGCGAGCGCGATGGTCGTCGCTCCAACCTGGCGTGCGTAGGTCAAGGCGCCGATGACGTAAGGCGTTCGACCGCTCGCCGCGATGCCGATGACGACGTCGTCGGATGTGAGTCCGATGTCTTCGAGCGCCTCGCGAGCGCCCGCGGCGTCATCCTCCGCACCTTCGATGGAATGCATCAAGGCATGCGAACCGCCGGCAATCAGTCCGATCACCATGCCTTCGGGAACGCGAAACGTTGGCGGACACTCGGATGCATCGAGCACGCCGATCCGGCCGCTCGTACCGGAGCCGACATAAATGAGCCGGCCCCCCTTTTGGAAGGCGGCGACGACCCGCTCGACCGCAGCGGCGACCTCGGGAATGACCTTCTCGACGGCAAACGCGACGCGTTTGTCCTCGGCATTGATCCTGCGAAGAACCTCGACCGTCGGCAGCATATCGATGTCGGTGGTGTGCGGATTCCGGCTTTCGGAAACGAGCTCGTCCAACTCGGCTATCAAGTCGCGCTCAGACATCAGCTGCCGCCTTTATTAGAGCCCCGGCGCCATCCTTTTCTGGTCTTCCGCTCTCGCCAAAGCGTCTCGGCGCGGCCGGAAAACAGCCCGTTAATGATTTAGAATGAAATATTCTCCGCGTCAACAAATAATGGAATTTTTCATTCCACTCCGGCCGCCGCGGGCCTCGCCCGCTTTCAACCCGGGCGGGCCGAACGGCGCGCCACGACAATAGCCCCCGCCACCGCGTCGCCATCGGCCGGCTTGAGGCGTCGCCGGACATCCGGCGCGAGCCATGGCTCGAGTGCGCTCGAAAGCCCGCCGAGGAGGGCAACGCGCGGCGCGCCCTGCTCGAAGAGCACGCGCACCAATGTGTCGATCTGTTCCGCCGCCTCTTGCACGATGCGGCGGCCGGCGGGATCGCCCTGGTCGGCGTGGCGCAGCACCATCGGGGCGAAGCCGGCGTAGTCGGTCGCCGTCGAGCGATCCATCCAGGCCACCGCCTCGACAGGATCGTTGTGGAACCTGTGCATCACCTCCTCAAGGAGCGCGGTCCGGTCGTGACGGCCGTCATGCGCGCGGAGCGCAAGCTGTACCACCTTGAGCCCCAGGTCGGCCCCGCTTCCTTCGTCGGAGATCGGAAAGCCGTAGCCGCCGACGCGAAGATCACGCCCCTCGACGAATCCGATGCCGATCGAGCCCGTGCCGGCGATGACGATCGCGCCGTCCTGGCCGGAATGCGCGCCGAGACACGCTCCGGTACCGTCGCTGACGAAAGCGACTTGGGCGAAGGGATGCTCGATTTCGGCAAGCGCTTCCTTCGCTCCCTTACGGCCGATGCCGGCGAGCCCGACGCCAACGTAGGTGCGCCGAAGCTCCGCTGCGCCGAGTCCCGCCTCCTCGACCGCCGCGCCGGCCGCGCGCATGATGGAGGTCCAGGCCGCGTCGATTCCGAGCCGCGTCGTCGCCGGCCCCGAAAGCCCCTGCCCGAGGCTCTTCCCTGCCTTGTCCTCGACGCGCGCTCGGCAGCCGGTGCCGCCGCCATCGACGCCGAGAAAGAAATTCGGCGCAACGTCGGCGCTCATTCGCCGAGCCGCTCGATATTGGCGCCGCACATGTGGAGCTTGCGGTCGAGCCCCTCGTAGCCGCGGTCGAGGTGATAGACGCGATTGACGATTGTTTCGCCGTCAGCGACGAGCGCCGCGAGCACCAGCGACACGGAGGCGCGCAGGTCCGTCGCCATCACCTGCGCACCGTGCAGCTTTCGCCCGCCGCGCACGAGCGCCGTTGTCCCTTGCAGCGTGATGTCGGCGCCAAGCCGCATCAGCTCCGGCACGTGCATGAACCGGTTCTCGAATACGGTCTCGCGCACCAACGACGCGCCGTTCGCACAGCACATCAGTGCGATGAACTGCGCCTGCAGGTCGGTGGGGAAGCCCGGATACGGCTCGGTCGTGATGTCGACCGGCGCAAGCGGCGCGCTGCGCGAGACGATGAGGCCGCGGTCGCCGGGCCAGATTCCGACACCCGCAGCTTCGAGGGCCTGGACGACGGATGCGAGATGCTCCAGCCGCGCATTGGTCAGCTCGAGCTCGCCGCCGGTGATCGCCGCGGCGATGGCATAGGTGCCCGCCTCGACGCGGTCGGGGATGGTGTAATGCGTCGCCGGGCGCCATGCGGTCGTGCCCTCGACCAGAATGCGATGCGTGCCGGCGCCCTCGATGCGTGCGCCCATTGCATTCAGGCACACCGCAAGGTCCGCCACCTCCGGCTCGCGCGCGGCGTTCAGGATCTCCGTCTCGCCCTTTGCGGTCGTCGCCGCCATTATCGCCGTCTCGGTTGCGCCGACGGACGGCGAGCTGAGCACGATGCGCGCGCCGGTGAGGCCGTTCGGCGCTTCAGCGACGATCAGCCCGCCTTCGACGTCGATATCCGCACCGAACGCCGCGAGCGCCTTCAGATGCATGTCGATCGGGCGCGCGCCGATCGCGCAGCCGCCAGGGAGCGAGACGCGCGCATGGCCGAACCTTGCCAGCAGCGGCCCGAGCACGAGCACGGTCGCGCGCATCTTTCGAACCGTCTCGTAGCTTGTCTCCTTGGAAAGAGCGGCGGAGGCGTCGATCACGACCGCGCCGGGCCCTTTGCTGACCTCTGCGCCATGCAGCCTGATGACGCCGAGCATGTTGTCGACATCGGTGACGGCCGGAAGGTTGTTGAGTTCGAGCGGGTGTGGGCTCAGAAGCGCGGCCGCGATCTGCGGCAGCGCCGCATTCTTCGCGCCCGAGATGGCTACAGCGCCCTGCAGCCTCTCACCGCCGACAATGCGCAATCTGTCCATGGCGACGCCCGCTTCAATACCAGGCGGCCCCCGGGGGAGAACCGCTGTCCGGGTTCTCTATACTCTGTCAATCGACTTCGGAATATTTTATTCTTGTGTTTGGCATCGCACCGTTGCGGCGCGCAACGGCCAGGAAAACAGGCATGTCGGTCCTCAGGCGCATCCACGCGACTCTCGACACGATGGCGCCCGCCGACAGGGCGATCGGGCAGTTCATCCTCGACCATCCGGACCGGATGCTGCGGCTTTCCTCCGCGGCGCTCGCGGAGAGCGCGGGGCGCAGCCAGTCGAGCGTGGTGAAGTTCTCGCAGAAGCTCGGCTACGCCGGCTATCAGGACCTGAAGCTCGCGGTCAGCGAGGCGAAGGCGCAGGAATGGCGCGCGCCGCCCGGCATGGTGCACGGTACGATCGAGCGGAGCGACGGCCATCTCGTAGTGACGCAGAAGCTCGCCGCCAGCAAGCTCGCATCGATCCAGCAGACGATCTCAGTCAACGGCGAGCAGGATATCGACCGTGTGCTCGATCTCCTCGACGCAGCGAACCGAATTCATCTCGCCGGCGTCGGAGCATCATCGCTCGTCGCGCGCGACTTCTCCTACAAGCTGATGAAGCTCGGCCGCAACGTCATGCACGACAGCGACAGCCATGTGCAGATGGCGAACGCCTCGCTCCTGCGCGCCGGTGACGTATTGATCGCGCTCTCGCACTCGGGCGAAAGCATCGAGACCCTGCGCATCGCAGAGACGGCCCACGCGCACGGCGCAACGGTGATCGGGATCACGTCGCTCAAGGAGAGCCCCCTCAGCCGCGTGGCCGACGTGCTTCTCTATACTGTCGCCGAGGAGGAGCGCGTCCGCTCCTCCTCCATCACGGCGCGCGACGCGCAGCTGACGCTGACCGACCTCCTGTTCATCCTGCTCGTGCAGCGCCAAGCCGACGCCGACGACTACATCCACAGCAGCGAAGATGCCGTGTCCGTCCTGAAGACAGCGCGCTTCCCATGAGCGCTAAATCGGTTGCGCTCTATCCGAACAAGCGGATCGCAACTTCGGGGAAAGATGGTAGCGGAGGCCCTGGACATCCTTGCTCCGTCTCGACCATGCTCACGAACTCCTGCTCGCAGCCGACGCGCAGGAAAGCGTTGCCGACATCGCGACAGCACGGACGCATGCTCAATCCTGGCGCACGGACGTTCTCGAGCACTTCCGTTAGCGTTCTTCCTGGACCGAGACCCGGCAAGCCGCTGAGCTACTCCTCGGTTTTTCGACCCCGGCGGCTGTCGCGCGAACGCCAGGAGCTGCCCGCGTCATCTCGATCTTCCGCCGGTACGCAGGTCGGATAGTTCACTCGAGCTCGCTCACCTTGTGGGTCGACGTCTCAATGAATCCCCGTCGGGGGCGAATGGCGCGGCAGCCCGAACTCTTGAAGGCACTCTCCAATCCCGTGAACGGGTGGGCTTCCGTGGTCGAGGGAGCGCGGTGGCGTCCGTCGCACTCGGAGGTCGCCGTGGCTCGGGACTGCCGGATCGGCCAAGCAATTGGATGCGCGAGAGCCCCGGGACACGTCGCGGGCGTCTTTTCCATGAAGCAGAAGTCGTTGGCGGGACAGGGCGCGCCCTGGCCAAGAAGTGCTTCAGGCCAAGCGCGTGAGCGTGCGTGCCTTAGGCGCTTTCCGCCGACGATTGGCTGCACTTACGCCGTTGGGACACGATCCCAGCTTCGCGATCAGCTGCGGAGGCGATCGGCGAACTGCCGAGGCTTGTATTGCCGTCTCCGCAGAACCACTACGCAGACTCGCTTGGACACACGCCCTCCAGGAGATTTGGAGAGCGACCCGGCGGCTTTGTTTTCCCGACAGTATCCACGATGGGACGCTGGCGATGTGCCCTTGCGGCAGGAACGTGCGCCGACGACGACGCGACAGTCCAGAAGCGCGCCTCCGGCTGCTTCCATCACGCTTCCGTGGAACAGAGGCGTTCGAGAATTGCCGCTAACCTATTGAAGAATTGGCGCACCCGACAGGATTCGAACCTGTGACCTCTGCCTTCGGAGGGCAGCACTCTATCCAGCTGAGCTACGGGTGCCTTGGCCGGGGTCTCGCCGCGCGAGACGGGCCGGCTCATAACGCATAAGGGGGTCCGTCGCAATCTTCGCGGCGCCGGCAGCCTGCCACAGGTGACGAACGCGTGCGCCGCTACTACCTTCCGGCGCATGGCCCGGCCCGCCAATATCCGTATCACCGACGCCATCGCGATCTCGCCGGCCGAGATCGTCGAAAGCTTCGTGCGGGCGTCGGGGCCGGGCGGGCAGAACGTCAACAAGGTGGCGAGCGCCGTGCAGCTTCGCTTCGACGCGCGCGGCTCGCCGTCCTTGCCGGAGCCCGTCAAAGCGCGGCTTGAGCGGCTGGCCGGGGCGCGACTCACGAAGGACGGCGTCGTGGTGATCTTCGCCGACCGCTTCCGTACGCAGGAGCGTAACCGCGCCGACGCGCTCGAGCGCCTGCTCATCTTGATCCGCCGCGCGGCGGTCACACCGAAGAAGCGACGGCCGACAAGGCCGACCGTTGCGTCACGCGAGCGGCGGCTTCGCGCAAAGAGCGAGCGAAGCGGCGTAAAGAAGCTGCGCGAAAGGCCGACTGGGGAGGACTAGACGGCCATCCGCTCTCCAGGATCGGATTCCCGGCTCAGGCTCTGGCCCGCATCCCGTCAATGCTGAATGCACCCGCACCGAGAAAGACCAGGCAGAGGAAGACGAAGCAGAAGAGGATCGCTGCCTCCCCCTGGTTGACGATGGGCCAGAAGCTCTGCGGCGCGTGCGCCATGAAATAGGCCACCGCCATCTCGCCTGAGAGCACGAACGCGACCGGCCGCGTGAAGAGCCCGAGAAGGATCAGAAGGCCGCCACATATCTCCAATAGCGCGGCCAGCCCCATCAGCGAGAAGAGCGATATCTGCATCGGCATCGCTGCGGGGAAGCCGAAAAGCTTCATCGTTCCATGCTCGATGAAGAGCAGCGCAGCCACGATCCTGAGGAAGGCGAGCGCGTAAGGCGAATAGGCGGCAAGGCGATCGGACATCATGGCTCCTGCGGATGTCACGCCGCCTTACTTAGGGAAGCCCGGTAGCGGCGAGAATCCCCGAAGCGGGTCTTCATGAAAACGTGAGGACCCTTCAGGTAACCTGCGTACCTGCGTGTCACCGAGTACGTTTGAGGTCACACGTCGAGGTTGGCCACAGAGAGCGCATTCGCCTGGATGAACTCGCGGCGCGGCTCGACCTCGTCGCCCATCAGCTTGGTGAAGATGTCGTCGGCCTCGTCGGCTTCGCGGATCTTCACCTGCAGCAGCGAGCGCACGTTCGGGTCGAGCGTCGTCTCCCAAAGCTGGTCCGGGTTCATCTCGCCGAGGCCTTTATAGCGCTGCATGGTGATGCCCTTGCGGCCGGCAGCGAAGACCGCTTCGAGCAGATCGCGCGGCCCGTGGATCGGTGTGTCGACGCCTTTGCGTCTGAGCGTCGCGGTGTGGAGATAGACCTCCTGCAGCTTGGCGGCGTGCTGGTCGAGGCGGCGCGCGTCGGCGGAATGAAGCAGCGCCGCGTCGATCGTCTGCACCTCGGCCACGCCGCGAACGGTGCGCTCCAGCGTCAGGCCGGTCTCATCGGAGAACGAGCCGGTCCAGCCGCGCTCGGTCTCGTCGGAAAGGACGTCGAGACGGCGCGCGATATAGGCGGCGGCCTCGCGGCCACGCTCGTCGTTCGACAGGAGCTCGGGATTGAGCGCCCCGGCGATCGCCGCCTGCTCCACGACGCCGCGGTCGTAGCGCGAATGCAGCCCGTCGAGGATCTGGCGGGTCTGCAGAGCCTCGTCGACGATGGCGCGGAGATCGGCACCGGCGCGCTCCTCGCCGGTCGAAAGCGTCAGCACCGCCTCGTCGAGCCCGCCGTCGATCAGGAAATGCTCGAGCGCGCGCTCGTCCTTCAGGTATTGCTCCGACTTGCCGCGCGTTACCTTGTAGAGCGGAGGCTGGGCGATGAAGAGATAGCCACGCTCCAGAAGCTCCCGCATCTGGCGGAAGAAGAAGGTGAGAAGCAGCGTGCGGATATGGGCGCCGTCAACGTCGGCGTCCGTCATAATGATGATCCTGTGGTAGCGCAGCTTCTCCGGATTGAACTCTTCCGTGCCGATGCCGGTGCCGAGCGCGGTGATCAGCGTGCCGATCTGGTCGGAGCCGAGCATCTTGTCGAAACGCGCGCGCTCGACGTTCAGGATCTTGCCGCGGAGCGGCAGCACCGCCTGGAAGGCGCGATTGCGCCCCTGCTTGGCGGAACCGCCGGCGCTGTCGCCCTCGACAATGAATATCTCCGAGAGCGCCGGATCGCGCTCCTGGCAGTCGGCGAGCTTGCCAGGCAGCGAGGCCATGTCGAGCGCGCCCTTGCGGCGGGTCAGCTCACGCGCTTTGCGCGCCGCCTCGCGCGCCGCAGCGGCCTCGACCACCTTGCCGACGATCGTCTTCGCTTCAGGCGGATGCTCCTCAAACCACGACCCGAGCGCGTCATTGACGATGCTCTCCACCACCGGCCGCACCTCGGAGGAGACGAGCTTGTCCTTCGTCTGCGACGAGAATTTCGGATCGGGCAGCTTTACGGAGAGCACGCAGGTCATGCCCTCGCGGCAATCCTCGCCGGTAACGGAGAGCTTCTCGCGCTTGGCAATGCCGGAGCTCTCGGCGTAGCCGACGACCTGCCGCGTCAGCGCCGCGCGGAAGCCGGCGAGATGCGTGCCGCCATCGCGCTGCGGGATGTTGTTGGTGAAGAGAAGCATGTTCTCGTGGTAGGAATCGTTCCACCAGAGCGCCGCCTCGACAGTAACGTTGTCACGCTCGCCGTAGAGCACGATCGGCGCAGTGACGATCGGCTTCTTGGCGCGGTCGAGGAAGCGCACGAACGCTTCGAGCCCGCCCTCGTAGTGAAGCTCCTCGCTCTTCTCGTCGGGGCCGCGGCGATCCATCAGGTGGATGCGGACGCCCGAATTCAGGAATGCCAGCTCGCGCAGCCGGTGTTCCAGCGTCGCGTAGTCGTACTCCGTCATCGTGAAGGTGTTCGGCGAGGCGAGGAAGGTCACCTCCGTGCCGGTGCTGCCGCCGGAATCGCCGGTCACCTCGAGCGGTCCGTCGGGCTCGCCGTCGGTGAACGACATCTCGTAGACCTTGCCGCCGCGCGCGATCTTGAGCTTCAGCCAGGAAGAGAGCGCGTTGACGACGGAGACGCCGACGCCGTGAAGGCCGCCTGAGACCTTGTAGGAATTCTGATCGAACTTTCCCCCGGCGTGGAGCTGGGTCATGATGACCTCGGCTGCGGAGACGCCCTCGCCCTTGTGGATGTCGGTCGGGATGCCGCGGCCATTGTCGGTGACGGTCACCGAGCCGTCGGCGTTCAGCGTCGCCTCGACCTTGGTGGCGTGGCCGGCGAGCACCTCGTCGATGGCGTTGTCGACGACCTCGTAGACCATATGATGGAGGCCGGAGCCGTCGTCGGTGTCGCCGATATACATGCCCGGCCGCTTGCGCACCGCGTCGAGGCCTTTCAGGACCTTGATCGATTCAGCGCCGTATTCCGGCTCGGGGAGCGCGCCCGCAAGGGCGCCTTCAGGGGGCGTGGCCATCATCTCAAATCGGGTTTTCGAATCAGCGGAATCGTCGCCGCATGGGGAAGCTTATAGATGGTGATTCCGGGCATGGAAATGAAGCCCGGAGGGTCATTCTTGACACACTTCTTTCTTGTAGAAAAATGAGGCTTTTCAGCGACTTGCGACAGCGACCGCAGCGCCGGCCAAGAGCGCCCCGGAACCGCGCCTGATCCAGCGCAGCGCCGAGGGGCGGCGAAGCAGCCGACCCGCCCGCGCGGCCATCAAAACGTAAATCCCGTCGACCAGCGTCAGAACTGCAACCGTGACCGCCACAAGCTCGAAATATCCAAGCGCGGTCACCCTCTCCAGGGCGATCAGATTGGGCAGGAGCGCGAGGTAGAAGACCATGATCTTGGGGTTGCCGAGGGTCAGCGAGACGGCCGCGGCGAAGAGGCGAAGCGGCCGCTCGGCCTTGGGCGTCGCCTCCTCGTGGGGATCGCTCCCGGACGTCCACATCCGCCAGGCGAGGTAGGCGAGATAGAGCGCGCCGGCATATTTCAGCGCCATGAAGGCGAGCGCGAAAGTCTTGGCGATGAAGGCGAGGCCAAAGACCGCCGCGGTCAGCCAGATGATCTCACCCACCCAAAGGCCGACGACGAACGCCAGCGCACCCGTCGTGCCGCGGACGAGCACGCGCGCGACGAGCGTCGTCGTCGTCGGCCCGGGCGAGGCGGCGGCGACGAGAAGCGTCAGCGCAAAGATGGCGAGAGCGGCCGGATCCATTGGGAGCGCCTTTCCCTCAATCTAGCGGTGCGACGCGACCCGCCGCCACCCGAAAACGGAGCGCGACAGGCGGCAAAGCGCCGAAAATGGCGGGATCGGCGCCGGTCAGAAAGGCCTGGCACCCGAGACCCAGGAGCTTGTCGAAGAGGGCTTTCCGGCGCCCTTCGTCGAGATGCGCGGCCACCTCGTCGAGGAGGAGGAGCGGCGTCATGCCGCTCGTCGCCGCGACGATATCGGTGTGGGCGAGGATCAAGCCGATCAGGAGCGCCTTCTGCTCGCCGGTCGAGGAAAGCGCCGCCGGCATCTCCTTTCCGGCGAAGGTCACGTCGAGGTCGCTGCGGTGCGGGCCTGCGAGCGTGCGCCCGGCGGCGCGGTCCGCGCCGCGGCTCTCTTGTAAAGATGCGCGGTAGCCGAGCTCCGCCTCCGCGGCGCTGCGCCCGACGACGGCGCGGTCGAAATCGCCGGCGAGCGCCAGCCGGCCTGCGGGAAAGAGCGAGGCGGCGTCTTCTCTTTCCATGCGCGCGGAAAGCAGCGCCGCCGTCTCGGCGCGGGCGAGCGCCACGGCGACGGCGCGCTCGGCAAGCTCGGCCTCCACCGCGTCGAGCCAGCCGGGATTCGCGCGCTCCTCGAGGAGGCGGTTGCGCTGCGTCATCAGCCGGTCGAACTCGCGGACGCGGCGGCCGTGAGCCGCGTCGATCGTCAGCACCAGGCGATCAAGGAAGCGGCGCCGCTCCGACGCCGGACCGGTGAAAAGACCGTCCATCGACGGCGCCAGCCAGAGAATCCGGAGATAATCGGAAAGCGCGTCGGCGGAGGCTGCCGGCGCGCCGTTGACGCGTACGGCGCGCGTGCGCGCTTCGCCTGGCGACGCATCGACAAGGCCGGTGCCGAGCCGCGTCTCCTCGCCGTTCCGCACGACCTTCGCGGCCACCGCCCAGCCGGCGCCCGCGCCGATCCGGGCGATCTCCTCATAGCGCGCGCGGCGGAGCCCCCGCCCCGGCGTCAGCAGCGAGATCGCCTCGAGCAGATTGGTCTTGCCGGCGCCGTTCTCGCCGGTGAGCACGACGAGTTGCGCGTCGAACGCGACGCTCGCCGTCGCGTAGTTGCGGAAGTCGGTCAGCGACAGCGAGGAGAGCGCGACGCGGTCGGGCGCTTCGGAGTTCGTCGACATGGGATCGGGCAGATCGGGCACGGGGCCACTTAACAGAGTGGCGGGCCTTGACGGCAAGCTTCCGCGGCGACCCGCCGGCTCACACCCGCATCGGCATCAGCACGTAGATGGCGTCGCTGTCGGCGGAATCCTGGATCAGCGTCGGCGAGCCCGGATCGGCGAGCTTGAAGATCGCCTCCTCGCTCGTCAGCTGATCGGCGATGTCGAGAAGGTATTTGGAATTGAACCCGATATCGAGCGGCTCGGATTCGTAGCCGACGGGAAGCTCGTCGGTGGCGCTGCCGGAATCCGGATTGTTGACGGCGAGCACCATCTTGTCGGCGGTGAGCGACAGCTTCACCGCGCGGCCGCGGTCGGAGGAGATGGTGGAGACGCGGTCGACTGCGTTCTTGAACTCCGACTTGTCGAGCGTCAGCACCTTGTCGTTCGCCTTCGGGATCACCCGCTCGTAGTCGGGGAAGGTCCCGTCGATGAGCTTGGAGGTGAGGACGAGGTCCCCGATCGCCAGCCTGATCTTGGAATCGGAGAGGCTGACGGCGACCTCGGCCTGCGGGTCCTCGAGCAGCTTCTGCACCTCGCCGACGGTCTTGCGCGGCACGATGACGCCCGGCATGCCGACGCTTCCGGCCGGCGCGGAAACCTCCGCCTTGGCCAGCCGATGCCCGTCGGTCGCGACGGCGCGGAGCCGGGCATTGGCACCCTCTCCCATGACGTGGAAATAGATGCCGTTCAAATAGTAGCGCGTCTCCTCGGTGGAGATGGCGAATTGCGTGCGGTCGATGAGCCTCTTCAGCTGTTCGGCGGAAAGCGGGAAGCTGACCGGCAGATCGCCGGCGTTCAGGTCGGGGAAATCGGAATCCGGCAGCATCTGAAGCGCGAAGCGCGCGCGCCCGGCCTTCAGTGCCATCGCCTGTCCGGACTCCGAATCGAGCGCGATCTCGGCGCCTTCCGGGAGCTTGCGCACGATGTCGTAGAGCATGTGGGCTGGGACCGTCACCGAGCCCGGCTGCTCCACGGAAGCGGGCGCCTTGTCGACGATCTCGAGGTCGAGGTCGGTGGCTTTCAGCGAGAGCTCGCTTCCCTCCGCTTTCATCAGCACGTTGGCGAGGATCGGGATTGTGTTGCGCCGCTCGACGACGCGATGGACGTGGTTGAGCGCCTTCAAAAGGTTCGCCCGTTCAATTCTGACGCGCATCATCTCAATCCATGGAAACCGGGCCGAAGGCCCGGGCCAGCCGCTAAAGGGAGCCGAACTTGACCCGGCGATTGACGAAAAACAAGAGCCGGAAGGCGCGTCGGTCGCGGCCAGGGAGGCAGGTCGCGACGGCTCCTTCCGGCTCCCGCGGCGGGCGCTAGTCCTGGATCAAGCGCTTCAAAAGCTCGATCTCCTGGGCCAGCACCTCGTCGGCGGCCGCAAGCTCTTCCACCTTGCGCACGGCGTGAAGCACCGTGGTGTGGTCGCGACCGCCAAAACGCTTACCGATCTCCGGGAAGGAGCGCGGCGTCATCGTCTTCGCCAGATACATGGCAATCTGCCGCGGGCGCACGATGGCGCGCGTACGGCGCGCCGACAGAAGGTCCTGTTTGGAGACGTTGTAGTGGCTCGCCACGACCTTCTGGATGTCCTCGATGCGGATGCGCCGCGGCTCGCGCGTGCCGACGAGATCGGCGATCGCCATCTCGGCGATCTCCATCGTCATCGGCGTGTCGGAGAACTCGGCCCGGCAGACCAGCCGGTTCAGCGCACCGTCGAGATCGCGGCCGTTGCTGGCGACGACCTGGGCCACGTAGTCGAGCACGGTATCGGGGATGACGAGGCTCGGGTTGCGGTCGCAGGCCGCGGCGAGCCGGCTCTCCAGTATGCGCCGTCGCATCGCAAGGTCCGGCGGCGCCATGCCGACGACCACTCCGCCCTTCATGCGCGAGCGCACGCGCTCGTCGACACCCTCCAGCTCTGCCGGCGGACGATCGGCGGCGACCACCACCTGTTTGCCGCTGTCGAGCAACTGGTTGAGCATGTGGCAGAATTCCTGTTGCACCTGTTTGCCGGTCAGGAATTGCATGTCGTCGATCAGTAAGATGTCGGTTGAGCGAAGCTGCTCCTTGAAGTCGAGAGCGGAGCGGTCGCGCAGCGCGCCGACGAACTGGATGATGAAGCGCTCGACCGTCAGGTAGCGGGCGCGGCGGTTCGGATCGAGCGCGCGCGCCTCATGCGCGATCGCCTGCAGGAGATGCGTTTTCCCGAGCCCGACGCCCGCATGGATATAGAGCGGGTTATAGGCAGGTGCGCTCCCCTCCGGCGCCGCCGCAACGGCGCGCGCCGCGCGACAGGCGACGTCGTTGGAGCGTCCCTCGCAGAACGTCGCGAAGGTGAGCCGCGGATCGAGCGGCGAGCCGCCGAAACGATCGCTTCCCGGCTCCGCGACGGGCGGTGCCGTCGGCTTCCCGGTTATGGGCGCGGGCGGTTCCTCCGCCACGATCCTGAGGGCCGTCCGCCGCAACACGTCGACGCGCCGAATACTTTCGTCCTCCTCGCGCCAAAGCGCGAGCAGCCGTTCGCCGTAATGGGACTTGATCCAACCCTTCAGAAACACCGTGGGCACCGACAGGCGCACGACGCCGGCGTTCGATCCTTCCAGATCGACCCGGGCGAACCACGAACTGAAAACGTCCTCTCCCAGCTCCGCTCTTAGCCGGCGCCGCACCCGGTCCCATATGGCGGCGGCGTCCTTTAGTTCTGTTGCGTCGATTCCGCTCGAGTCTTTCCGGGCGAACTCACGCTCGCTTGCCGCTCCCGCAGACATTCAAGGCCTCCAAGATCATACCGCATGTGTTTTTCTTTACGCATCTGAACCCATCAGGACTGGACCCAAGGCAAACCCGCCGCCTTCCAGCCTTCAACCGTACCACGATGCCCCTTTGCGTCGCGCCCTCCTTCGAATCCGCCGGCAACGTTGTAACAACGCGAGTAACCCGCGGCCGTCATGGCCGCCGCCGCAGAAGCGCTTCGCGCGCCCGAGCGACAGATGAAATAGAGAGGCGCGTCATGCGACCTGCCCGCTCCACCCAGAACATCGCTCAACGTCTCCACGAATGCCGCATTCGTGATGCCCGAGGGAAAGCTCTGCCATTCGACTCGCAAGAGCGGCGCATCCGTCTTTGAGACGTCGGGCAAACCGACATAGTTCCACTCGGCGGCGGTGCGCACATCGACCAGAACGGCATCGGCCTCTTTAGACAAAGCTTCCCACGTCTCCTCAGGCGTTGCGTCAGCGAGATAGCCTCGCGCCATCGACAAAGCTCCCGCAGCAGCCGAGACTCGCTCGACTGCGACTCACGCGATCGAAATAGAAGCGACTACCCACCCAAAACTTGGAAGGGCGTGCCAGGAACCTCCCAGGGGGGAGAGACACGGAGCCTGACAACTCGACTCTACGAGGAACGTAAACTCGCCTGCGCGGGAAACGCCGCTACACCTACTCCCGCTGCCCCTTCTTACCACTCGACCCGTTGTCCGGGCTCGCCCCGTCTTGAAAAAGACCATAGCAAACCGATGAGGGCAGTAAACGGGTCAAGAGGCGCGATGGACGATCGTGGCGAAGGCGCCGTTCCATGCGAGCCGCCGAAAATGTGGCAAGCCTCGGCGGTACCAACTCAATTGCACTGAGTGCATCCGCCGTAGGCGATGCGAATACAACAGCAACTTTTTTTTTGCGGCGCCGCTTGACTCGCATCGATCTCGGCCACCGCTCGCGAGACAGCCCGTAGTGGCCTGCTTCCATTAAGGAATTTGCGGCGGATTTCAGCAACGTGACTCTGATGTGGCCGAAAGCCTCGAAAGACCGCCCCGTTACCTCTCCTCAGTTCCGCCTAAGTCGTTGCGGTGTCTTCACACTGACGAAAAAGGGCCCGATCAGATCGGACCCTTCTGCAAACTCATGCGACGGTTGCCGTCAGGCGAGCGCTTCGACCCGATGGTTGAGGCGCGAGACTTTGCGCGACGCGGTGTTGCGGTGAACGATGCCCTTCGACGCGGCCTTCATGATCTGCGGCTGCGCCACGCGAAGCGCTGCGCGCGCGGCTTCCTTGTCGCCGGACGTGATCGCCTCCTCCACCTTGCGGATGAAACCGCGCATGCGCGAGCGGGGAATCTTGTTGGCTGCCGTGCGGCGCTCGATCTTGCGGGTGGCCTTCTTGGCCGAAGTGGTATTCGCCATATCCGTTCCTTAGGTTCTTGGGTCGCGTCGGCGCTCTCAGAAGCGCGCACGGTCGCGGTAATAGCAATCGCGGCCTCGAGGGCCGCGGGATTGGCGCAGTCCTATAGGTACGACGGCCGCTCCCGTCAAGGAAAAGCGCGGATTTCCGGGCAAGCACCTACCTGCCGAAGGTGCCCAAGTCCGACGCTTTCTCTTCCCAGGCATGATCTTGTCGGGAAATCGGGTCCCACCTTTCGGGATCAAGCTTAGCGGCCCTTGAAGCTCGGGGGGCGCTTCTCCAGGAAGGCCGCCATCCCCTCCTTCTGGTCCTCCGTCGCGAAAAGCGCGTGAAAGAGCCGGCGCTCGAAGCGAAGCCCCTCTGAAAGCGGCGTCTCCTCGGCGCGATTTACCGTCTCCTTCACCATCATCACGGCGGCGCGCGGGAAGGAGGCGATCTTCCCGGCGACCTTCATCGCCTCATCGACGAGCTCGGCCGCGGGCACGACGCGCGAGACGAGACCGGCGCGTTCCGCCTCCTCAGCCGAGATCAGCCGGCCGGTCAGGCAAAGCTCCATCGTCTTCGTGCGGCCGATCAGCTTGGCGAGGCGCTGCGTACCTCCGGCGCCGGGAATGATGCCGAGCGTGATCTCCGGCTGACCGAACTTCGCGGTGTCGGCGGCAAGAATGATGTCGCACATCATGGCGAGCTCGCAGCCGCCGCCTAGCGCGTAGCCGGCGACCGCGGCGACGAGCGGCTTGCGGCATTCGGCGACGCGATCCCATTCGCGAACCAGGTCTTCCAGATAGGCGGTGACGAAATCGGTGCTCGCCGTCTCGCGAATGTTGGCGCCGGCACAGAACGCCTTTTCAGAACCGGTGATGACGACGGCGCCGACCGCGTCGTCGGCCTCGAAGTCGGCGAGCGCATGATTGACGTCGGCAACGAGGCCCTTCGACAGCGCGTTCAACGTCTTCGGGCTGTTGAGCGTGATCAGCCCGGCGCCGCCGCGGCGTTCAACCAGGATGTTCTCGTAGGTCATCGCGTTCTCCAGGAATCGTTCGGCGTGTCAGCGCTGGCAGAGCGGACAATAGAAGGTCGAGCGGCCGGATTGAACGATGCGCCGGATCTTGCCGCCGTCGTTCCTCGGGCACGGCTCGCCCTCGCGGTCGTAGACGGCGAAGCGGTGCTGAAAGAGACCGAGCTCGCCGTTCGCCTGGACGTAGTCGCGAAGCGACGAGCCGCCGGCTTCGACCGCATCGGCGATGACCGCGCGCACGGCTTCGACCAGACGCCGGAGCCTTTCCGTCGGCTCTCCGGCGGCGCGCACCAGGCTGCCGGCGGCGCGCCTTGGCGAAAGCTTCGCCCGCCACAGCGCCTCGGAGACGTAGATGTTGCCGAGGCCGGCGATGAGCTTCTGATCGGAAAGCGCGGCCTTCAGCGGTGCTGCGCGGCCGGCGAGCTTTTGGGCAAGCGCCTCGGCGGACAATTCGTTACCGGTCGGCTCGAGCCCAAGGTCTCTCAGGAGCGGATGCGTCTCGAGGTCGCGCGACGGGACCAGCAGCATGAAGCCAAAGCGGCGCGGGTCGTTGTAGACGATCCGCGCTCCGCCCTTCAGGTGGAAGACGACGTGGTCGTGCGCCTCGTTCTTGGGTTGCGCAAAATAGACGGTCCCTCCGTCCATCTTCCGCGACCCGGCCTTCTTCTCGCCCTCGATCCGGAACGAGCCTGACATGCCGAGATGCATCAGAAGCACGGTGGCGTCGTCGAGCTCCGCGAGGAGATACTTGGCGCGGCGGCGGAGCGCTGTGACCTTATGCCCCTGCAGCCGCGCGACGAAGCGCTTTGGCAAGGGAAAGCGCAGGTCCGGCCGCCGCTTCTCGACGCGCGCGATCGTCGCACCCTCGAGAACCGGCGCCAGACCGCGCCGGACCGTCTCCACTTCCGGAAGCTCGGGCATCGGAGCGCCTTTTCCTTGATTTCCGCGCCTTAATGGCGCGGCAAGACGCCTTCCTTTATGGTCGCGCCGGCTTCAGAAAGCAAAATGCCGCCGACCCATGAGTGACCGCGTTTCCTTCGGCTACGAGAGCGTCCCGCTTTCCGACAAGCAGGCGATGGTGGACGACGTGTTCTCCAGCGTCGCCCGCCGCTACGACCTGATGAACGACCTGATGTCGGGCGGGCTGCATCGCGCCTGGAAGGCAGCGCTGGTCTCGGCGCTCAATCCGCCGAAGCGCGGACGCCCGTGGCGGCTCGTCGATGTCGCCGGAGGCACAGGCGACATCGCGTTTCGCGTCGCCGAACGCTCGGAGGGCCACGCCAACATCACCGTCGCCGACATCAACGAGGCGATGCTCGACGTCGGACGCGCGCGGGCGGAGAAGCCTGGTCTCTCCAATATCGCCTTTGTCGAGGCGAACGCGGAGGAGCTTCCCTTCGACGATTCGAGCTTCGACGCCTACACGATCGCCTTCGGCATCCGGAACGTGCCACGGATCGAGGCCGCGATCGCCGAAGCGTTCCGCGTGCTCGAACCGGGCGGGCGGTTTCTTTGTCTCGAGTTTTCGGCCGTCGACGTGCCGATGCTCGATCGCCTCTATGACACTTATTCCTTCCGCGTCATTCCGCTCCTCGGACGCGCGGTCGCGGGCGACGCGGAGTCCTATCGTTATCTCGTGGAATCGATCCGCACGTTCCCGAACCAGGAGCGTTTCGCAACCATGATCCGCGCGGCGGGATTTCAGCGCGTCACCTACCGGAATCTCTCCGGCGGCATCGCCGCGCTCCATTCCGGCTGGAAGCTCTAGAGGGCCGACGACGTGCGTGATCTCGTGCGGCTCATCCGCGCCGGCCTCGTGCTCGCCCGCGCCGGATTCTTCGGCCTGATCGACATCGACGACCTGCCGCCGCGCGCGCAGGCTGCCTTCCGCCTGGCGCGCCTTCTCGAGCCGCGCGGTCTTACCTCGGTGGAGCGCGGGCAGCGCATCTCCGACGCGCTCAACCGGCTCGGCCCCTCCTACATCAAGCTCGGGCAGTTTCTCGCCACGCGTCAGGATATCGTCGGCGTCGAGATGGCCGACGCGCTCTCCGGACTGAAGGACGACCTGCCGCCCTTCACGACCGGCGAGGCGCGCAGGATCGTCGAGGCCTCGATCGGCCAACGGATCGAAGCGATTTTCGAAAGCTTCTCCGACTCCATCGCCGCCGCCTCGATCGCGCAGGTGCATAAGGCGGTGCTCCGCGAGCCGGAGGGATCGGAGGTCGTCGCGGTCAAGATCCTGCGGCCGGGCGTTCGCCGGCGCTTCGCCCGCGACCTTCGCACCTTCTATGCCGGGGCGCGCTTCGCGGAGCGGAACGCACCCGAGGCGCGACGGCTCAGGCCCGTCGCCGTGGTCGAGATCCTCGACCGCTCCGTGTCGCTGGAGATGGACCTCAGGCTCGAAGCGGCCGCCTATTCGGAGATGGCGGCGAACGTGACGGCCGAGTCCGATTTCCGCCTTCCCGCGGTGAACTGGGAGCTCACCGGCCGCGACGTGCTCGTCACCGAATGGGTGGAGGGCACGCGGCTTGCCGACCGTGCGGCGATCGAAGCCGCCGGGCACGACCCGAAGCGCATCGCGGCGTCGGTCGTGCAGAGCTTCCTGCGTCACGCGCTTCGCGACGGCTTCTTTCATGCCGACATGCATGAGGGGAACCTCTTCGTCGACAGCCAGGGCCGGCTCGTCGCCGTCGATCTCGGCATCATGGGGCGCATTGGTCCGAAGGAACGCCGCTTCCTTGCCGAGATCCTCTTCGGCTTCATCCGCCGCGACTACCGGCGGATCGCCGAGGTGCATATCGAGGCGGGGTACGTTCCGCCGGTGCATTCGGCGGAGGATTTCGCGCAGGCGCTTCGCGCCATCGGCGAGCCGATCCATGGACACCGCGCCAGCGAGATCTCGATGGCAAAGCTCCTCGGCCTGCTTTTCGAGGTGACCGACCTTTTCGACATGCAGACGCGGCCGGAGCTGGTGCTCCTGCAAAAAACGATGGTGGTGGTGGAGGGCGTCGCCCGGCGGCTCGATCCGGATTTCGACATGTGGAGCACGGCGGAGCCCGTGGTCGGGGCATGGATCGCGCGAAACCTCGGCCCGGCGGGCCGGCTGGAGCAGGCCGGCGATGCGCTCTCGACGCTCGGTCATTTCGCCGGGCAGATGCCGGAGCTCGCCAAGCGCGCCACGCGGCTTTCCCAGGAGCTCGACGAGATGGCCGTGCGCGGCATGCGGCTCGACCCGGTGACCGTCGAAGGAATCGGCCACGAAGTGGCGCGCTACGGACGCTCCGGGCGGGTGGCTCTCTGGGTGATCGCGCTTGCCGCCGCGGGCGCGACGAGCCTTGCGATCATCGTTTCGGTGCTACGGTAGCAACATGTCGCTCGCAGGTCGCCGCATCCTCATCGTCATCGGCGGAGGCATCGCCGCCTACAAGGTGCTGGAGCTGATCCGCCGCCTGAAGGACGAAGGCTCGAAGGTGCGCGCAGCGATGAGCCGTTCGGCGCATCACTTCGTGACGCCGCTCTCCGTCTCCGCCATAGCCGGCGAGCGCGTCCATCAGACTCTCTTCGATGCCGACGAGGAGGATGCGATCGGCCATATCAAGCTCGCGCGCGAGACCGACCTCATCGTCGTCGCACCGGCGACCGCCGATCTTCTTGCCAAGATGGCGCACGGGCTCGCCGACGATCTCGCCTCGGCGATCCTGCTCGCCACCGACCGTCCTGTTCTCGTGGCTCCGGCGATGAATCCGAAGATGTGGGCGAACGCCGCGACGAAGCGCAACGCCGCGCAGCTTCGCAAAGATGGCATCCTCTTCGTCGGGCCGGGCAAAGGCGAGATGGCGGAGAGCGGCGAAGCCGGCGTCGGGCGGCTCGCCGAGCCGGCGGAGATCCTCGCGGCCATCAAGGTGCATTTCTCCTCACACAAAGGACCGCTTGCCGGCTACCGCGCGATCGTCACGTCGGGGCCGACGCAGGAGCCCATCGATCCGGTGCGCTATCTCGCCAACCGCTCGTCAGGCCGGCAGGGCCACGCCATCGCGGCGGCGCTCGCAAATGCCGGCACCGAGGTGACGCTGGTGAGCGGCCCGGTCGAGGTCGCGCCACCGCCCGGCGTGAAGACGGTCCCCGTTGCCACCGCGCGCGAGATGAAGGACGCGGTCGAGACTGCGCTTCCTACCGACATCGCCGTGATGGCGGCGGCGGTCGCCGACTGGCGCGTCGATGCGGGTGCGCAGAAGACCAAGAAGAACGGCCGGCCGCCTTCGCTGACGCTCGTCGAGAACCCCGACATCCTTGCCGGCCTTGCGCGTCACAAGTCACGGCCGAAGCTTCTCGTCGGCTTCGCCGCGGAGACGAGCGACGTCGTCAAGAACGCCGAGGCGAAGCTAAAGACGAAAGGTTGCGACTGGATCGTCGCCAACGACGTGTCGCCTGGAACCGGCGTCATGGGCGGCACGAAGAACCGCGTGCATCTCGTGACCAAGTCCGGCGTCGAGGACTGGCCGGAGATGGACAAAGCGGAAGTGGCGGAAGAGCTCGTCCGCCGCATCGTCGCGCATTTCGGCGACAAGACATAAGAGCTCGCGTTCGCTTGCGCCTCTTCGCTCCGCCCGTTAAGCGGCGCACCGAAGGGGGCCGCATGAACACGCCTGAATTCGAGCTGAGGATCCTCGACCCGCGGCTCCACGAATGGGGCCTTCCCACCTATCATTCCGACATGGCGGCGGGGCTCGACCTTCGCGCCTGCATCGACGCGCCGCTTTCGCTTCAGCCGCAGGCGCCAGCGGCGATGGTACCGTCGGGCGTCGCCATCCTGATCAACCGACCCGATGTCGTAGCCCTGGTGCTGGCGCGAAGCGGGCTCGGCGCGCGCCAGGGGATCGTGCTCGGCCAGGCGGTCGGCACCATCGACCCGGACTATGCCGGGCCGTGGCTCGTCCCGCTCGTGAACCGCAACGCGATCGGCACGCCGCCGGTCGTCATCAATCCGGGCGAGCGCATCGCGCAGGCGGTGTTCCTGCCGCTCATCCGGCCCACCTTCCGCATCGTCGAAGATTTCTCGGTCGTCACGCAGCGCGGCGCCGGAGGTTTCGGCTCGACGGGTTAGGGCATGGCCCCGAAGGTGGAACCCGGTTTTCGGATGAGATCGCGCTTCGACGAAGAGATAGAGCCTGGTCCTGATCCATCAGAACCGAGAAGGCTCTAGGCCGTGCGACATTCGGCTTCCGGCTCGGCGCGCGCGGCGAGCAGCGCCCGCGCCTCGTCGCCCGAGACCGGCTTGCTGAAGAGGAAGCCCTGCCCCTGATCGCAGCCTTCGCTTGCGAGAATCTCGCGCTGCGAGGCGTTTGCGATTCCCTCCGCAGTCACTTCCACTCCGAGGCCATGGCCGAGGCCGAGCAGCGCCCGCACGATCTGCGCGCTCTCCCCTTCCTCGCCCATCCGCTCGACAAAAGTGCGATCGATCTTAATGCGGTCGACCTTGAAATTGCGCAGATGATAGAGGCTCGAATAGCCGGTGCCGAACCCGTCGAGGACGATCTTCACGCCGACCTTGCGCAGGTCGGTGAAGGCTGCGTCAACGCCGCGCAGATCGCGCACGAGTGCGCTCTCGTTCAGCTCAAGCTCGAGGAGGCGGGGGTCGAAGCCGCTTTCACCGAGAAGCGCAAGAACGCGCAAGCCGAAGCCCGGTAAGCGAAACTGCCCCGCCGACATGTTCATAGCGAGACGCGTTCCCGGCGGCCATGTGGTGGCATCGGCGCAGCCGGCGAGAAGAAGCTGGTCAGTAAGGCTGCGGATCAGCCCGGTGTCCTCCGCGAGCGGCATGAACCGCTCCGGCGGTACCTCGCCGAGAAGGTTGTGGTGCCAGCGCGGGAAGGCCTCGAACCCGGTGATCGCGCCGGTCGAGAGATCGACGATCGGCTGATAGCTGGGCTTGATCGAGCCGTCGGCGACGGCACGCCTCAATTCCGTCTCGACGAGCGCGCGTTCGCGGATCTGCTCGTCCATCTCCTCCTCGAAAAAGCGCAGATTCGATCCCGGCTCCGACTTCGCGCGGTAAAGCGCGACGTCAGCGCGCCGTACGATCTCCTCGCGCGTCTTGCCGTCGCGCGGGAACATCGCGATGCCGACGCTCACGCCGATCGCGTGCAAATTGTCCTCGACCTGGATCGGCTCGCTCAATGCATCGATCAGATGGAGCGCGATGCTGGTTGCGTCTTCCGTGCCGCGAAGCTGCGTTACAAGAATGCCGAACTCGTCGCCGCCGAGCCGCGATATGAGATCGCCCGATTCCCGCGTGACCGCGGCAAACCGCGCCGCCACCACGCGGAGCACCAGGTCCCCGGTCGGGTGGCCGAAGACGTCGTTGACGTTCTTGAAGCCGTCCAGATCGAGAAGGAGGACGCCGTGGGCGCGATTGGCGCCGGGCGGCGCTGCCAGGGCGGCGGCCACGGCCTCGTCGAACTGACGCCGGTTGGGCAGACCCGTCAGCGGGTCCTGGAAAGCCAGCTCCCGCGCCTCGCTCTCGGCGGCCGTCCGGCGCGCGACTTCGCGCTGCTGCGCGCGCATGCGGCGCAGTGTGACGAAAAGCAGCGCCGTTAGAACAAGCGCTATGAGGACAAGCTCGCCGATCTCAATCAGCGCAGCGTTGCCCTGCGTGAACCCGACGATGCGGAGGAGATCGTATTCCGAGCTCAGAAAAAGAAGCGCGCCCGCGACCGCGAGGACGACGGAGAAATCCCAGATCGTGAACCGGTGACGCATCACTAAACCGACGATACCTTCGGTTGTGGAGAGGCCCATGCCGCAGCTCTTTGCAGACATTCTTCGAGACAGCGTAGGAATTGCTTCTCAAGAAACCCTGAATCGGAATGGCAGACCTTTCTGCTATTCTCGCATGGGTCAGAAGGACACGCGCCAGAACACGGGAGGCTCGCGATGAACGACAAGCCGCAAGGAACTGCAGCCGCGCATGTGCCGGGGCGCGGTCGCATCTTCGATTCCATCACCGAGACGATCGGCGACACGCCGCTCGTGCGCCTCGACAAAATCGCGAAAGCCGAGGGCGTCGGCGCGAAGCTCGTCGCCAAGCTCGAGTTCTTCAATCCGATCGCCAGCGTCAAGGACCGGATCGGCGTCTCCATGATCGAGGCGATGGAGAAGGACGGACGCATCAAGCCCGGCGAGACGACGCTGGTCGAGCCGACATCAGGCAACACCGGCATCGCGCTCGCTTTCGCCGCCGCCGCCAAGGGTTACCGGCTGATCCTGGTCATGCCGGAGACGATGAGCGTGGAGCGGCGCAAGATGCTTCGCCTGATGGGTGCGGAGCTGGTGCTGACGGAAGGCGCCAAGGGCATGCGCGGGGCGATCGAAAAGGCGGAAGAGATCAAGGCGATGACGCCCGGTGCGGTCATCCCTCAGCAATTCGAGAATCCGGCGAATCCGGAAATCCACCGTAAGACCACGGCGGAGGAAATCTGGAACGACACCGGCGGCAACATCGACGTCTTCGTGTCGGGCATCGGCACCGGCGGCACTATCACCGGCGTCGGCCAGGTGCTGAAGGAGCGGAAGCCCGACCTTCACATCGTCGCGGTGGAGCCGGCGGAGAGCCCTATCCTTTCCGGCGGCGAGCCCGGTCCGCACAAGATCCAGGGGATCGGCGCGGGCTTCGTTCCGCCGGTGCTCGACACGAAGATCTACGACGAGGTGGTGACGGTGACGAGCGAGGAGGCCTTCACCTATGCGCGGCTCGCCGCGCAACTCGAAGGCATCCCCGTCGGCATCTCATCCGGCGGCGCCATCGCGGCGGCGCTCAAGGTCGGCCGCCGCCCGCAATTCGCCGGCAAGACCATCGTCATCATCATCCCCTCCTTCGCCGAGCGCTATCTGTCGACGGCGCTCTTCGAGGGGCTCGACGCGTGACCTAGCCTTGCGCGCGCGGTATCAGGCGCGATGCCTTCCCGCGCAAACAGCCTGACAGCCATCGGCTTCGACGCCGACGATACACTCTGGCAGAACGAGCAGTTCTTCCGCTTCACCGAGGAGCGTTTCAAGGCGCTGCTCGGCGACTATGGGGACGCGGAGCACACCGGCGCGCGGCTCTTGGAGACCGAGCGGCGGAATCTCCAGCGCTACGGCTTCGGCATCAAGGGTTTCACGCTGTCGATGATCGAGACGGCGATCGAGATCACCGAGGGACGCGTTCCGGCCGAGGTGATCGGGAAGATTCTCGAAGCCGGCCGCGAGATGCTCTCCCACCCGGTCGAGACCTTGCCGCATGCGCGCGAGACGCTCGAAGCGCTCGCCGGCGACTACCGGATCGTGCTCATTACCAAGGGTGACCTTTTCGATCAGGAGCGCAAGCTCGCGCAGTCGGGGCTCGGCGAGTTCTTCGACGCGGTGGAGATCGTCAGCGGCAAGGATGTGACGATCTACGAGCGCATCTTCACGCAGCATGGCGACGGGCCGGCGCACGCGATGATGGTCGGGAACTCGCTCAAGTCCGACGTCGTGCCGGCGATAGAAGCCGGAAGCTGGGGCGTCTATGTCCCCCACGACCTGACGTGGCAGCTCGAGCACGCCGAGCCGCCGGTCGAAGAGCCGCGCTTTCGCGAGATCAAGGACCTCGGCGAGCTGACCGCGCTCGTCGCCGAGATCGCGTAAGGCCTACGCAGCGGCGATACCCGCAAGCGCCCCGGCCGGCTCGGTCTTGTCCTTGTAGCGGCACACGCCGGCGATCACGCACTCGGGGCATTTGGGCTTGCGCGCGACGCAGACGTAGCGGCCGTGCAGGATCAGCCAATGATGGGCGTGGAGCTTGAAACGGTCCGGCACGACCTTCTCCAGGAGATCGGCGACGGCATCCGCGTCGGGACCCGGCGCGAGGCCGGTGCGGTTGGAGACGCGGAAGATATGCGTGTCGACGGCGATCACCGGCTCGCCGAAAGCAATGTTCAAGACGACGTTCGCGGTCTTGCGCCCAACGCCCGGCAGCTTCTCCAGCGCCTCGCGGTCATGCGGAACCTTCCCGCCGTACTCCTCGACGAGAATCTGCGAGAGCCGCATCACGTTCTTCGCCTTCATGTTGAAGAAGCCGAGCGAGCGGATCGCCTCGACGAGCTTCGCATCGCCGAGCTTCAGCATCTTCTGTGGCGTGTCGACCTTGGCGAAGAGGGGCTTCGTCGCGCGGTTGACGCCGGCGTCTGTCGATTGCGCCGAGAGCACCACGGCAACGAGGAGCGTATAGGGATTGACGTGCTCAAGCTCACCCTTCGGCTCCGGGTTCTTCGCCTGGAGCCGCGAGAAGAGAAGCGCGATCTCTTCGGGCTTCAGCCGCGAGCGGCCGAGCTTCTTGCCCGCCGGTTTCTTAGGCTTTGCGGTGACCGCTTTCTTCGCCATGTCAGCGCGCCATCCTGAGCGCCTCGCGGCGCTTGAGGCTCTCGGCAGGCCAAAGCGCCTTGGTGTCGTAGTAGACCTCAAAGGCCGAAACGTCCTCCGGCAGCGTGACCCAAGGAAGCTTGGAGCGCGTGTAGATGTGTACGTCGGGGGTGAGCGAGCTCGGATCGTCGAGCGTGCCGACGCGCACGAAGAGCATGACGCCGCGCCGGCCGTAGTCGCTCCACACCGCGACCCTGCACGCAGGGCAGCGGTAGATGTCATGCGGCCGGCCGCTGTCGGTCGGCATCGAGACCGGCTCCGGCTCACCGGCGAGACGCTCCACCCGATCCGCCTCGATCAGCGCGTTCAGCACGAACGCGCTCCCGGTCTGCCGCTGGCAGTCGAGACAATGGCAGCAATGCACGAACATCGGCGCGGAGGTGAGCCGGTAGCGCACCGCGCCGCAGGAGCAGCCACCTTCGAGTGGTGCGTCCATCTGCTGTCCTTTCCCTTCTCCCGGGTCGGGCAATGATCCTATATTGCCAGGCGATGCCGACTGACAACTTCGACGACGTGATCTTCTCCGCGACGCTGGTGCCGCACCGCTCGCTCGGCCGGCGCGGCTTTCTCATGCTGATGGGCGGGATCGCCGCGCTGTGGTTCATGCTCGGCCTCTTCTTCTGGTCGCTCGGCGCTTGGCCGATCGTCGGCTTCGGCGGGCTCGACATCCTGGCGATCTACGTCGCCTTCAAGCTCAACTACCGCGCTGCGCGCGCTCATGAGGATATCTCGGTGAGCCGGGCGGAGATCGTCGTGCGCAAGGTCGCGGCGTCGGGCCGGACGCAGGAGCTCCGCTTCAATCCGCATTGGGTGCGGCTTGAGGTCGAGGAGTCGGAGGACGAGGGCGTCACCCGTATCGCACTTCGCGCCCGCGACCGGCGCGTCCCGGTCGGCACGTTCCTCAATCCCGGGGATCGCCGCAGCTTCGCCCACGCCTTCGGCGCGGCGCTCGCGACAGCCCGCGCCTGACGCCGGCCCGCGCAAGAATCGGGTGGCCCGCAATGGCGCGCGCGCCTATGTCGAATGCGAAAAGGAGCAAAGCCATGGCATTCGAGGCGCAAATGGCCGAGACGCGGCTGCCGCTGAGCCGCCCACCGGCGGCATCGAGCGACTACGACGTCGTCCGTCAGGTGATCGAGTTCGTGACCGAGCGCTGGCGCGAGCAGCCGCCGCTCGAGGCAATCGCCGCCCATGTGGGTATGGAGCCGACGCGGCTGCAGAAGCTCTTCACGCGCTGGGCCGGGCTTTCGCCCAAGGCCTTTCTGCAGGCGCTGACGCTCGACCACGCGCGCACGCTGCTCGAGCAATCCGCCACGGTTCTCGACACCGCTTACGAGGTCGGGCTCTCCGGCCCGGGACGGCTGCACGATCTCTTCGTGACGCATGAAGCGGTGACGCCGGGCGCCTATCGCGCACGCGGCGAAGGGTTGGTCATCCGCTACGGTTTTCATCCTTCGCCCTTCGGAACGGCGCTCGTCATGGCGACGGAATACGGGCTCGCCGGCCTCGCCTTCGCCGACAAAGGCGGCGAGCAAGCGGCGCTCGACGACATGATGCGGCGCTGGCCCAGGGCCGGTTACGTCGAGGATGAGGCGATGACCGCGGCGCTTGCGCGCCGCATCTTCGATCCGAGCGAGTGGCGGCCGGACCGACCGCTGCGCATCGTCTTCATCGGAACGGATTTTGAAGTGCGCGTATGGGAGACGCTTCTCAAGGTGCCCCTCGCCTGCGCCACGACCTATTCCGACGTCGCCCGCAAGATCGACAGGCCGAGCGCGGCACGGGCGGTCGGCGCGGCGGTCGGTAAGAACCCGATCTCCTTCGTCGTCCCCTGTCATCGCGTGCTCGGGCGCTCCGGCGCGCTTACCGGCTATCACTGGGGACTGACGCGCAAGCGCGCGATCCTGGGCTGGGAGGCCGGGATCGCGGGCGGCACGGCTTGACGGGGCGGCCTGGGAGGCCCATTTTCGATCCTTAGAACCGTTCCAAGGCCGCTGCGCGCCTTGACCGCGCAGGAAGGACCGCGATGTTCATCCAGACCGAAGAGACGCCGAACCCGGCGACACTGAAGTTCATCCCAGGCCGCATCGTCCTCGACGACGGTACGCGCGATTTTCGTAGCCCCGCCGACGCCGAGGTCTCGCCGCTGGCGAGCCGCATCTTCGCCGTCGACGGCGTGACCGGGGTCTTCCTCGGACACGATTTCGTAACCGTGACGCGCGACGAAGCCGAGTGGCCGCACATCAAGCCGGCCGTGCTCGGCGCGATCATGGAGCACTACCTCTCCGGCGCGCCGGTCCTTGCGGAGGGCTCCTCGGAGGACGCCGACGACAGCGACTTCGACGAGGCGGACTCCGAGACCGTCGCCGTCATCAAGGAGCTGATCGAGACGCGCGTGCGCCCGGCCGTCGCCAACGATGGTGGCGACATCACCTTTCAGGGCTTCCGCGACGGCGTCGTATTCCTGCACATGCGCGGTGCCTGCTCCGGTTGCCCGTCGTCGACGGCGACGCTGAAGCAGGGCATCGAGAACCTGCTCCGCCACTTCGTCCCCGACGTGACGGAAGTCCGCCCGGTCTAGGAAGACCCCGTACCTTACGCGGGAACCGCATCCGCTCTTTCGGATCTAACGTGCGCGACGCTCGCAAGGCCGAGCCAGCGCGGCAGCGCCTTGTGGGCGCGCGCCGAGCCGTGTGCCTCTAGCCTGCCTGAATCGATGGCGCGAGCGAGCGCCAAGTCTCCGCGCCAGATGTAGATCATGTCGCGTAGCGTGACGGCGACATGGAGGTCCGTCTCGAACCCCGGATCCTCGACGCAAAGCTCGCACGCACCCTTCTCGTTCAGGAACCACCATTCCCGCTTGTTCTTCGGCTGGTCGGTGAAGACGACCTTCACGACGGTGCGCCGGTTGCCGAAGACATCCGGGTGCACGCTCTTCTCCATCGCCCAGATCAGAAGACCGAGATCGACCTCGTGCTCGGCGAGATCGCGGCGCGACCACCGTTGCCCCCAGACACCGAGCGCTTCCACGATCGGTGCGAATTCGACTCCCGCCGGCGTCAGGTGATAGGTCCAGCCGCCGCCCGATGGCGAGCGGCGGCGCTCCACGACGCCTTCCGTCTCAAGCTCCTTCAGGCGCCGCGACAGAATCGTCGGCGACGCCAGCGGCACGCCGCGCTGCAGCTCCGAGAACCGCGTGGCCCCGCCGGCGAGATCGCGCAGAATCAGCGCGGTCCAGCGCTCGCAG
>Ga0307442_1000036_pt1 | contig 42374 bp, 48 predicted proteins | sample SalMarWE160430MG_FD_202143 | JGI IMG/M metagenome (GOLD analysis project Ga0307442, IMG submission 202143) | Salt marsh sediment microbial communities from the Plum Island Ecosystem LTER, Massachusetts, United States - WE1604-30 | ecosystem: Environmental > Aquatic > Marine > Intertidal zone >...
TTCTTTTTAAGACTATGAAAGGGAAACGTTTTTTCTAATCTCATTTTAAACGGATACGTGTAATTAATTTTCCAACCATTTTTGGTTATGAATTTTGAGAGAAATTCGTGCACTTTTTCATTGTGTATATGAATTGTGTAAATGATATCTGAAAAATTAAAAGCTTTTAAAAGGAATGCCCTATCTGCAGCTCTCTTTTGCACTCCAAATGGAGGATTCATGATCGTAGTGATTTTTAGAGATCCCGGTAGATTAACCTTACTAAATTCAAAATTGGATACATTCGTACAGATCGGATTAATGAGATGATTCAAACCAAGACCATTTATATTTTGTTTAAAAATCTTGATTGCTGACCAATCAAAATCAATACCAATTACTTGATTTGCACGGAGATATGCGCTTGCAATTGATAATCTTCCCGTGCCTGAACCTAAATCAATAATTAAATTATTATAAATGTCGTTAAATTCTAATCCTGCAAAATAGATAATATCAGTAGCACTTATCGCATCGATAGTATATTGCTCAAATTCAACTTTTGGGTCTGAAAATGGTGCCGTCGATTGAATTATCGAAATTAATTCTTTTTTATTAATACCAATCTCCTAAAAAACTCACTCTGGTTTAATCTCATGAAACATAATGAATAAATTTATTTGTTTTACAACTATAATTATAATGAGATAAATAGAAAAAAATTGCTTTTTATCATGAAAGAACCAATTAAACCAAACGAAATTGTGTTTGCTGGTCAATACTTAGGAGTGGTAGAAGAGTATTTACCAGATAAAAACTCAACTTATATCAAAGATGGAAATATCTATGCGACCAAATCTGGAATACTATCAATAGATAAAAATAAAAGAGAAATTGAGATAAAGAGTCATCAAGATAAGGATAGAAAAGTCGTTGAGGTTGGAGACATAGTCATTGGAACAATATTATTCTTAAGACAATATTCAGTGGGACTTGATTTTCAAGCTATAAATCAAAAACTTCATTTTAATAGTTCCTATTTCGGTAATATTCACGTTTCTCAAATTTCTAACAAATATGTTGAAAAAATAGCTGATGCTTTTCAAATCACCGATATTGTGCGAGCAAAAGTACTCGAACAAGAACAAAATGAATATAAATTAAGTACATCTGGTAACAACTTGGGGGTCATTCATGCAGATTGCAGTATTTGCGGGACACCATTGGAAAGCATAGGATTTAACAAGCTGAGATGTACCAGGTGTGGTAATCTTGAATTTAGAAAACTTGCTTCAGATTATCGGAATGTCTCTGAAAAACTTAGATATTAAATTAATTTTTTTCCATTCCATTCAAAATCATATTAAAATTTAAGAGATCTAAATATGGCACGAAAGGGCGGGCGAAAAGTTCTTCATTTCTATAATTCAAGCGGAGAAATAGAGAATATCATACAATTTCTCGAAGAAATTCAAAAAAAAATTAATTATCTTACCTTAAACTGTTTAGTTGAGGGAAGATCGGTCAAAATCACGATATTTGGACCACGTGATCTTCAATTTCTAGCTACGGAACGATTAAGAGAATTGGCGAATCGTTATCTGGCTTCTTGAAGGATCCGAGCCACTTAGAGAATTAGAAACCATAAAACATTTATTTTAAATAATATTAGATTAATTAACTCTCAATAATAGGTGCAATGTAAATGGCTAAAAAATCTACTGAAGAAGAAGATCTTGACGATACAATGGAATTAGCTCCAAAAATCTCTGAAGATGATGATGATGAATACTCAGATGAAGAAGAAGACTATGATGAAGAAATAATTGAGAAAAAAGATTATAAACATCTAAAACTTGAACTAACCAAAGGATTGAACGAAAATGATCATGTTTTATTAATAGAGGGTCAATCACATGGCTTCTGTAACGCGTTAGTAAAACAATTACTCCCCTTAAAAGGAGTGACTTCAGCAGCATATAGAATCACTACAATAAAACCCCCAGAAATATTTATTCGATTAGAAGAGGGATATAAAATTACAGATATCTTATTTGAAGCGATAGAGTCTCTAAGAAAAGAGACTCAAGAGGCAGAGGAGATTTTTAAAAAATTAATGTAATTTACTCATATTTTCTTTCCATTTAGAAATAAATAACTGATTTTAATGACGTTTAACTTCCTACTTGATGATCTAAACCGAAGTTTATCCCAAAAAACGATTGGGACGGATAAAGGTTTAGCGAAGTTAGGAGATAGTATCGTTAACCTTGCATATTCCATGGCAAAATCAATATATTTAACACGCAATAATCAAAACAATAGAATTATTCGAACGGGTAATAAAGTGAGTAAAATAATCCTCGCTGAAGCATTAAAAAATGCAGAGTTAAAACCTTTTGCAAAAAATAGAGGGGATGCACATGACATGGCAGATACCGTTGAAGGGATAGTCGCATATGTCTGGTTAAGTAATAAAATGAGCCTTGATGAGATTATAGAAGTATTATGGAAATCTTTATCGGGAGATTTTTCAAATAGAACCCAAGAAATTGAAATCGCAAGGAACGCATTTACAGTTCTATTAAATGTAATGAAAAAATTTCTACCCGATCATTAATTAAAAATAAATCGGGTGGATTTTAACCAAAATGTTTGAAATTGGTGAATTGATAGTAGGGTTTAGTCCATTTCAGTCTCATACTCTAAAATTTCTTTCATTCTCTGTCTCAATTCTGGACGAATAGCTGACATTCCATACGTTTTTAAGCCCCCCAATTTTTTCTGAACTTCTTTTGCAGAAAGAGCACCGGGGAGATCTTGCTTATTGGCTATAGCAATTATCTTTGTCCCAATAGTCCTGATAAACCGGTCATAGATTTCTTTCGTTTTCTCCAAATTTTTGTCTGTAGAATCACATACCAAAACAGCTAAACCCGCACCTCGTAAAAAATCTTGCCACATGAATTTAAATCGTTCTTGCCCAGCTAAATCCCAAATTGAACAGTTCGTGCCATTTAATACGGAGTCTTCAACTTCAAGACCTACTGTAGGAACACGCTTTTCTAATACCTCTCTTCCTTGAAGGAGAGATAATAGAGAAGTCTTTCCTACTCCCCCTTCACCAATCAAACAAATCTTCGACTTTGATGTGAGAACTTTCAACAACCCTTCCAAGGTAAAAATGTCGTTAAATAGAAAAGGAAGTTCACACTACTAAAATTGAAATAATATGGACATGTCACGAGGATGTTATGATTCTTCAATAATTAGAACCCCACATTTCCGATATGAATTTTCATTCATGAACCATTGCAAAACTAAACTTATAGAAAGAACAAGAATAAGTGAAAAAGTTTATTCACCAAGACAATTGTTGAGAATTAACATTTCCAAAATAAAAAGAGTAAATCATTTAGAAATAGTGATTATTATAACCATAATAAACAAAAAGCTAGAATTTTGAGTATGATATTTGAAATAGTAAAAATTGTATTAAAAAAAATAGTAGTCGGAATTATTTCAATATTTGTATATTTACCGATAATAGGTGGTATTCTTGCTCCAATGGCTTTAATAATTGGGATTAATCTTTATATATCTTGGAGATTAATCGGATATAACCTTACCGATTGGACTTGGGCTTATTACTTAATAAATCCATTATTCATTCCCCTTATAATTTCAATTGAAATAGTGATCTTTTGTTTCGGATTAGGATTTTTTTTAACAGGTTTAATAACGTTGGTGAAAAAAAAGATGGAAGGGGATACATTAATTCAAACAGGGATATATAAATATATACGGCATCCCCAAAATCTAGGAATTATCTTCATGTTTCTCCCATTTGCCATGTATATTCCGGGATTCAATGACATTGGAATTCGAATGGGTGAAATTGCATCTTGGATGGTATTTACTTTCATTTTATATCTTTATTCATATTATGAGGAGTGGAGATTAGCGAAAAAGTATAAAGAAATATATGTGGAGTATCATAAAAAGACTGGTTTCTTTATCCCTAAGTTTTTACGCGATAAAAATGAATCTTTAATCAATATAAATTTCTCGAAAAAAATTCTCATAGTGGTTGTAATATTTCTCGCATTTTTTATTACATTTTTCATAACTGTTCAATTATTCATTAATGAATTAATGATTTATAGATAGTTTAGGGGCTATTTTAGAGAATGCATTGATGGGCTTTATGAATTCTACTTAAAAATATCAATTTTCAAGATGTGAAAATTCCCTAAAAAAAGATTGAGTATAAAAATTGTTTTACGATTCCTACACACAGTTCTTATATCCTCATCTAAAGAAGATTGGATGTAAATAATTAAAAATAGATATTATAAAAATAGTGAAATAAAAAAATATACGATTTAAATCTTTATTCTCCTGTTACTAAATCTTTTACTATGCCTACGCAGACCGTTCTACCCATATCTCGCACGGCAAATCGCCCCATTTCTGGAAAATCTTCATATTTTTCAATACAAAGTTTCTTTATGGGTTGTAGCTTTACGATGGCAGACTCGTTTCGTTTTAAAAACTTAGGGGAATCTTCTATCACGGCCCCTGTTTTCTGATCAAGCTTTTTAATGAGTTCTACGAACTTTGCTGCTACTTGAGCGGTATGAGAGTGGATAACGGGAGTATAACCTTGAGCGAGGGCAGTTGGATGCCAAATAACAATTACTTGTCCAATCCAATAACCTTTTGGGGTGACGACAGTCGGTGGATCCTTAGGATGACCCATGCAATCTCCCCGGCTAACATCTTTTAGTTCAATCCCTCTAATGCTAAATCCAATATTGTCTCCTGGTACTGCTTCAACAATTTCCTCGTGATGCATCTCAATTGAGCGGATTTCGCCTTGGAATCCACCTGGTTGAATGATGATCTTATCACCCTTCTTTAATATTCCAGTTTCTACCTTTCCAACAGGTACTACACCAGTACCCTTGATTCGATATGCATCTTGAATAGGAATGCGTAATGCTTTACCTGTAGGTTTTTCTGGAATCTCAAAAGCATCAATAGCTTCAATTAGAGTAGGTCCCTTATACCAAGGCATGTTAGGTGAAGATTCGGTGAGGTTTTCACCTTTAAGTCCGCTTACCGGAACGAAGTGGATTTTCTTTACGGGAAAACCAATGTTTCGGAGCAACTCAGAGACAGCATCCACGCATTCTTTATATCGAGCTTCGCTATATTCATAATTATCAGCCTTATTTATGGCTACAACAAGTTGTTTAATGCCTAAGGTTTGAGCTAAGTATGCATGTTCTCTAGTTTGACCATTGGCTGCAATACCAACTTCCATTTCTCCTTTCTTTCCCGAAACGACAAGCACTGCAGCATCAGCTTGAGAAGCACCAGTGATCATGTTTTTTACAAAGTCAGCATGACCTGGAGCATCAATAATGGTAAAGTATTTTGAATTTGTTTCGAACTTTCGGAATGCTAGATCAATTGTAATACCTCTTTGACGTTCTTCTTTAAGGCGATCAAAGACATATGCATATGACCAAGATTCTCGATCATTTTCTTTGGCGATTTTTTCGAGCTCACGAGTTTCTCTTTCTGAAATAGCTCCCGTTTTGATAAGTAAGGCACCCATCATGGTGCTCTTCCCATGATCTATGTGTCCGATTATTACGAGATTTAAGTGAGGTTTTACTTTACTTGACATTTTCCTTCAATTTCTTTTATTTTAATTTCAAAACCATATTTAAGACTTTAAAACTACAAATCTGAAATATAGTTTGAATAATCAATTTAATGTTATAAAATATATATTTTTTACTATAATTTCTAGAACTTCCATGATAAATTTATGAAATAATAAAGTAAGGACCTTTTCCTTGTTTCCAAGCAATGGGCTTACTGAAGACTTTTAATATTAGAGTTTAAATTGGATTAAAGTGAAATCATATCCTAATTTAAAGCAGATCTTCAAGGAGTTCATCGTAATTTTCGTTGAATAATGAGAAAATTTCATCTATTTCTTTCATGAAATTAATGCATTCTCCCTTTTCATCTACAATTTCTGAAGGTACTTTTTTCTTTAGAAATTTCGCAAATACAATATCAAAATCGCGTATATTTAATCGTGTTTCTTTCAAAAAATCTAAGAGATGATGAATGTAAAAAGCCTTCACGTACATTTTCTCATTGCTATAATGTTTTTCGAGATCTTTTTGATAGAAAAACTTTAACTGGCGTGAAATGTTGGTCTCTTCCTCATCAATACTGTTTCGAGATTCTTCAGAAAATGCCCATTCTGTTCCATAATCAATATTTTGATTGACATAATTTGCGATCAAGGGATCAATGTTTGCTTTATCTGTCCATTTGTCATGCATGACCCAATTTGGCATTTTTATCCATGATTATTTTAAGACGTTATGTGATGAAAAATAGATATAAAATAATAAATTTTAAGGCATGAAAGCCAAAAATAAAAAACAATAGATGTTTACAAATATTAAATTGCATTATTTGCATTATTAAAATAATATACTCAAACTATTGTTGATCCCCCATGGTTAGAAATAGAACACCTTTTCCAAAAGAAGGAGATTTTGTCATCGGTCGAGCAGTTAATATTCAAGATCAATATATTTATGTGGATTTAGCTGATTATGAAGGGCTACCTTCAGAGGAATTTGCTCGAGGGATGATTCATATTAGCGAAATCTCTAGTCGTTGGATAAAGAACATTAGAAATTATGTTAGGATTGGTCAAATCATTGTGTGTCGAGTTTTAAAGGTGGATCCTTCAAAAGGACACATTGATCTTTCTCTTAGAAGAGTAAATTCGGCGCAGAAGAAGAAGGTTGCAAAAGAAAGGAAATATGCTGTAAAATTTGACAACATATTGCAATTCTTAACTGAAACTGAAGGAGTAAATATGACATTAGATGAAGCATGGGATCAAATTGGTTGGCCTTTATTGGAAAATTATAAATTTTATCAAGAAACTATTGAATCCTTGAAAGAAAATGGCGAAGAAATCATAAGTCAAATAACAAATATCCCCGAGGATATCAAGAAAACATTCTTACGAATTGTAAATGAAAATGTGGAAATTACTACTGTCAAAATAAATGCGAAAATCAAACTTATAAACCGAGAAGGTGATGGAATTGATCGAATTAAAGATACCATGTTAAGTGTTAAAAATGTGGTAGAAACTCCTAAAGAAACGCGAAAACTCGATATTACTTATCTTGGAGCACCATATTATCGAATGGAAGTGATATCTAAGGATTATCTTGACGCAGAAGGCATTATTTCTGACGTGATTGATGTATTAGAAGCAAAGTCAGCAGAACATAAGGGAGTTTTTGAATTCATTAGAGATTAAAGCAATAAAATACAAAATCATTGATCATCATGGTTAAATACCTCTTGAAATGTAAGGATTGTAATCAATATGGTCTTCTTAATACAGAATCAAAATGCTCCCATTGCGGAGGGCAACTTTTAAATCCAAGACCACCAAAATACTCTCCTATAGATAAGTATGGAAAATATCGACGTGAATATTTCAAGGAAGATTTTAAAAAGAGATTTGAGCAAGATTAAGCTAATTCTATTTTTTCAGCGAATTTTTCATTTATCAATATGATTGCATTTTTATAAGGTAAGTTAATGACATCTTCCTTCTCGAATGGACCGTAAGTTTTTAAATCAACACCAACCAGGGGTGGAGTCTTCTTTACCATACGAAGGAGAGTGTAACGATATTCAGAGCCCTCTTGGAGATTTGTTGATTTTAATTGTTCTGTTTTTTGAGTGTCATCTAAAGGCTCGTTTTCTAATATCGGTTTAACAGTTTCTTCGGGGACTAATTCGTCTTGTGGTTCTTTTAAGATATATACCGTCTTGATTTTATTATATCCCTTGAATGAACTAACGAGATTCTGATAAAAAATCTTTTCATATTCAATGAGATTAGTGAGATCAATTTCCTCCAAAGCCATGGCTGAATTAATTATTTTTATCTTTCTTATATGCAGGAAATCATCAAAGAGGTAATTAAAATTATCACGATATTCTTTTAAAAGACGAATCTTTATAGGATCATTGTCAATTAGATTAAAATTATTAATTTGAGACTTTATATCTTTATATCTCCTGAACTGTTCTTCTGAAAAATCAGTGAGATTAACTTGTTCTACTTCAGTTATCCATTGATTATAAAGGTCCTCATATTCCTTTTTAATATTCATTTAAATCTTATCTAATCTGATAAATAAAACAAGTTGACATATAATTAATTTTTAACCTAAATAATTTTTGCTACTCCCTTACATAATAAGAATACGGCTACATGATGGGGAACTTCAATTTTTTCTCCCCATTTATAATCTCCATATGTCATTCCTTTAATTTTTGTTGCTGGAACTTTAACGTCAGTTATTTCCAATTTTTGAGTAATTTTTTTTTTACTTTCAAATACAATCGGGTCAATTAGTTCATTTTTTTCATCTAACGGGTTGAATTCATCAAGTTGATCATACTCAAGTTCTTGAACCTTAAATCCTGTCTTTCCATGCAATGTTCCAGGGTATCTAATAAGTCTATGGATGTCAATTGAGACGGGCTCATCGATCTCTGCACCCACTTTCTTTACAACAGCTCCAAGTAATTTTTTCCACGTAGTTAAGCCAAACCCTTCAATTGACCAAATATTTTGTTGTTTACTATTAATAACCTCTAAAAATTCTTCTCGATATCTTAGTAAACTACTTATTCGGGCGGGATTCAAATCACCCCAATTTGGATCGCGCAAGAAATGTTCAATCTCAAGGGGTTCCATTCGCAAAATCTCCTCAAGTTTAGTCATTATTTTGTTTGACCATCCTTGGTTATCTTTTAAGAGCCCAAAAATACTTGCTTTTTCATGTAAACCCAAAATTTCAAATGATATATTATGCCCTGTTAGATAATCGACTATTTCTCTTCGTTGATCACTGGTTAATGTTCTAATTCTTGGATCCTCTATTTTTAAGTGATATCCACGATGTCCCGAGAAGGCTATATTAATTTGGTCAAGATTTACTGCAAAATCAGGAATTAAAAAATTATCTATTAACTTTATAATTTCTTTTTTCGCAATGTTTAAACAGTTTTCACATATCCACGCAACCCGGGTTATTTTTAACTTTTCACAATTAGGGCATTTTTCAATCATGCCGCTACCACTCGTTCCACACTCCTTACAGGACCAGAGATCGTGATCATTCTTGCATTCAGTGTAAAAATGATCAACATCAATATCTATTACAAAATCGCAACCTTGATAACCTTTATTTTCCATGTTATCATTATCAGGTTGACTATAAAGAGAACCACTTGAATAAGCATGCATTGGACTTTTATTAATAAGATATTTTCTTAAATCTTCAATTTTAGCAAAACCTAAATGTCTTTGCATAAATTTGTTATCCCATAGAAGAAATCCAAATTCTCTCCGATCGAACATGCTCACGGCTGGAATTTCCTTCTGGGATTCTTGATAATATGCTTGGAACAAATTCCTAAGAAAAATCTCATTATTCATTTTTATTTTTCGTCTGAACCTCCTCTTTAGGTCTATGTTTACGATATTGCATTATTCGTACATAGTGTAATGGGTGCTGTATCTTTTTCTGAGATTCGAATTTTTTAGAATAATAACCTTCTAAACATAATTCATCCTTATATTGTTCTGCTCTGCAAAGACTATAAGATTTTAACGTAGAACATGAATGGGGTAAATATCCTTTCTTTTTCGCAAATTTCACTTGATATTCTGTCTTCTTCCGATCAAAATCAGGTAATTTCGCAAAAAAGTTTACAATCTCATCAATTGGAATTTCTAAAGCATGTAAAAAGAAAACAAGAAATAATCTTTCAATGTGAGTAAGGTTTTGACCTTCATCAACTTTTTTAAGAATATCTACAATACAAGGTGGGAAACTCTCCTCTACATTTTCACCTTTTGAATATTTAAATACATATGGTTCTCCAAATTCATCTTTTTTCAATTCCCATACGTCAAGAATTCTTTCATTAAGCTCTCTGATTTCTTTAATTTCAAGCAATTTATACTTAAAATCATCTAAACTCGATATATCCTTCTCTTCTTGAATTAAAAGTTTTTTTCTTACAATTTCCTGCAATAGGCGAGTTAAATCTTTTTTATCAATTAAAACAAACCCTAGATTTAAAACATTATGAACCAGTTTTCGATGATCATCTCTTAAATTAGAAGCAAGTTTGAGATAATCAATATAGTGAATGCTGAAATGTGTTTGAAGAACTTGTTTTCGGTCTTTCTCAATAATTAATCCAAAAGGTACTGCTTTATCATAATATTGGATATTTAATTTCAAATCTTTACAAATAGAATATAAATTGTAATCATTATCTTCTCGAATCATTTTATTATAAGTGTGTTTTGCATATAGGTTAGCAACTCTGTTAGCAATCGGTACGCTGTTATTTATATAAAGTAGAATTTTCAATATGGTATACAGATAAACGTTTAACTCATCAGCTTTATAAGTTTTTATTTCTTCAACATTTTCAAATGCTGTTTTGAATATACCAAAAATACGATCTACTAATTCTCCATCAGGATAGTCTGCTAATTTTTCCTTAATAAATTCTATTGGATCTTTTGATGCAATCTCAGAATAATAAACTTCTTTTGAAGGTAACCAAGGATAATGCTTAATTAACTCATATGAAATGCTCAAAGCAACATCGACTCCTTTTGAATTTTTCCTTCATCATGATGGTAAAAAATAAAGGGGTTAAATAAATTTAGACTAAGTTAATTTTGTAATTAAACGACTATGGATTAAAACTCATCCATATCTTCGTCATCTTCATCTTCTTCATGTTCGACTCTTGGTGCTAGAAATAGTGATAATTCGCAATCATTTTCCAATTTAAAAATGATTTTTAGGGGATAATCTGATTTTAAACCCATTTCTAAATTTAAGGTGATTGAAGATATTTTTAGAATCGCTTTTAAGAAATCAAGACTGTAGGAACCCATACATGTCTCATTAATATTACTAGAACGTAAATCTTCAAGGTCGAGAGAATATTCCATTTCGCCAATCGTTCCTATTGAGGAGAATAAGAGACCTTCTCCTTCAGTAGCTTTTAAGCTTAGTACTTCAGAGTAAATCTCCGCATCCTTTATCGCTTCTACTAAAAATGAGGGCTCTATTTCCCAAGTAGAATTATAATCTATTTCATACAACCTATCTAAGTGAAGATTCTCAATTTCATTTTCTGAGAGCGCTAAACTAAATGTACGAGTTAATTTCTTCTCCTCATCAGTTGTACGCTGCAATTTAATTTTAATTTTATTATCTGCTTCTTTAAATGATATTTCAAGGGAATCATTCAAAGTACTTCTCTTGAGAATTTTATCTAAATCGTCAATATTTAAATCGATATCCAATTTCTTATCACAAGAATATGAATCGAAATCTTCATCTTTGATCTTAAGCTGTAGTAAACAAATACGGCTATCATCGAACGCAAGTATGGTTAATCCTTTAGGTGTGACTTTGAACTTAGCCTCTGTGACAATACTTGCGAGAGTCTCAATAATAACTCTTAAGACCCGACTTTTATCTAATTTTAGCGAAAACGACATAATTTATACGTTCCTTAACTTTTTTCTTCGTATTAAATATGTTTTAATGACAATATTTATAAAATTCGGTATTAGACCTTTAATAATACTTATTTATTTCTGGAATAATTATTTATAGTCACCTCAAAATTATAAAATTATACAATCGAGAAGATATAAAATGGAAGGAGAGAGAGATACTCAAAAGATATCAGCTAAACAGGTGATGATAAAAGATCTTGAAAAGATGGAGATTGGTTCAGAGATACAAATTATGGGATTTGTAAAAGGTAATATTGGAGAAGAAACTATTATACTTGATGATAGAACAGGAGAAATAACTATTAACATCAAAGGTGTCAAATTCCCATTCAAGACAGGTGACCTTGTTAATGTATTTGTCAAAATTAACCCAACAATGGATGGAGAAAAAAAATTCGAGGCAATATTTTTCCAAGACATGACTAACCTTAATTTTGATCATTTCCAGAAATTATATGAAATGAAAAAAGAACTGATCGAATGATTTTAGTCTAAAAATTTTTGTATTTCTATTGTATATCCATTTGGATCTTCCATGAAAAAGTGATAAATCTTGAATTTAGCATTTTTTTGGGGAGGTTGAGAAATTTTAACCCCTCTATTTAATAAATCCTTATATATCTCATCAACACTTTCCGTTACAAACGTAAGTATTGGACTTTTAGTTTCACGTGTGATAGACATGTGTGTACAAAATCCAATTTTACAATCATTAGAGATATTATAAATCTGACAAACCTCTTGGTCTTTATATAAAGTAAGGTTTAAAATGTTTAAATAAAAATCCGCAGTTTTCATCAAATCATCGGTTCCTAAAAAAAGTATGACGTTATTAAGTTTCATGATAAATCACACACGATTTACCTCAATAATTTCATAATAAAGAGATTGATCGTTTTTAAAAGTAAATATTTCAACTTTATTACCTTTTTGAAACAAAACTTTTTTAGAGATCTTACTTTTGTTAATTTAATCTACTTGACTTATTAAATCTCTTTAAAATGATTTCTTTTTGCCCTGAATGTTCTAGTCTTCTACGTGAAAAAAATATAAATGGAACTTACATATTAGTATGTCGTTGCGGATATGAAGAAGTAAATACCTCACATGACGATGATGTGAAAAAGAAAATTGAAAAAAAGAGACATGCAATGAGAAAGAGCCTAGTGGTAATAAAAGAAGAAGACAAAATAATAGTACACCCCATAGTTTCGAAATTTTGTCCTAAATGCAACCATAAGGAAGCAGAGGCTTGGCAAGAACAGACTAGAAGTGCAGATGAACCAAGTACCTCATTTTTTAAATGCACCAAGTGTAAACATACTTGGCGCGAGTACTAAATCATTTATTTTATTATTTCAGATATCACTCTTGATATATGATTTTTCGTGAAAGGATTCTTTCACGAACTATTGGTATAATTATTGATTTAATCGAAATTGAATCAAATTAAAAATTAGTTTATAGCAAAGATATATCTTATAAATTTAGATGAAAAAGGTTAAGAAAGAACTTCTAAAATCTTAGTTAAGATTCGTGCTTTCCCTCCAGTGGATTGTAAAAGTATTTTCCCACATACGAGGCATTCGACATCAGTAGCAGAGCATCCAAAAATGATCTGTTGGTTTCCACAGTTCAAACATTTAACTCTTAAAAATCTGCTATTTGGCGCCGGGATTAAATCCAATTCTTTTTTCTTCTTGGGCATGTTTAAATAACAACTCTAAACTTCTTGTAATTCAAATTTCTTTACTCGATACGATTTCGCATATTGCTTCTTCCCGCACTCGCCACACTCTAATACGGGGAGAGTTCTCTTATTTAGCTTGGCATTCTTGTGGAAGATTTCTTTTGGGAATGAACCATATCCTTTCTTTTTTCGTTCAACTCTCCTTCTTCCCTGATTTAGCATGCGTTCTTTACCCTTCTTATGTACCGAAACACTATGTTGTGTATGTGTTCTGCACTTAGGACAATAGCGGTTTACTGTTCTTGGATAGCGAATATGAATCCTCTCGAGTTTTTGATAACAATCGATAAAAAATATATATTGGAATCTAATTAAGCAATAATTATAAATTTTATTATTTCCTTAGCCTAAGCTCTTAAATTATGAATTATTAATTAGAGTTAATAGATAATATTTAAAATCATAGATTCATAATTAAAATAAATTTTTTTATTGGGATTATGATGTTTAAAGAAAAATTTAAAGAGGGAATTATAACAGCTAAAGATTTCACTCGGGATGATATTGATTATATCCTAAAAAAAGCAAGAGGAATGATTAGTAATGATAAGAATTCACAACTTTTAAGCAATAAAATCTTAGCTACGTTATTTTTTGAACCTTCTACAAGAACTAGACTCAGTTTTGAGTCAGCAATGCATAGATTAGGTGGAAGTGTAATCGGTTTTCATAGGGGAGATGTTTCTTCTGTCACAAAAGGAGAAACTCTCGCAGATACGATTAGAACAGTAGATAATTATAGTGATTGCATTGTAATTCGCCATAATATGGAAGGAGCAGCAAAATTGGCCGCGAAATTTTCTAGGAATCCTATCATCAATGCAGGGTCTGGTAGTGGTGAACATCCTACTCAAGCTTTATTAGATTTATTAACAATAACTGAAGAAGGGCAAAAATTGGACGGCATGAATATCGGAATTATGGGTGATCTCAAGTATGGAAGAACTGTTCATTCTTTAACAATCCTATTGTCAAATTATGATGCAAATATATATTTAATAAGTCCAAATGAATTAATGCTACGAAATCGAGACAAGGACTTCTTGCAAAGAAGACAAGTAAAATATAAAGAAATTACTCAATATCGCGAGATTTTAGGCGTGCTAGATGTTTTATACATGACTCGTATTCAAAAAGAAAGGTTTCCAGATGTTGAGGAATATGATCGAGTGAAGAATTTTTATGTATTTAGAAGCGATGATCTTGAGGATACAAGAGACAATTTCAAACTCATGCATCCCTTGCCAAGGATTTCAGAGATTTCTCCTGAAGTAGATAGTTCCCCTAAAGCTATTTACTTCAAGCAGACTTATTATGGGATTCCAATGAGAAAAGCAATATTAGCAGAATTATTATCTGATTAATTTGTTGACTTATTTTGGGGATATTGCGTTTATTTTTGACTTTTTTAATAAAATTAATAAGTTAAAAAGATCTTTTTCATCCTGAAAGTCTGGGAGATAGAATATATTTCCCCCATCAAGTACCATTTGAAATTTTTTAAATAAATCAAGTTGTTTATCAATAGATAAAGTTGATTCTTGTCTTATAATAGAACTGGAATAGAATTTAGACTTCATAGAAGGATCAAACGGATTATCATTAGAAAAATCATTCAAATGATGAGGTTGAGTCAAGACGTAATTCTCTCCTAAATCTTCATTCTTTTCTATAATCATTTGTTTTATTATTTCTAGCATTTTCAAGGCAAATTTTTCACTAGTCTCGATTCGATCCAACTCAATTCCACAATGATATTCTGTTGCTTCGTTTAACCCTATAAAGCTAATGGCTTTTATTGATTTCATTAAAAGATTTCCTGGTGTAGTATTAAAAATTGTCTCGCATATATTTATCCAACGTTCTTGAAAATTCAATTTCTTGTCTAACAAATCTTTTTTAATCTCAAAAAACTCGAATATGTGAGAGATTTTCTCACAAAGAATTTCTTCAAAGTGATCATCATCTCCCTTTGAATTTACTGCGACTTTATGTAAGTTTATCAAAATTTTATCGAGGATTACATTATTAGGTGGTAATCCTTGTATGGAGGGTGATTTTTTTACACAAATCACGGTTGAATTTAATAATCCAGCTGTTTCCTTGCAATAAAACTGAGTATTATAGTTTAGATTGTTGATAAGGTTGTGATCATCGTTTAATAAATCTAAACCTGAATATTCAAACAATATAAGTGGAGATTGACCTTTCAAATTTGATTTGCATTCCTTATTCAAGCAATTCAAAAATCTTTGGGCTTCAATCATGCATTCCTTCTTATTAAATGAAAAATCTAAAGATAAAGCTGATCCATTACTGAGATAAGCACTATTTTGGCAGCATAATTTAAGCAATTCTGATACTAAAAACTTGAATATTAAATCATCATGCTCTTTCAGGGAATATAATAAAGTAGAATCGAAATCACTTAGTAGAATGTCTTCAGATACATAGGGATGTATATTTGAAAGTTTAGTCATAAATGATTGAATCATGCGAAAAGCCTTTCGAGGGTCATTCGAATCATAAATTTTGGCATCATTTTCCTTACAAATTACATCCAAAAGCGTTTTTGTTTTTATATAAGCACCAAGTGGTCTTAAACTCCAATAATTTAAGTTTAAAAGGATGATATCCCCAGAAAGGTAGAGATCAGCAAGATCCTTAGGCAATAAGTTAAGAAGTAAAAATTGCTCTGAAACATCAGATCCGAGCTCGTGTAAAAACATATCGGGATTAATAAGTTTATCATTAAACAATTTCTTAGCTTCAAAAGGAGGGGTTCCTAAACGTGTTAATCGATGTCTCACGTGTTCTAATCCGTTTTCTAACAATATACCATTTATATATTCACGCATTAATGGAGTGGTCAAATATTCTACCTCAGTTCGAGAAAGTCTTTCGCTTACTTCATTTGCAATTTGTTTAGCCCGAAATAATTCCATTCCCCCCTCCCTTACTAAATATTTTTCTATATTCTCAAGATTGAAAGGTTCTGTAGAATATCTTGAAGTACGGATCATTATAGATGCATCTTGATTGTTAAGAATCTGTTCCATTGAAATTATATTTCCTAGTATTTTCTTACCTAATAAAGTAAGTAAGTAACCTTCATCGGAGCTTTCAATTAAATCGTTAGTCTTCAACACTTTAAGATGAAAAGAAAAATTTATTGAATTCGGATTTGATCCTAAAACTTGTTTCTGAAGCAAGGAATAACTCACAGGAGTAGTATTATTATTCAAATTCTTTAAAATATCTATTCTAATCTTCTGACCTAATATCTTTAATTGCCTTTCTAATAGATCACTATTTTTGTCGGAATCCACTTTATTTATCCTATAATTCAATATCTCAAATCCTAGTTATCTAATTATTGCACATGACTGTATTTAAAATTTAGGAACTAATTGATTGTGCACTAATTTTTCATAATATCTGGGTGATACTTAAGCCAATTATACAAAAAAATGCATATTTAAAAAGAGTTATTAGAAAATGTGAATTTTACCTAGCAGAGACTGCAATGCGTTCAATTTCATCCTTCTTTTTCACTGCGCGCGATTCTTGACTATTATCTGCTGCAAGAATTAATTCTTGTGCCAAATTTGAGGCAAAATCTTTCTCATTTGAATGAGATCTTGCGCTAATTGCTTGGACAATGTATTTTATGCCTAGATCAACTCGCCGTTGCGGTGAAATATCGACAGCAGATGCATAGGATATCCCTCCCATCGCTATCCTAGTAGTTTCTTCTCTAGGTGCGGAATTACATATCGCATCGACAAATACTTGGATAGGATTTTTCCCAGTTTTCAATTCAATCAATATAAATGCGTTCAGTATCATTTTAATTAACTTGTTCTTTTTACCAGAATTATAGGAACTTTTACGTCCTTTAGTTTTGGATCCAATAAATCCGGGGGATAATAGTCTATTTATAAAACGCTCAATGATTGATACCCGTGTTGTTTTCCAAAATCTTCGGTGCTCATGTCTTCCACAACTTTGAGGAATGATTATGGGTTTCAAATTGATATATGCTTTAAGCGTCCAGTCAAATATTTCAATTTCGTTAAAAGACCATTTATTAAATAATTTTATGTCTGTAACTGTTTTACTCATAATTAATTCCTCTTTAGCGCATAGGTTTTTCTTTCTTTCCAGAAACTAATGCATCCAAGGATACGCCATTTACTTTTACAACCCTCCACCGGACACCAGGAAGATCTCCAATTGAGCGCCCTTTGGCACCACCAATTCCCTCTACAATTACCCGATCGTGTTCTTCAATGAAGTTAAGGCTTCCATCTCCCGGGAGAAAGGCAGTAATGGATTTTCCATTTTTTTTTAGCTGTACTCGCACGCATTTACGAATCGCAGAATTCGGTTGCTTACTTTCTCTACCAACTTTTTGAAGGACAATACCTAAAGCTTGTGGAGCACCCTCAAGAGGATCTGCATGTTTTTTTAGTTTTAATCTTGTTCTTTTATAGTCTGTCTTCGACCAGCGAAACTTTTTTCTATTTGTTCGCAATTGTCTGGCAGCATATAATCCCTTCGGTTTTGACATTTTCTTTTCCTATATCGAGTAAGTTAACTAGATGGTACTAGATAATATGTGTATTATTTCCTTAAACTTAAAATTTATGAAATTAGAAAAGTACTTTTCTAATTTTTTGTATTAATAATAACGTTATCCACTTCAAAATGTCGAGTAACTAATAATTTTACTTTTCGAATCATCGAACCTTCCTTTCCGATAGCTTTTCCTCTATCTTGGGGTTTTACTGAGATGATAACGGTTTTTTTATCGTTTTTATTCTCTTTAATTTCAATCTCTTGAACTGTTATGGAATTTTTAGAGGTATTAAGAATAAATTGAATGAATTGTTCAAGTTTTTCTGAATAAGGAATTACATCTATTTTCTTTTGAAGTTTGTTCATTAAATCTTTAACGTGTTCTCCTGACTTACCAATAGCTTTTCCAACATCTTCTTTTTTAACTAGGAAAATAATAATCTCTGAGTTATTTTCTGGGGAATTAAACGTTAAGCAATCTTTTATAATGGCCCCTGAAAGGTTGTTAAATAACGAGATGAGTTCCATGGATTTTCTATCGAATTTGATATTTTTTCTTATCATATTAGCCTGTACTCTTAAGTATAAATATTTTTATCACTTTGTTTTTAATGAAACTAACGCACTATCACCGAATTCATTGATTCCTATCACCGAGATCATGTAAGGTTTTCCCATGGCTAATCCAAGTTCCCAAGAGGATCCAATATATTTGTAAATAAAAATGCTATTTCCCGCAAGGCTATTATAGTAATTTAATTGATTTTCAAATTCGGTAGGACAATTTTGTGCGATTATAATCATTTTAAATGGTTTTTGTCTCAATTGACGTAAGACTTGACTTTTACCAAAAATGATTTTCCCCGTTTTATACGCGACTTTGATATTTGTTTCGACATCAAGTTCTTTTTTCTTCTTGCGCGATAGGTCGATTGTGTCGCTTGTATTTTTGCTCTTCTTTGCCATCGTCTTAAAAACTATTTAGATATTATAATACAATAATTAAGTAATAAAAGAAATTCATGATGATTTAAATTTTTAATGCTAATTCATACTATCTTTTATATTCAAATTTGAGAATTTAGATTTTCTTCTGTATAATCACTAAATTTTTTTATTCTGCTCTAATATTTCCAAATTTCTATCTAGATCAAACATGATGTTGACACGTCCTGAGCCTATTGGGCATACTTGACCTACGATAACATTTTCAGGGATTCCAAGTAAGCGTTCTTCTTCACCGTAAAGTCCCGCATCAAGCAATTGATTTACAGTGACTTCGAATGCAGCCCTGGCAAAAACACTCGATTTTGATCCAGAGATACCGTGTCTACCAATCGATTGAATCGCGCCATCTACACACATTAAATCCGATAAAATAAGTAAATGTCTAAGATCCACATCTAATCCTTGTTGATCAAGTACTTTCTTAGCTTCTCTAATGATTAAAGAACGAGCAGCTTCTATACCGTATAATTTTTCAATTTCATGAATATGATTCGAAACTGTTCTTGAAGCATCTACGCCTTCAATTTGAACTACACTAGGTAAATTCGTACCTTCAGTTTTAATGACCCATTCTTTATTATTATCTGTAGGAGTAAGGAGACCTCGTTTTATCCCTCTTATTCCTTTAACGACTTTCTTAAGAATTTTTTCTCTCAATTTTTGAAGGCTCTGCAAGTCTTCAATTCCAGGATCAATAATAATTGAATTTCCTTCCCGCACGATTGTACCTTTTTTCTTATACCTCTTCAGAATTTCCGGAATTTTGTCAATATCTATACTTTTTTTATCACAGATATCAGGTATGAGATGGATGACTATTTTCCAGTCAATAAAGTCAAGATCCACATCTGAAGCAATTTGTTCAATTCGGATTTGTTCAATGCGATTATGAACCTCAATTGCTTTTGCTTCACTTTCGTTGTAAGGTTTTTCTAAGTATATCTCCATCATAGGAGTTGATGGAAAACGACGTGCATCAACAATTTCAATCAGTCGGGGAAGTCCTTGAGTTACTGAAAATTCTTCTACTCCTGCATAATGAAAGGTTCGAAGTGTCATTTGGGTACCTGGTTCTCCGATTGATTGGGCAGCAACGGTGCCAACAGGTTCAGAAGTTTCTACACGTGCATTATTATAATTGATATAGATCTTATTTAGCAAGTATTCTAATTGTTCTTCCTCTAATTCCTCGTGTGTGAGTTTATTTCTTATTTTGTCTATTAGATCTTGCGGAATATCATCATCATATAAATTGGTTAATTTTTCTTCCAAATATTTTTTTGTTATAACTACCATAAAATCACTTATAAATTGTATTTTTCTTGTTTCCAATCTAAATATCCTTTAGTTAATTTCCCTCTCCATTCAGCATTTTTTCCTGTAGCATCTTCATAAGCTTTTCTCATTGTATCCTCATCAGGGGTGGAGTCCTGGGTTTCTACTACTTTTTCTTTTTTCTTAGGTTTAGCAACAGCTTTTTTAGGAGTTGGTTTTTTAGTGCTTGATGTTTTAGGTTGAGCATTCGATCTTAGTTCATCTCGAATTTCATTAATATCGAGCGCTTTAGCTTTAAGTAGTAATACATCGAGATTTACAGCATCACTATGATCTGTGTGCATGGGATCAATTCCATCATCACCATAATAAAATTGAATAATATTTTTATCAGAGTTCCTTACTGTGTTATCATTCTCTACAACCATATCTTGTAACGCGTTCACAAGTCTTCTTTGCATATATCCCGAGGTGCTTGTTCTTACCGCGGTATCTACTAAACCTTCTCGACCACCCATTGCATGGAAGAAGAATTCCTCTGGTTTAAGACCGTTCCTATAAGATGATTCTACAAAACCTCTCGATTTTGGAGTGAGGTCATTTACTTTGAAATGTGGGAGAGTTCTTTGACTATATCCCCTATTAATTCTTTCTCCTCTAATTGCTTGTTGCCCAACAACCGCAGACATTTGTCCCAAGTTTAAGATATTCCCTCTTGCTCCAGACTTAGTCATAATTACGGAATGAGCTTCATCACCAATAAAATCAGCTGCAATTTCTTCAGCTTGTTTACGCGCTTCTGCTAATAATTGTCGAATTCTCAATTCTAGCGTTTCTTTTAACGATCGTCCAGGAGCACGTTTTAATACCGTCGTATCTTCTTCATAAAATGCGTTAATTAACGTATCAGCTTCTTCATCAGCATCTTTTAATACTTTTTGTATTGCCTCATAGGCATGACCATGAACATAAACTTCATCTAGCCCAATCGTCATTCCATTTTGTCTGATTACATATAATAACATTTTAGTTGCATTATCTAAGAATTGTCTTCCTCGAGCATTTCCATGATCTTTAATTATTCTTTGTAGAATGCTATTAGACTGCATTGGACCAAAAGAATTTTCATCTATTGTCCCTGTTATTAATTCACCATTTTTTATAACAACGTAAGCGTCATATTTACAATTTTCTTCCTCGCAGACTTCGCATTTTTTACAGAATTTTGATTTTACTTTAATATTTAAGTCATCTGGAAAGAGTGAGCTAAAAATTTGCTTACCAGAGTATAAATTCTCAGGTTCTGTTTGGATTGGTATAAGATTTTCCAATTTGAAATCGGGATTTGTGTCAAATATACCTCCCATATAAAGCAAGTTTAAAGCGTCTTTCTTTCTATAAAGAGAGTTTAAACTAGTAAATTGAAAAACTGATGAAATAAAATCTTGAATCCCACCTAAAATTGGCCCACCGAATCGGGGAGATAAAATATGTTCTTGTACTTTAAGCAATAATTCTGCTTCAGTTCGAGCTTCCTCACTTTGCGGAACGTGAAGGTTCATCTCATCACCATCAAAATCAGCGTTATATGGAGGGCATACAGTTAGATTGAGTCTAAAAGTTCTTCCATCCATAATTCTAACTTCATGAGCCATTATAGACATTCTATGAAGGGATGGTTGCCGATTAAATAGTACTAAATCTCCATCACTTAGATGGCGTTCCACAGTAAATCCAGGAGCTAGGGTATCAGCAATAATTTTTCGATTCTTTACGTATCTAAGATCAATTCTTCTTCTATCGTTTCTAATTATATAATTAGCACCGGGATGCCTAAATGGTCCATTGATGACCATTTGTTTCATTTCTTCAATATTCCAATCATTAACATTAGTAGGAATTGTTAAGATTTTAGCTATTTCAATAGGCACGCCCACTTCATTAATACTAATATAGGGATTAGGTGATATTACGCTTCTTGCCGAAAAATCTACTCGCTTTCCGCTTAAATTACTCCGGAATCTCCCTTCTTTTCCCTTTAATCTTTGAGTTAAAGTTCTTAAAGCTCGACCCGATCTATGACGAGCAGGGGGAATTCCAGAAACTTGATTATCAAAATAAGTTGTTATGTGATATTGCAATAATTCCCATAAATCCTCAACAATTAAATGTGGTGCTCCAGCGTCTATATTTTCCCTCAGTCTCTGGTTGATGCGAATTACATCAACTAATTTATGAGTCAAATCATCTTCTGATCGTATACCACTATCTAAAGTGATACTCGGTCTTGCACAAACAGGAGGGATTGGTAAGACCGTAAATATGACCCATTCTAAACGCGCATTTTCAGGAGAAATACCAAGTATTCGTAAATCATTGTCGGTCATTTTTTTCAAACGCTCTAAGATTTCTATTGGGGTTAATCTTCGAGAACCCTTACTTTCTTCTTCTTCATAATAAGTAGTAGGCTTTTCAATAATTATTTTCTTCTTTTTAGCCCCGCAGTAAGGACATACTTTACTTTTTCTTGCTCTCTTGAAAACAATTTTCGAAGCATCCTCGTCCCCCTCAAAGAAAATGATTCTATGTTGTTGCTGTTCTGAATGGAATTTTTCCTTTTCTTCCTCTGTAAGCATTAATCGAGAACATTCGGGGCATATAGATCTTAAAACTTTTAGCACTTTTTTTGAATATCCAACATGAATAACTGGTCGTGCTAATTCTATATGTCCAAAATGACCCATGCAATTACTCACCAGATTACCACATGTTTGGCATCGCTGTCCCGGCTCAATAGTGCCTAATCTTTGGTCCATCAATCCACTTGGAATCGGAAGACCATCCTCATCATAAGTATCCGCGGTAATAATTCGAGCGGCACTCATCTTACGAATTTCATCCGGAGATAAAAGACCAAACTTAATCTTGTCGATTAACTTGGTACGTGAATAAGTATAACTCATATAATTATAACATCCTCTATTTTTTGAATAAAATGAATATTAGTTATAGAATAAGTGAACAAATACTGCACTGTAAGAAACAGAAGCAAGCAAATATTAAAAATTTTACTATTTCACCATTATTCATTAACATTTCCACATGTTTCTTTTTGAAGAAATTTTATTTTAGTGCAATATTTTTAACTATTTGATAATGAAGATTATGAACTTATTAAAAAACAAACTTTTTCTTGTCCTTATTCAATTTTTAATATTAACGTTAATGATTCAAAGTTTTAATCATTCTTATCAAATAAATTTTAATAACGCTACACCCGAACAACAAATTATTATTCAATTTCTTGCGAATTATGTAATATTTGATGATATAAGTGGCATGATATTCACATTTATAATTTGGGTTATGGTTTCACTCATACCTATTATCACCTTTTTTGATTTTAAAAAGGCTTATTCAACCAATTTGAGCACCTTTTTTTTGCTTAACTTTTTTTTCTATGTATTTCTATATAGATATGAGAAGGATTTCTTTAACAGCCATTTTCCTACTTTGATTATAAATACTCTATTACTTGGTTCTGCTATAATTGTATTTTCAATTGGATTATCAATAGGTTTAGTTTACTTCAAAAAGCGTTGGAAAATGCAGTACCAAGAAAAATTCAGTCTAATTGATGGAAAACCATTAATAGTATGCCCCAAATGTGGTACAGAATTTCAATCTATTCCGATGTTTTGCTATAATTGCAATACAAAATTAATTAATGACGAGGATGATAAGACTGAAGTCTGAAAGTTCACAGAATAATTTTGATTTTATGTTTAACCCCAAAAACATTATGATATATGAAGCAACCCAGAAAATCTCATTTTTTGTGAATGGATTTATTAGACAAAATTTCGATTTGAACAATTTATATCTAATTTCACCCAATTTCGATTCTATCCTCGATATAAAATGTTTCAAATCGATAGAGGAAGTTCCAGATGAAACGATTGATTTAGTAATTCTCTCTGTCAGAAGAAGCATTTTAATAGAGACTATTGAGGACATTTTATCAAAAAAAAAAATTAAATTCTTCCATATTTTTACAGCCGGCACGGGAGAAGCAGATGATGTTGGAATTGAGATTGAGAAACACCTAAAAAAGATTCTAAATCGATATAGTGACACTAGAGCAATTGGTCCTAATTGTATGGGATTGTATTGTCCTAAGGGAAAAATTGCATATTACTCTTCATTTCCAATTGAATCAGGAAATATTGGGTTGATTTTTCAGTCTGGAGATTTACATTCGAAGATGATAAAGTTTGGATCAAATCGATATAATCTCAGGTTTTCTAAAGGGGCTAGTGTTGGAAATTGCGTGGACATTCAAATTTCTGAACTATTAAGATATTTTAATAAAGATATTGATACAGATATAATTTGCGTGTATCAAGAAGGGTTTTCTCAATTTTCTCATGAAGAGGGAAGGAAATTACTATACGTAATGAAAGAAATGAAAAAACCTGTTTTATACATGCGAGGTGGAAAGACCGTTAGAGGTCAAACAGCTGTTTTGACCCATACTGGTGCAATCGCGACTTCGAAGAATATTTGGAATGCAATATTCAAACAAACTCCTGCTATTGAGGTAAAATCTTCTTTAGATGAGTTAATTGATTATTCTTACTTGTTCTCAAAATATTTTTATCTTTTTAAAGCAAATAAAAAACCAATTAACTTTCCTGAAAAAAAGCGAGTTTTGGTTGTTTTGTGGTCTGGGGGATTTGGAATATTAGCCACAGATTCTTTAACTGAATTAGGCTTAGATCTTCCACATTTCACCGGCGAAGCATTAGAAAAACTTAAATCTATATATCCATCAAAAATTGGCAGCTTAGCAAATCCATTTGATTTACCATGGGTAACTTCTAGGAAAGAATATTTAGATGTATGCAAGGCTGCAATTGATGATAATATTGATCTCGTTATAGTAGAAACAGATGCATGGAATGATTTTGAATCAGACCATTTCAAGGGTTATTATCATAATTTAAGTGAAATAAAAAAATATGTGGAATCTCTTAATAAGGTCTTCATGATAATTTTACATGAATATCCAAGTGAATCAAGAAAACTATTTCATGAAATGCTCATCACAGACAATTTTCTAGTATATAGGAATATTGAAATCGCAGCCAAGGCATTTCTTAAACTGTATGAATATGGTCAAAAACAAAAATCTCTGGGTAATCTCTGAGATCCTTTTTTTGCACAAATTTAATCTCAAAGATTTTATCTCATAAATTATAATTATCCTAATGGCTGGAGAGTTTATTGCAATCTTCGCTGTTTTGACATTTGTTGTATCAAATGTGATTTTTAAAAGAGCGGAACATGAAGCGAGCCCGATATTCATAAATTTTATTCGTACTGCAATTGGAACTCTTACTTTTTTCATGTTTTCACTAGTATTCAACGTCTTCTTTCAAATTTTTCTCCTTCCGTGGGAATTGTGGATGATTCTCTTTGCAAGTTTCTTATTTGGTCAAATAATAGGTGACACGGCCTACTTTATAGCACAAAAAAAGTTAGGAACTACAATGGCTCTTGCGGTTTCAATGATTTTCCCACTCATAACTTTCATTCTATCGATAATCTTCCTAAATGAACCATTTGACCTTCGTGTAGTTTTTTCGCTTATTCTTGTTGGTTTAGGTATTTTCATAATTGGTAAAAGCAAAGTTAGTGATAGTGTACCATCCAAATCAATCGTAAAACCTAAAAACCAGCAATCTAAACGCCCTATAACTCAATTTAGGGCAATTAGTTTTGGAATTTTAGCAGCTTTTGGATGGGCTGTTGGTTTAGTTATTATTGATTATGCAACTAATGACATCAATCGTATATTAGCAGTGGAAGAGTTAAGTTCGATTATAGGAAATGTTATTAGGTTTCCATTTGCTCTAATAATACTGTTAACTATGGTATTACGCGAAAATTACGGAAGGAAGTCGGGAAACTCAATTAAAAGAAGGAGCAGAAAAACTTGGGCACTTTTAATAATGGGTGCGATCATTGGTACATCTATTGGAGCTTATGCGTATACCGAAGCTGCTCGTGTAGCAGGTGCGACAATCATGGCTTTAATTGCTAGCGCTAGTCCCCTTTTTTCGCTTCCGTTGACATATTTTATAAATAAGGAAAAAATTACAAAATTTGGTTTTGTTGGAGTTATTTTAACCATTTTAGGGGTAATAGTTATAATATACTAAAAATGATCAGATCATATGAATATTGAAATCAAACCATTAACCCCAGAATTAATTGATGATTTTTTACATTACTTTGATGAAGTAGGATTTTCTAATAACCCAGATTGGTCGGGATGTTATTGTTATTTTCATCATTTCCCTGGCTCAATAGAAGAATGGATGAATCGTACTAAAGAGGAAAATCGAGCAGATTCTAAAAAATCAGTCTTAAGCGGTGCTACAAATGGTTTTTTAGCTTATGAAGATGGAAATCCCATTGGATGGATAAATATAGATTTAAAAGAAAATTATGTGAAAGTGCCTTGTGAAGAAGAAATAAATCCATCAAAGGAAGGAAAAGTGGCATCAATAGTGTGCATATTGATCGCGCCTTTGCATAGAAGAAAAGGTATTGCCAAGCAACTTTTAAAGAATGTTATGGTGAAATTAAAGGAAAACGGCATAAAAATAGTTGAAGCATATCCTCGAATAGGTGATCTATCTGATGCACATCAGTATCATGGTCCCCTTTCATTATATCAATCGGAAGGTTTTTTAATTGTTAAAAAGTTAAAGGGCATGGTTGTTGTGCAGAAAGAACTTTAAATAATAAATTAAATATCCATATCCTTCTATAAAAAGGAGTTGAATTACTAATGAATGATGTCAAAAATAATGGAATGGAAAGGATTTGGAAAATTAGAAATTTCATTCAAGAACTCGAAGATATAAAAGAAAGTACTATAAAATTTTTAAACACCCGCATAAAATTAGACGAAGTGACTAAAAATCTTTGGATTTCAGATGTGAAAGATTTTTACTGTAATATCGTGTCTGCGTGGGAAATGCTTAATAGCGCAGCGAACGGAAATTTAAATTGCGTAGATGATTCTAAGAATTTTTTATATCTCGCAAGAAGCCAATTAGCTAAATCCATAAGTGAATTAAAGTTTTATAAAGAAGAGTTAGTATCTAACCTCATAAAAGAAGTTGAAATAAATTTTGAAATATGTTGGAATGCTTTTTATTTTGAATTCGAAAGATTAACGCCAATTAATAAAGAAATTAAACCCATCTCCCAGGTCATTAAAATGTCCAAATTGGAATATCACTTACCATGTTCAGTCTGTGGTAAAATTTCTGTTAAATATGAAATAGGTCCTGATTGGCTTGATGACCATAAATCACTAGTTTACACTGGTATTACACATAGTAGATCATTAAGAAAGGATCTAGCATCCATTCTTTTTGAAATTCTGGATAATGAAGATCTTTCAGGAGTTCATCAATTCATGCTAAAATATCACTCTCCCGAAGGATTAGATGCTTACTGTCCTAAATGCGATGAAATATACTGTTGGGAGCATTATAATGCAAGAGAAGAATATGACGACGGGTTCTATGATTGTACTTACGGTGAATGCCCAAATGGACATCGAAGGATGATCGATGATTAAAATGATCTTCTCGTTACCTTTTTAATTTAAAGCAAAGTTGAATTATTCGTAATATTGCTCAAAAAGTTTTAATTCCTCAGAAATTTCTTTTAATTTACTTATTTCTCCTTCAGTAGGAATCTCTTCTTTGTAAATGTCATATAGCTTCAAATTCAAACTTTTCCGAACCTTCTTTTCTATTTTATTAATTTTTTGCCTGGTAGCAAAAAACTTAATTGCCTTAAATTTGATTTTAGTGAGAGGCTTTTCCCATTCCTTAGTAAATGATCCATTTTGAATATCTTCGAGCACTTTTTTCATGATTGGTTTAAGAGGGATGTTCCGATATCTTATTCCCCTGCTCAAGGCTCCATATTGGCTGGTTTGGGAATGAAATTCTATTTGTTTTATTAAACCAATTTCTGCCATTTTCTTGTAGGTATATGACATCTCATTGCTCATGTATAACTCTACTAAAACTGCTTCAGGGGGATATCCCGCATCAATTAATGTATAGATTGCGGTAAGTAAAACTCGTCCAAAAGCAGGACCAAATCCTTGTTCATTGAATAAATCCAATTCAGCTTCTTGTTTAAAAGTCACTTGAATTGCTCCTTTTTTTAATGTCCCTATAGCATTCGCTAAAGCTAATAATATCTCTAAAGCATCTCCACTGTAATTTTGTTCCACGCTTATAAAGCTAAAGAATCCTTGATTGTTAAGATAATTTTCTCTGACTCCTACTCCAATCATTCTAGGGGCCAACAGAATAACATCTACATTTTCAGGAGGAATAATTAGATTAAATCCGATAGTATATCCCGATGCAAAAACTAGAGCACTTCCAGGTTTAAGATTACTTTTTATACTAGTTTCGAAAATCTCTTTCATTATTTCATCAGGAATGAGAATAAATATTACTTCAGCTATTTTTGTGGCTTCATTAATTGTATACGTAGAGAAACCATCTTTTATTGCGACATCTTTATAATTATCTTCCCTGTTTCCGATAATGATTTCCATTCCAGATTCTCTTAAGTTTAATGCTTGAGCTCGTCCTTGGTTTCCATAACCTATAATGGCAATGATTTTATCTTTTAAAACTACTAAATTTGAATCCTTTTCATGAAATATTTGAACCATTATTAATATCCTCCTCTAAAATTTAAATAAGATTTGCGATTATTTTTTAAGGATTTTTTCATAATCAAATTCATTCTTCTTTAATATGGTTTCAACCATACTTGAAAACACAGCGTGAATGTTAAAATTATCTTTGGAAGAGGTTTTGTAAAATGGAATGGAATCATGTTTGGTTCTGAAATTTTCTATTACTAATTCATCTACTTTTTCAGGTTCAGTTATTAAATCATTTTTACAACCTATCAAGATCTTAGGTGTATCCTTCGGAATTAATTTTGATAGATGACTATTCCACCAATTTAATCCTAACAGAGAATTATTCAAATTAAATAAGCTAAAAACGAGAAATACTCCGTTAGCACCATGAATATAATAACTAAACATCTTCTTGAATTGTTCCTGTCCACCAAAATCCCATATACTCAAACGTACAAATGATTCTTCACCTTTGATTATTATTGGAAGATCATGGGTATAAAAGTCAATGCCTATCGTTAATTTTGTATTTGCATCGAACGTATCTAAACACATTCTTCTCGCAATGCAGGTTTTCCCTACTCCACCATTCCCAATTAGGCAAATCTTGAAGATATAAGTGGGTTTAACATCTTCTTTAAACATAAAGTTATTCTCTCTTGATCTTAATTTTTGGTTTAATTATACCTATGTAAGTATAATCGACATTTTATATTTTAAATCTTTAGAAATCACTATGATAATATTCTTCATGAATTTTGACATTCGTTTTAGTTGCCTTCACTAATCCAGAAATCCAAAATTGGCAATATATTAATATTATATTAACCTTCAAGCTAATTAGTAAAGAATGATCCCTTTTAATTCAGAATCTGAAGTTCTAAACAAAGAAAAATTTTATCTGATATATAATTCTCTTGTAATTGGTTCCAGATTTTCTCAGAAACATTGTGTAATACCTTCAATGATCTGATCAACATGCTCATTTGAACTCAGTTTTTGATCATTTTTGCAGATCCGAAATTTCTACTAAAAAAAATGTTTCAAATCACATGTGATTTTTTTTGTCGACCATATATCATCAATCTGATATATCAGATTCATCGTCATCAACCAACACATTTATATATGAGTAATACCAATTTAATTATGATTAACACGTATAATATTTTAAAAAACATTTAAAAAAACATTGTGGAGGAATAAAAAATTATGGCAGCTTTCGCATGGTCTCCGCTTCGCTCACTTATGAAAAAAGCCGGTGCTGAAATCGTAAGTCGTGCAGCAGTAGACAAATTAATGGATTACCTCGAGGAATATGCAAAAACCTTAACTGGTTGCGCACTCGATATCGCTAAACACAGCGGCAGAAAGAAAGTTACGCAAAATGATATGAAAATCGCTATTAGTTTAATCTAAGCGGTTTCTCATTTTGGATCTGAATGTTTAGCAAAAAAATAATTTTTTTTTTTATATTTTTCTTTATTAAGACAGATGGATTCTCATTGTTTGTATGATGTTTGTAGGAGTAAATGATAATAAAATTCCAGTTAAAAATGAATCATTATATTTGGGTAATTTATTTATAGATCGTTTATCTCAAATTAAAAATTTAAGAGAATTAACGGAAGTGAAAAGTCTAATTCTCTTTAATAACAATATCTCTATCATCGAAAATTTAGATTCTTTAGTGAATTTAGAAAAACTGAATTTGTATGGTAATAAAATAACGAAGATTTCTAGCCTTAAAAATCTTCGAAGATTAAAAATTTTATATCTTTCAGATAATCGAATTAAAGAAATGGAGGGATTGGACAATTTAAGGGATTTAGAAATTCTCTTACTTGAAGATAATGAAATTGAAGTAGTTAAGGGATTAAATAATTTGAATAATTTAACTGAATTAAATCTAAATGAAAATGCTATTGTGAATATTCAAGGTCTTGAATATCTTACAAAAGTACAAAAACTAAGAATTGGTAATAATCCTATACCTAAAGTCATATTGGATATGTGTGGAGGGCTTGATAAGAACGGTTATGCTTCTTTTCCTCAAAAATTTGTCAGATTTTGTTTAGATAATGAAGGTAAATGATTTTTTTTTAATTATTGATTCTTTTTAGATCCTTTCTTTCTCATTTTATTTCCAGATAAGTAAAGAATGCAACATCCAGGACATATTGACATGAACTGATTATGTGAAATATAATCCCTAAACTTTTGATATTTCGATCCAAACCATATTTCTTCGAAAGAATTCTCGTATAAATTACCCATAACGAGATCATAAAAAACATGGCAAGGTGCTATATCTCCATTGGCAACAATATCCGTTGAAACCCATGGAATAATGCAGCTTTTATATTGATCGTTCATCTCACTCCAATTAGCTTTTAGATAAGCTTCAAGATTTTCAAGTGTGAAAGAAGGGGGTAGAAGTAACAAATATTTATTCTTTTCTTTTAATGCTTTCTTCACTCTAAAAACTTGACGTGACAATTCTGAACAATCTATATTTAAAAAATCTTGAGGTTCTCTTACTAAACCTTTCCAATATTTAGCGTTTTCTATATTAAATTCTGTCTTTAAAAATCTGGCATAGGTTTCCCCCATTTGTTGAGTGATAAAATTTTGCATTTGTATGGTAATCCAATTAAAATGTTCAAGATTTAAATCTTTAAGAAAAAGCTCCTCAATTGAATCATAATTTTCAGGTGTGACTGTATAAATGATACTTAAATCTGGCTTTTTTGCATGTTGTTTCTTCTTCTCTTCAACAAGTGCTTCTATTCCAGCAATTGCATTCTCATAACTGCCATTCCCTCTTTGAATATTATTTTGTTTACGGGGTCCATCAAGAGACACTCGAATGGAGTCGAATTTTGTCTTTACTAACATCATTGCATTTTCCTCAAGCAATGTGCCATTGGTAGGAGTATCGACGAAACATTTAGTTTTTTTAATTTCTAGAATTAATTCTTCAAGATATGGATAAATTAAAGGTTCCCCTCCAAATAGAGAATACATCGGATTTGCTGGAGCTAAATATTCAATAACCCGTTTTATTGTGTCAAAATCTAAAGAATTTGGCTTTATTTTTAATTTATTCTGAGAATATACTCCAGTTTCTCCAAAGTAATAACACATTTTACATCTTAAATTGCAATTCTCAGTTAGGTGTAAAGTAATATTTCGAGGCAGATTTAATTGTTTAGTAATTCATATCCCCTTATTTTAAATTCTCTTCTTTCTAATTATGAGTAATTAATTCAAATTTCTTAAAATAAATTATCATATTCAACTTAAAGATAATGATATAAGAAATATAATGGAAAGTTGAGACTCAGTGTATTAATAACTTTCGCAATTTTACTAAAAACTAATAGGGATTACGACTTTTCTTTTTTCTCTTTTTTCTTACACTCAGAAATACGGTTAAAGTCACTATTCCTATACCAATACTTCCCAGTAATATTATATAGAATAGTAATTCTCCAGGTTTAAGTAATCGTCCACTATAATTTATACCAACATAATCTTCATTAATACTTTCATTATCCCAATTCCAACAATAAGATTTCCCATTAGGAATAGTTGAAATATTACATAATTTTTCAGCATTTTCAGTATAGGAAGTTGGAAGATTTCCTTGAACTTTAAATTCAACTTTCTCTGTGATATTATTTTTCCATGCTCTAGCAGTAGCTAATATATAGCGAATGGAGTAATAATCTGTATAATATAATGGATTTGCCCTGTTTCTGTAAAATCTATAGGAAATAACTTGAGAGTTTTCTTTTAAAATAATTGTGTTAATTACTATGTAGAACTCTATATATGAAGTAAAATTCTCGAAATAAGATGATAAATTAGAATTAAGTGAATAAGCTCTAACAAAATTAAATTCGGTAGGACTGTCATTTACTTCCACTTGCCACTCTGATTCATTATCAGATATCTGATATGAAAAAGGGGCATATATAGTTACATTTGCTGTAGTATTTGTAGGATTATGAATAGTGTAATAACCTTCAAATAACACAGAAATATTATTTTGAAAATCTGTAGAATCTATAGTAAAAATTACATCTGCATTAATTAGTTGTAAAGAGTTATTACTATTATAAACAATACCTCCCATATCATGAATTTCTGGTTCTGGAAGTGGATTTGCAAAACATTCAAGAGATTTAGCTTCTAATTTAATAACTAATAAAATCAAGATTAATGAAATATTTAGAATCTTGCTTTTTTTCATTGAAAAGACCCTCTAATATGGATATCAAATGATTTTATACTTAATTGTATAAAGAATGATTGTCAAAAAGTAATGATCAAATTTTACCTTATAAAGATATCTGTAGTTGATTTTTTTAAATTAAATAGTTGAAATCCTTTGAATAAGGAGGATCCTACTGTTTTTTACTATTGTATATATATTCTTGAAACGTGCACAATTTATCTAGGGATTTAGCTAACTCTTCAATCGAATCATATACGGGAATTTTCAGTTGGAACATTTCTTTCTTGAACTGTAATCTATCTGAATAATATTGAATATCATCAGTGATCATGTATGCTACACAAATAAATGGTTTGTTCATTTCATAATATGCTTTTTTAACGTATTTGAGAATTTGTTCGTCAAAATTTATTACCCACCCAAATATTATCGCCGATATGTTAGGATCTCTATCCAATGCAATTAATGCCTTATAAAATATTTCTGGATTTATTCCGCTGCTTCCAAGATCCAATGGATTTCGAACGATAGTATTAACGCCCGGTAGAAATTTGAGTATTGTTTCTTGTGTTTCGGGTAATAATCTTGGAACTGATAGGTTATGCTGTTCAAGAATATCTGTAATTTGGATTGAAGCTCCACCTCCAATGCTTATTACTCCAACTTTTCGATCAACGGATAAGTTTAAGAGATAATGAAATGTCATTGCCATGTTTTGAAATTCCTCTGCATTTTTTACGAGTGTTGTGCCAGATTGTCTTGCTACACCTTCCCAAACAGCTTGACTTCCCGCTAAACCTCCTGTATGAGATGTAATTGCTTCTCTTGAGGATTCACCAGATCCAACTTTCCAAAGAATGACGGGTTTTTTTTTAAGAGCTAATTTTTTCAGAATTTGCCTGAAATTCTGTCCAATTTCTCTATTTTTGATATTCTCTAGATAAAGTCCTATTACTTCGGTTTCTTCATCTGTCAGGAAATATTCAAGAAAATCCACAAAATTCAAATCAATTTGATTTCCTATTGAGAGCGCTTTACTTACGGGATTTCCATAAATAGATGAGGTCATTGAAGACATTTGTATTGCTAATCCCCCAGATTGAAGAATCATGCCAAAATTACCTGAATTCGTGTTCAATCTCGACGAAAAAGCAATTTTATTTTTAGGAACATAAATCCCCACGCAATTAGGACCGAGGATTTTTATATCATAATTTTTTGCTATTATTAAGAGATCTGATTCCAAGGACTGCATGCCAACTTCAGAGAAACCAGAAGTGAATATTGTGACAAATGGAACCTTTTTCTTTCCTACTTCCTCTAAAATGGCAGGACAGAGCTTAGCAGGAACTGCGATGACAACATAATCTATTGGTTCTTCCATCGGAACATCTAAAATTGAACCGTATACATATAAATTCCTAACTATTTGACCTTTCAAGCGAGGATTAAAAATGTAAATAGGTTTATCAAAAGCAACGCTTTGAAGAGCCCTAAGGAAAAAACCGCCTCCATAAGGTTTATCACTGACTCCTATTATCCCTATAGCTCTAGGGTTAAATAAGCGATTCATATCAAGCATGCTATATCATTTTTAATCAAAAATTTCAAACTTTAATATAGATAATTCTTTGAAACTTTAAAAGCATATTATAAAGGATTTTTAAATAAAAATCAACTCTGACCGTTGTTTTTTAATGCATAGGATAAAGAATTAATCATCGATAGGGACATTCTCAAAAAGAGTTTCTGTCAAGACTTCAAAGGCTTTCTCCACGTTATCTCCGGTCTTGGAAGATAGTTCTATAAATGATGTTAGGCTGTAGGATTTTGCGGCTTGAATCCCCTCATCTCTTGAGACTGCACGATATTCCTCCAAATCACATTTAGATCCTACTAGCATTATTGGTATGTCTCCAGCATTTTCTCTAATGAGTTGAGTCCATGCCGGGAGTTGTTCAAGTGTTCTTGCATTTGTGATGTCATAGAGAAAAAATGCAGCATTTGCTCCTTTACAATATTGAGAAAGCAAGAATCGAAATCTTTCTTCACCCCCAAAGTCCCAAATTTGGAGCTTTACTCTATGAACGTTATGGAACAGGATGTTTTTTGAATAAAAATCTACTCCAATAGTCATCCTCAAATCACGAAGGAAAAAGCCCGAAATGTATCTTAGTGTTAAGGAGGTCTTCCCAACGGAAGCATCTCCAAGCATCATAACTTTAAAAGTATAATCGAAATCCGTCAATATCCTTAACCTAAATAGAAAATTCTTTCCTTTTAATTTAACAAACTTGTCATGAAAAAAGATGTTGACAATTTTATTACGATTCTTTTATTATTTGAACTAATTTATGAATAAAAATTATATCTATTATTATTTAATCTTTCTTCTTAAAAAATCATGCTATTAAAAGAACAAAACTAAGATATTAAAGAAGGAATGTGCGATACTACATGGGAGAAGTGATTCTTTATTTATTCTATATAATCCACCAAATAGCAATCCAAATGTAAAGTAGTATCCAAAAAATGTAATGATTGTGGATAAGGGAACTAAAATCGGGGGAATATGATAAATTGCAAAACAAAGAGATGAAATAGTCAATGCTAGGAAATAATTTGATTTATTATTGATTTTTTTTAAAATAAAACCTCTAAAAAATCCCTCTTCACATGGTCCAACGATAAGAATTTGAAGAACAATTATGATAACAAGCTCAAAAATTTGAGGATTTATAGGTTCAATATTAATTGCATTTTGAATCGCGTTTTCTACAAAAACGGTTCCCAACACATTTTTAATCACAATATCTACAAAAAAAATTAAAATCCATCCTCCTATAAAGTAAAAAATAACACCAATCAAGACTCCTTGAAAAACCAATAATAGAACTCTCTTAATATTGAAATTTGACAAACTAAAGCCCATATCTACTAATTCTTCTTTAAATGATTTCTTTTCTATATAAGATGCTATAAAATTAGGAATTATAATTAAAAGAATTTCTAAAGTGATAAGTAAAATCAAGATAAGTGGAGTTGCCCCTAAATTGATTGACAATGTTATTGTAATAGCAAATTATTTCTATTTTATAAATTATAAAACTAAATCTCTCATCATTATTATTATTATCTTGAATTTATTCAGTCTTGATGACTATAAAGAATTCATTTACTTTTTTTGGTGATAATGAGAAGGATACCTCAAATTATAATAATTCAATAAATGAAATAATCGGATTAACAAAAGAACAGCTCCTTTTTAAAAACCTGAAAGAAATGGCACATGATTACTTGAAAATTGAGGAAATTAAAAAAGAGTTCATCAAAACAATCCAAAAAAATAAGGAACAGCTTGATTTTTCTGAATTTATAGAGGATCCTCAATTTGATATAAAAGAAAACGTTTTAAGCAATGAAATGATCCATGCAAATATTAGAGGACTGAATGTGGTTAGTGTTGATGGTAGTTCTGTTGTTAAGCATTTTATGAATGCTGATTTCTCATTTCTGAAAGCGATTTGTGTAAAATATTATTTTTATCAAAACGATTCCTCCAATATAAAGTATTTTCCCGATATGAGCGGATATAATAACTACTTAGTTAAAGGAAATTTCATCAATATGGATGAAAATAATGTTGATGCTCAGATATCAATGGATATGAATTTTATGGAGATTAGGCTTCTCAATGACTTAATTGAAAATAGTGATAATTTAGATCTTATTATTATTGATGGTTCTATTGTCCCAATGCCTATAAATCTCATTTTTACAAGGAATATTGATATTTCAAATGAATATGATAAACTTCTGAGAGAATATCGTCAATTATACTCCAATTGCATAGATAGAGATATTATCTTAATTGGTTCAATCAAAGATACCAGAACTTCGGCACTGATTCATTCATTGCGTAGTGGAATTCAATTATTAAAACCAAATAAATCTAAATTAAGTGATTTCATCAAAATAAATTACCGTCAGATAATTAATTATTTCTCTGATTTGGATTTTTTTACAAGATTATTAAATAAATCAGAAAGATCCTGCATATTCAATTGTAAAAAAGATATGGAAAAGATACGCGAATCTGGAATTAAAAGGGAAATACCAAATTATTTTCCATACAATTTCTATGCATATTATCTAAAAACAGTTAAATATGACACTCCATGTCGAATCGAATTTTTCACTAATGAAGATTATACTATTGAGGAAGCTTCAAATAAAGCTGATTTGATTAGCTCTATAATCTTGCCAATATCAAGTTATAATGAAAATTACGGCTTACCAATACCGCAGATTGAAGCTCATAGGAGAGCTGTATTTAAACCCTCAGAAATTAATCTTTTATTTAATAATTTAACAAGAAATCTTAGCAAAAACGGGATAACATTGCTTGAAAAAAGGAGAGCAAGAAGACCTTTTTAATTTTACTTGAGAGTCGCACGATTTAAGAAGATATCTTCAAAAAAAATATGTCTCTTCCTCAATATTTCATTTTTAAACCCATTTTGATCCATAAATCTATAGAGTTCATCTAAATTTGTATTAGAGGAACATATGTAATAGATACGACACTTTTTTTGATGATTTAAATACATTTCCACTTGTGAGAAGAATTTAGAAAGAATCCTTAGCCCATCGATTCCCCCATCCCATGAATAATCAATTCTTCTTTTTTCAATGCTTTTAATAGATGGTAAATAAGGTGGATTAAAGAAAATTATATCAAAAGAGTTTTTCAAATAATTCGGAAATGATTCAAATAAATTAGATTGAATATATTTTATTTTTTTTTTAATTTTATTACTTTTTTCATTCATTTGAGCACATTTTATTGCATTTTGTAGAATATCTGTAGCATATATTTGAGAGGGAAAGAGATTTAATAAACCTAAAAAAATCGCTATGATCCCTGTTCCTGTTCCTAAATCTAATATGTTTCTTATCTCTTTAATGGGAATCTCATCAAACATTTCTTGAGAGATATTACATTGTATAAAATCTAAGAATAAATATGAATCATCTGAGGGAGTATAAACATCATCAAAAGGATTAATAATTATAGGCTCACAAATCTTTTCTTTCATATTAATCACGTCAATTTGCATATTCAAAGAGAAGTTTACAAGCTGTAATTAATTCATCAATTTGAATATGAAAGAGTTTTTCATCTGAAATCGAATTGGATTTCAAAAAATTTAAAATATCTGATTCGGACATAGTGAGTGATGATGTATTCTTAATATATAACTTTAAAGAATTAGAAAATGTTTTATTCTTATAGGGAGTGATACCAGCGATAAATTCAATGAAGAATTTCCTTCTTTTGGACTCGTTGAGAAACGAATTCAAGGTTGTTTTTGGTTTGATTTTTATAAGAGCTAAATCAATGGATGGTATTGGATAAAAACATTTTCTTGAAATTCGATATTTATTCGTAAGATCCATAAAAGCATTAAATGTAACACCTAATCGGGAGAAGTTTTTGTATATTTTAGGGTCTAAAATCCTCTGTGAGAGAGAGTTTTCAATAATCATTATACCAACTGGACAATTTTCCTTATAAAAAAATTTTTCGAGTATTGGACCAGTAATAGTATAAGGAATGTTTGAAACTATTTTATCATGAGGTGGAATATTGGATTTTAGAACATCAGCATTAATAATTTTAACATTTTTTGAAATTGAAAATTTATCTTTAAGGTATTGATAGAGTACCCCATCGATCTCATATGCATATACTTTTTTTGCCTTTTTCTCCAGTTCTGTAGTTAGTGCTCCTATACCGGCTCCTATTTCTAAGACTGTTTCCTCTTTGGAGATCTCAGCTTCATTTATCATTTTAATGAGTATATTTCTATCAATCAAAAAATTTTGCCCGAGACTCTTATTCGGGATAACGCCGATTGTATTCAAAATAAGTCGAGTCTCTGCAAGATTCATTTTTTCATTCATATTTTTGTGTCTTAGAAAACAAGTAATATTTTACTCCTTCTCTTTGAAGTTCTTTAATTATTCTTTGAGCAATCAATTTTTTTGGATTTGATAAACTAGTACGATCAGATATATCTTGAAATGTTGTAAATTTTTGTCTGTTCCTTGCATTGAGGATCTCCCACATGTGTTTTTGTCCTATTCCAGGTAAAAGTTTTAATGCATGCATTCGTGGTGTGATCGAAGTGGAATTATTGAAGAAATTAATGAATTCTTCTTCAAAATTTGATACTTCTTGTTCAAGTACTTGCTGAAGAAGTGCTTTTGAAGTGTTTGTTAAGTCGTTATAATCGATTTTTTTAATGACATCCCGAAGTTTATTCTGTCTCATAAAGTCTTCGTAAGTAGCCTTTTCCTGTACTCTTATTTCAGAATCTCTATTCATTTTCACTTCGTACAAAACAAAATCAGGGAATGTAATAACTTGCGCAATTGGTGTTTTTGACCAACTAGGTTTGTCTTCCTCTGGATGTCCGTGGAGAAGTAAGTCTATAATAACAAGCTCTCTATATTTCTTGATAAATTGCTTTTTTTTCCCTTGATCTTTTCCTCGAAAGTCGGATTTTCGAGGTTTTCGTCTGGATCGATCTCGAGGTCTTTCCATAAGCACCAATTTTCTTGTTATTTATTTTCCAGAGGAACATAATTAATTTTTATTTTTAATATTCCTTGTCTTAGAATGATTCCTATCCTAAAAAGGACATCTCATTAAATTTAATAATAACATGTATTTTAAATTCTTCGGGTTGGGAATTTCTTTGAATATGTATCTAAATTTATACGGATATAAGTTCTTCCATTTGATAAAGGAGATCTTGTAATTCATCTTCACTTAAAGATTTTCCAGCAACACTTTTTTCTAAAATCATTCTTAATTCAGGAATCGTTCGTGGATAAATGTTTACGATATTTATTGCATAAGTTTCTTCAATGTCATATTTATCCATTAAGAATTTTTGAAGTTTGGTTCCATCCTTTTCACTCATTTTAGCAAACTTGTTCACATAATTAAAGGTAATCTCTTGAAAGTGAGAAATTCCCTCTTCCGTGTCAATTTGTTCAATTTTCTCCTTTACATTTTCCATAATTTTTTTTACTTCCGGTATTGAAACAGCTCTCTCCTTTATTTTACGCCCAGACATGATTAATCTTGTATTTAATGATTTTAATTTTTGATTGAAGAATTACTTAATCTAAGATGTTCTCTTCCCACTATTAGTAATTTTTTTGAATTACCTAATTTCACTTGAATTTCAAAACATCTTCCTCTAAAACCCTTAATTGTTCCAGTTAGACCATGATATCTTCGATGAGGCATTCCACGCTTGTGTTGAGAGGGGTTTGTAATGATATCGACTTTATCATTGACTTCAAATTCTAATAAATATTTGTCTACGGAACCTATACCCTTATCTCTTACATTTTTTCGATGCCGATTTCGACACTTATTTCTATATCCTTTGTGTAAGACCATTTTCTCCCACCTTACGACTCGATTCATTAGTTTTTGAGTAAAACCGAATGAATACCATACTACTTACCATCTAAACGTTCTGATGAATCGATATCAGTTATGAGTTTCATAAATATTATAATTTAGTTAATATATGTATAATAGTATATTTATTTTGCGATTTTTAAAGTATCAAGTTCAAAGATCTATATGGAGAACATCTAGTTCTTTACAAATGAGAGGAGCACCAAATAATTCTGTAAACGAGTTTTTTGTTCTTCCTTCATCTCCGTTTATCAATTCTTTTATGTATGTGCCTCCTTGAGTTTTTATCGTAAATTCAAAAAGGTCTGACTTAAAATATCTTCCATCAAGTCCATATATGTGTTTCGTCCTTATTTTATCTGCTCGTCGATGAGATACCCTTTCAGGAGTTCTTTGAGATAACTTCTTACCAACAAGTTGATTTTGTAAGAGATTTAAAAATTCAGCAAATTGCAATTTAGAAATCCTTTTTTCTGATTGTACGAGTGCCTTATATATTTTTTGTGTGTTTTCAGCATTATTTTTAATTGATATGACTTGATTTTTATTGCTAAATTGTAAATCGTGAATCTTAACCTTTTTCCTGGTTGTTTTATTTACTTTTTTTTCAAGATTTTCCAGATTCAAATCTCTTAATACAGGATTCTGTAATTCTAAAATAAAAGGGCGCCCTTCTCCCAACATTCTCACGTCTATATCTTCTCTTCCAGCACCGTGAAATTTGACTCCAGTCGATTTTGATGCTTTAATAAATTCAGGAATGATCAATTCCTCAACACTCGTTTGGTGTTGCTTTCCTGTATAATTACAAAACTCACATCCCTTGCCCTTACATCTTCTACAGTCCCAGTGAGTTTGCGGAATCCCTCTTATTAGTTTATTATACTTTCCATAGATGAATAGTGATCTAATTAGTAAATTGGTTGAAAAAGAATCAAAATTTAGTGAGAAAATAATCGTAATATCTGGATTCGCAAAATCTGTAGTTTTATTAATCTGAGTTGATAATAATTTCCCCACTTCTCTATTAAAATGGCTTTTAAAAGACTCAGAGCCTAATATTTTAAACCTAACCTTGAATTCATCCTCAATATTGATGATCTTACCATTCAAGTCTGTTCCTACTAAAAAACTCTCATACTCAAGATGTTCAAGCTTTTTAATTGCTTCTAGCGTGTATTTTGATAAATCCGAAAAAATATCATTACAAAGATAACAAGAAGGTTTAATTATCTCGCTCTCAAAATTTAATCCTTCTTTTTCCATAACTTTTATAGCTGGAACAAATTTCGCTTTTTCAGCCAATAACCTTAAATTATTAACAGTATCACTATTTTTTTCATTACTAGATAAGTAATTTTCGTGTAATTGCATCGTGAGGGTTAGTAAGATAGAATTTCCTCTTTCGAAATTAGTTGTATATGTAGCATAAAGAGAGAACATCCTACCTAAACAATGAGGACAAATATGATAATCATGATAAATCTCTAAAACTTTCTCGTTTATTGACATGCTTAATTGATAAAAGAAAGCTTTCTTTTTTTTTTTTCCTATTTAAAAGAGTATGATCCTTTGATCTTA
>Ga0307442_1000037_pt1 | contig 42018 bp, 32 predicted proteins | sample SalMarWE160430MG_FD_202143 | JGI IMG/M metagenome (GOLD analysis project Ga0307442, IMG submission 202143) | Salt marsh sediment microbial communities from the Plum Island Ecosystem LTER, Massachusetts, United States - WE1604-30 | ecosystem: Environmental > Aquatic > Marine > Intertidal zone >...
CGCGCGCATGGTGCCCTACGACCTCATTCTGCTCGATCTGATGCTGCCTGACGGGCGCGGCCTCGATTTCCTGAAGCGCCGGCGCGCCGCGGGCGATGCCACGCCTGTCATCATCCTGACGGCGCGCGATCAGATTTCCGATCGCATTGCCGGCCTCAATGCCGGTGCCGACGATTATCTGGTCAAGCCGTTCGATCTGTCGGAGCTGTCGGCGCGGGCGGCGGCCGTTTCCCGGCGCTATTCGGGAAATCCGAACCCGCTGGTCGAACTCGGCGATCTGCATATCGACATTGCGGCCCGCAGCGTTCACCGTTCCGGCCGGCCGGTGGACCTGACGGCGCGGGAATGGGCGCTCTTTGAGGCATTCCTCCACCGTCCCGGCGCCATCCTGTCCAAGCGCCAGCTCGAAGATCGCCTTTATGATTTCGACGCCGAGATCGAGAGCAACACGATCGAAGTGCATGTCAGCCGCCTGCGCAAGAAGCTCGGCCCGGACGTCATCGGGACGGTCCACGGCGTCGGTTACCGGCTGGGGCGCCGATGAGACGAACGCCCAGTCTCCAGCGCCGTCTCGGCATCGGCCTTGCGTTTGCCATTACGGCGACGTGGCTCGTCGGAACGCTCGCGGCCGGACTGATCGTGCGGCACGAACTGGACGAAACCTTTGACAGCGCGCTCCAGGAAACCGCGCAACGGCTCCTGCCACTTGCGGTCATGGAGATTATCGATCGCGATGCAGGCCGCCCGACGGCGCAACGTGTCGCAGCGGTCGGTCCGCACGAGGAATATCTGACATACCTCGTTCGCGATCCATCAGGCGCCGTTCTTCTGCGATCCCATGATGCGGATCCGGCCCTGTTTCCGACCAAGCCCGCCCGCGGCTTTCAGGACACGGCAACGCATCGCCTCTATGGCGAGGCCGCGGTCAGCGATACGATCTTCATCGAGATTGCCGAACCGCTCGAGCATCGCCGGCGTGCGGCGCTCGAAGCTGCGGCGGGCCTGTTCCTTCCTCTGCCGCTCCTCATCCCTTTGAGTCTGATCGGCGTCTGGCGGTTCGTCCGGCGAAGCATGAAGCCCGTGCTCGCCTTCCGAGGAGAGATCGAGACCCGCGGCGGCGGTAATCTCGCGCCCGTCGCCACCGGTCATCTGCCCGCGGAAGTCGGCCCGATCGCCGAGGCGGTGAACCGGCTGCTGGAACGGCTGCGCCGCGTCCTCGAAGCCGAGCGTGCTTTCACCGCGAACAGCGCCCATGAGCTGCGCACTCCGATCGCGGCGATGCTCGCCCAGACACAACGCCTGATTGCCGAAACGCAGGACGGGCCGTCGCGCGAGCGCGCACGGCAGATCGAAGCCTCGCTGCACCGGCTTGCGGCCGTATCGGAAAAGCTCATGCAGCTCGCACGGGCGGAGGGCGGCGGTCTTACGGCCGAGACGGCACAGGATTTGGGAGCGGTGCTGGTCCATGTGGTCGATGAGTTTCGCCGCGCTCCCGAGGCGGACCGTCGCTTGAAGTTCACCATGCCCGCCAGCGGCGTGCTCAGCTCGCATATCGATGCCGATGCTTTCGCCATATTGATGCGCAATCTGATCGAGAATGCTCTCAGGCACGGTCCGCCGGATGAAGAGATCACGATCGATATGACCGAGGATAAGGCCATCCGAGTGGTCAATGGCGGCGCGACTGTTCCATCTGAGATGATGACGCGCTTGAAGGGCCGCTTCGAACGCGGGGCAACGGGTGCGACGGGGTCGGGGCTGGGCCTGGCGATCGCCGACGCCATTGCCGCGGGTGCCGGTGGCAGACTTGAGCTGCTTTCGCCGGCGACCGGGCGGGCCGATGGCTTCGAAGCCGTTCTGTATCTGCCCGAGTCGTTACTGGGGCACGGGAAACGAGGGATATGAGATGAACCCACCGCGTCACAAAGAAGTCCACCTCGTTGAGCGTATTGGCTGGCTGCGTGCGGCCGTGCTGGGCGCAAATGACGGGATCGTGTCCACTGCAAGTCTCATCGTGGGCGTCGCCGCGGCGGCGACGACCAAGACGGAGATCCTGATCGCCGGGATGGCTGGCCTTGTCGCCGGCGCGATGTCGATGGCGGCGGGGGAATATGTCTCCGTCAGTTCGCAGGCCGACACCGAGGCCGCCGATATTGCCCGCGAGCGCCGGGAACTGCGCGAATATCCGGCGAGCGAACTGGCAGAGCTTGCCGGGATTTACGAAGCACGCGGTCTGGACAGCGAACTGGCAATGCAGGTCGCAAAGCAGCTCACGAGCCACAATGTCCTCGACGCGCATATGAGGGACGAACTCGGGATTTCCGAAGCGACGGCTGCACGGCCGATCCAGGCGGCCCTGACCTCGGCCGCCACCTTCGCGGTCGGCGCAGCGCTACCTCTGCTGGTCGCGCTGATTGTCGGCGCAAATTATCTCATTCCGTCGGTCGCCGTCGCCACGCTGCTCCCGCTTGCATTGCTCGGCGCTCTCGGCGCGCGGGCCGGCGGCGCCAATATCCTCCGCGCGACAACGCGCGTGACCTTCTGGGGCGCGCTCGCCATGGCCGTGACCGCCGCCATCGGCGCGATCTTCGGGACGGCGGTATAGAACCGGATTCCGGATGATCACTCATCGGGCGAGCCCCGCACGTCCAAAGACGACCGAGATCAACAGGCTCGCGCTACGCAATCGCCGCGGGCGTTTCGATTTGGCCGCAGACGTCTGCCTTGACTGTATTCCTGGTTGCGCGGGAATGATGTCGGGGTGTTTGGCGAGATCAATGCGCCCGTTCCAACGGAAGTGACCCCGCTCCGGGCGCGGCACGAGATCGTCGCCAAAAACAACGTTATGTTTGCAGAAACGAGCGGAATTCCTGAACAACCGCCTCGTAGACCCTCCGCTTGAACGAGACGATGAGGCTTGGGAGGCGGGCGGCGTTCTCCCAGCGCCAGTCATCGAATTCCGGCTCCAGGCCACCGTGCGGGACGTGGATGTTGAAATCGGCATCGCTGCCGAGGAACTCCATCGCAAACCATTTCTGTTTCTGGCCGCGATATTTTCCCTTGAGCGCCGTGCCGATCAGCTGTGGCGGAAGGTCGTAATGGAGCCAGCCTTTGGCCTCCGCCAGGATTTTGGCTTGGCCGGTTCCCGTTTCCTCGCGAAGCTCCCGAATTGCCGCGGCAGCCGGCGTTTCACCCCGATCGATACCGCCTTGCGGCATCTGCCAGTTCGCATCATCGTCATCGGCGACGCGTTCACGCCTGCGCCCGACCCAAACCAAACCGTGCCGATTGATCAGCATGACTCCTACACATGCCCGATAGGGCAGCGAGGAGGGGTCGGCGACATTTGCCGTCGCGCTCATGAGGCGCTGGGTGCTTCGGCAAGCGCTCCAACCGGAACCAATGTCACGCCCTTTGCGGAGAGGGACTTCGACCAGGTCTTAAGCTGCTCGATCGTGGTCCGGGAGGCGTAGGCCATGCCGATCGCATTGCCGTCCTTGCGGGCCACGGAAACCAGCCGGTCGAGCGCTTGCTGGATCGCGGCCGGTGTCGGGCGTGCGTCGATAATGACATCGGCGCCGCCATATCGCAGGCCGAGTTCTCCGGCGATGCCGCGCAAGAGCGCATGGCTGTTATTGCCCTCCCCGATATATATCAGGCCTTTCGACTTAAGATCCTCGAGAATTGGGCGGAGCGCCGCTTTCGACTGCAAAAGTCTGCCGCCAAGATAGTTCGTCACGCCCGTATAGCCGTCGAACTTGCTGAGAAGCGTTCTCAACCGTTGCAGGTTTTCATCAGGACCGGAGCCCGCCAGCAAGGTTTCCGGCCCGGGATTGTTGGTCGGATAATCCGACGGCTCAAACGGGAGCTGGATGATGACCTCGTGGCCGGCCTCGCGTGCTTTGATCGCCCATTGCGGCGCCCTGCCGCTGAGCGGCATGACGGCCAGGGAAACAGCGGATGGGAGATTGGTGACGGCTTCGCCGCTGTTGCGGTCATCACGGCCAACGCCGCGAAGCAATATGGCAATTCTGGCGGATTTTGCCCCCGATCCGACGTTGGCTCTTGTCGTGGCCTCCGTCGCTGCGAGATGCGTACCGGCCCAGCCTTTGCCCGTAGCCGTTCTCACCGGCGGCGGAATGTTTTCCGGACGCCGCTTCGGAAATGGCGGCGGCGTCACAAGGGCCAGCCTCTCGCCTTGACCACCTTGCTTTTCGTTCAGCGTCGCAAGAAATGCGTCGAACTCTTTCTTCAGGTCGCGTTCTTTTTGTGAAACGGCGCCCGGCTGCTCTGCCGCCTCGCTTGCAACGGCATCCGCACCGGCCCCGGCTGCGTCCGTAGCAGCCGGCTCCGCTTGGGCAGGTTCCACCTGCTCAGCGGGAGTCGCGGCGTCGGCGGGATCGGCGGTGACGCTGGCCGGCGTATCGGCTTGACCCGGCTGTTCCGTCTCCGGCAAAGCCGCGAGGCGTTCCCGGTCCTTCGTTTCCGGCGTTTCGGCCGTGCTTGGGACGGAGGCCGGGGCGCTCGAAGATTCGATACCGTTATCCCGAGCGTCGGTCTGCGCAAAACCTTGTCTCAAATCGGGCTGCGTCGATCCTTCAGGATCGACGCTGCTAAGCGCCGTGCCCGGAAGCCGCGCCGGAGGTGAACTTTCCTCTGTGGAGGCTGCCTCAGACGAGCCTTCAGCTACTGCCGGGACCGTATCGAGCTGTGAAGCATCCGGCGAACTCCCCGCATCCAAATTCGCAACAGATTCAGATCGCTCGGCACCGCCATTATCCGGGAACAGGTCCGGACCGGCACTGTCGCGCAGGTCGCTGGTATTTTCGGTGCTCGGCTCGTCCGAAAGAGGCTCGGTCCCGGCGCCACGATCGTCATAAGCCGCCTGTTGGGAGGCCTCTGCCGGAACGGCATCGGATTGCTGAATCTCAAGCCGGTCCGCCGCGGCGGCAGGCGGTTCACCTGCATCGATGCTCAGAACGACTTTTGCCGCGCCGCTGTCATCCGGTGCCTGCAAAGCGTAGAAGGCGAAAATCCCCGCAATCGCGAGGAAAACGATCGTCGCAGTGTAAAAAAGCAGTCTCATGGCTCATTCGACCAAAATGCGTAGGCTAGGATCATATACGCAACTATAGCGACCGATTCGAGACCTGAGCGCCAAAAAGCGCCCCGCCGCCAACAGAAAAGGCGTGCTGGGCATATCCTGTTCCCAACACGCCCTCTGATATTTCGAAAAGTCGGCTTTTAATGGGCGGAAACGCCTGGCTTATCGTGAACTTCCACCTTCTTTTGTTCCGTGGGCAGAGTGCCGCGAAGGACATTCAATGCGTATTGAAGCTGTGTATCTTTTTCCTTCTCTTTCGGCACATAGGCAAGGCTGCCCGATTTTTCGCCGTCCCCATTCTTCAGATGGCCGCGCAAACTCGCCTCGCCGCGAGGCTTGGTGCTTTTGGCAGCTTTCTGGAGATCTTCCGGCAGCTTCTGCTCGACCACGAAATCCGGCTCGATGCCCTTCGCCTGAATGGACCGTCCCGATGGCGTGTAATACCGGGCGGTCGTCAGACGGATCGCACCGTTCGAGCCGAGCGGGATGATTGTCTGAACGGACCCCTTGCCGAAGGACCGTGTTCCAATCACCGTTGCGCGTTTGTGATCCTGCAATGCGCCGGCCACGATCTCGGACGCCGAAGCTGACCCGCCATTGATAAGCACGATCATCTTCTTATTGTTCACAAGGTCGCCGGGGCGGGCATTCGACCGTTGGGTCTCATTGGCGTTCCGTCCGCGCGTGAGGACAATTGCGCCGCGCTCCAGGAAAGCGTCCGAGACGGAAATGGCCTGATCCAGGAGCCCGCCCGGATTGTTCCGCAGATCGATGATGTAGCCTTTCAGCTTCGAGCCGGCCTCCTTCTTCAGCCGCTGTATGGCGGATTTCAGCTCATCATAGGTCTGCTCGCTGAAGGTCTTGACGCGAATATAACCGACGTCGTCACCCTCAAGATTGGCCCGCACGGGGTTAATCCGGATAACGTCGCGGACGATCTTGACGTCGAAGGGCTCCGTATTCGACCGCAACACGGTCAGCGTAATCGCTGAGTCGACCGGACCGCGCATCTTTTCCACGGCCTGTTCGAGGGTCAGCCCCTGGATGGAAACGCCGTCGAGATGGGTGATGAGGTCGCCCGTCAGCAAGCCGGCTTTTTCCGCAGGCGTGTTCTCGATCGGTGCGACCACCTTTACGATGCCGTCCTCCATCGTCACTTCGATGCCGAGCCCGCCGAATTCGCCGCGGGTCTGCACCTGCATGTCGCGGAAATGCTTGGGATTCAGGTATGACGAGTGCGGATCGAGACCGCTCAACATCCCATTGATAGCCGACTCGATGAGCTGACTGTCGTCCGGGGTCTCGACATAATCGGAACGCACGCGTTCGAGGACATCGCCAAACAGATCGAGATGGCGATAAATTTCTGAATTTTCTGCAGTTGCTGATTGCGAGCGCGTAGCGTTGATCACCGATGTACCCGCCGCAACAAAGGCGAGCATCACAAACACCCAAATCGCAAAGTCCGATTTCCGCATAGTCTCAACCTTCTTTCACGCCGTCGGACCACCAGGGATCTGGATTGATCGGACGGGCGTTCTTACGGAACTCAATGTAGAGAACGGGATTTCGTGTTTCCACTGACTCTATGCCAAGCTGTGGCCCCTTGCCCATTGACGCGACAGGTTCTCCTGCAAGAACGAACTGGCCAACACTTGTGTAGATCTGGTCCAAACCAGCTAATAATATATGATACCCTCCACCGGCATTGATTATCAAGAGCTGCCCGTAACTACGGAATCGCCCGGCATAGATCACCCATCCATCGGATGGGGACGTAATCTGCGCGTCTTGCCGGGTTTCGACATGAATTCCTTTGGATTTCCCGCCCACCTCGTCTTTGACGCCGAAGGATAGCAGCCGCTTGCCTTGCGCGGGAAAAGGCAGCAATCCCTTTGCCTTTGCGAAGGGCACGGCCGGCTTCAGACGGCCAGGCGACACGAAGGCTGCCTTCTTGACGGACGGTTTGAGCTCGATCGCCGGTCCAAGCTGCTTCAACTCAGCTTCATAGGCGGCGAGATTCGACCGTTTCGCCACTTCCTGATCGAGACGCTTGAGCAGTTCGCCGAAATTGCTGATCGCCCGGCTGTGACGGGATGCCGCAAGTCTGAGCTTTTCGATCCGCGCCTGATTCTTCTTCATCCGCTGCCGCTTTTCAGCGAGCAAGCCGTTGATCTCGGATTTGAGGCGGGTGAAGTCCGCCTCGGCCTCGGCGAAGCGGGCATGCTCCTCCCGAGCCTTGGTGATGATCGTGTTCAGGTCTTTGAGCGTTTTGGCGAGTTCATCCGCCTTCGCTTTGAACCCCGGGAAGAACGAGGCCAGGATCATCGCGCTGCGCACCATCCGCAGCGCATCATTGCGCTCCGTGATCATCACAGGCGGCGGCTCCCGCCCCATCCGCTGCATGACTCCGAGCAGCTGAGCAAGACTGGCGCGTTTCTCGTTCAGCGAGATCCGGATTTTCGCTTCCTCTTTGGACAGGTCGGCGATTGCGCCTTCCGAACGCGTCAGTTTCTTTTCTGCGCCCTGAACGTCTTTCGCGGCCTTGATCAGCTTGCTCTGCAGCTCCGCGGCTTCATCCGTCAGCGTCTGGGTCTCGCTCTTGAGGCCCTCCTCTTCGCGCTGGACGCGCTCAAGCTCCTTCTGATGCTTCTCGAATAGCTGCCGTGCTTCCTCGATGTCGATATCTTCGCCATTGAGCGACTTCACCGTGTGGCCGGCCTTGCCGTTCTGCGCAAGCTGAACCGGCGCCTGCTCGGCGCTGCCGGGCGACGCCTGCTCAGCGCTCGATGGACCGGAGGTTGTGAGCAAGGCAGCGAGCGCGATACCGACCACGGCATGGGAAACCATCCGCCGCCTTTCGGACGACGCGAATGCGATCCAGGCGCGCGCGCATCCAATCGATTCGCTCAAACTTTCCCCGTCCATGGCCGGAACTTAAGAAAAATCGCTCAAAACGCCAACAGCCGTGAAATCGGTACACAACCGGTGAGGCATTGTCGAATTAAGACTTTGACAGATTAAGTTTTAAACTTCGCTTTAAATCGCGGCAAGGGAAAGGCAGGCCGCGACTATCACGCCTCAGTCCCGATGATAAGGGTGACCGGCCAGGATGGTGGCGGCGCGATAGAGCTGCTCGGCGAGAACCGCCCGGATGAGCCCGTGCGGCATTGTCATCCGGCCGAATGAGAGCTGTAGGGACGCCTGTTCCGCCAGGCTTGCATCCAGCCCGTCCGGTCCGCCGATGACCAGGCACAGCGTGCGGACGCCGCGATCCCGTTCATGCCCGAGCCGCCGCGCAAAGTCGGCGCTCGTCAGCTTCGCGCCGTGTTCGCCGAGCGCGATGAGCTCCGCCTCGGCGGGGATCTTTTTCCTTATGGCGCCCGCTTCGTCCGCTTTGCGTTCGCTGGCCGTCCGGCACTTGCTCTCCGCAAGTTCCACGATCCTTGCCGCACCGAAGCCGAGCGGGGCACCGATCTTTTCGAAGCGCTCCAAATAGCGCTGCACGATCTCGCGATTCGCCTCCTCCTTGAGGCGGCCGATGCAGAGGATAAGCAGCTTCATCCCATCGCCCCAGGCGGCTCATATACCGAGGCGACGGGCCTGTTCGGCTGCGGCCTCCTAGATCAACCCTCGTTCAAGTGGGATCACTTGAGCGAGGTCAAGTTGATCTATTTCAAAAGACGAGCGCAACTGTTCCCGCGTCCATCCCCGCCTTTGCGGGGACATGTTTGGACGCGCGTTGCGCTAACGCATCGGACCGAAAAGCACGGCCTCGCGAAGGCGGGGCTGGGTACCGGTTTTCGGACAAATCCGATGCGTAAACAAAGAGATAGAGCAGCGCACGTACTTCCGATTGAGAATCTGCTGCTCTATGCCACAACGGGCTCGGTCGGCCGGTCGCCGGACCACATTTTTTCGAGATTATAGAATTCGCGGACATCGGGCCGAAAGACATGGACGATGACGTCGCCGGAGTCGATCAGCACCCAATCGCAATGCGGCAGCCCCTCGACCCGGAAATCGCGATGGCCGGTATCCTTCAGCTTCTTGAGCAGCTGATCTGCGATGGCGCCGACGTGCCGCTGCGATCGTCCGGATGCGACAACCATGTGGTCCCCGATCGAGGTTTTGCCTCGCAGGTCAATGGAGACGACATTTTCGGCTTTTGCATCGGAGAGGGAGTTCAGCACAGTCGTTAGGATCGGAGTCGAGCTTTCATGCTTCGCATTCAGCTCAACCTCAGGCTTGCCGCGAAGGGCCGCCCCTGTCGAAGTGTGCATTATCAGTTCGGTTTCCTTCCGTTTTGAACTGCCCGGCAGGATTCACCTTCCATGAGAGAAGGATTTCGGCCTGCCGCGGGAACAACGCCCGCAATAGTCTCCCAACAATATGAAATGTGCATTACTTCACTTAATTTTTCAAGGCTGCGGTCTCGGAACGACCTGGAAATATTTGACGCCAAATCAATTCGCTATGCGGGTTTATGGAAATTCCCTCTCATTCTGGCGCGCCTGATTGCTGTGGCGGACACCTCGCACAGCGGCAGGGAAAGGTAGCTCCAGGCGGGAGGAGGCAGATTTGTCAGCTGGCCGAGGGCGTCCTCCGGGATTTGCGCCGCAGCGAAACGCCGTGCCGCCGGCGAGGCCAGCGCCGCGTGACGGAAGCCGGGACGATCCGCGACGAGAATCGGGATCGACAGGAAGATCCGCTGCCAGTTTCGCCAATGATGGAATTGGACGAGAACGTCGCCACCCACGATCCAGACGAAATCGACCGAGGGGTAACGTCTCTGCAAATAGGTGATTGTCTCGAGCGAATAGGGCGTCGGAAGATCGGCCTCGAACCCCGTCACCTCGATTTTCGGGTGGGAGGCCACATGCCTTGCATAAGCCAGGCGATCATCCAGGCCTGGCAACTGATCCGTCTTCTTCAAAGGATTGCCCGGTGTGATCAGCCACCAGAGCTTGTGCAGCTGAAGCCGCTTGATCGCCGCGAGGCTGATCTGGCGATGGCCTTCATGCGCAGGGTTGAACGACCCTCCGAGGAGCCCGATGCGCATGGATGGAAATGCGGGCGGTGGCTTGGCGATCGTTGAACGCGCTTCGCGCTTACGGGGCGGACGCGGCATGGAGAGGGCGATCTTTGTGCATGGATTATTCCGTGTCGTTTATGCCGAGCCGGATGGCGACCGAACGGCGGTGCGCCCCCAGGCCCTCCGACGAGGCCAATGTCATCGCCGCCGGTCCGAGCGCGGCAAGGCTGCGTTCGCCGAGCTTCAGAATGGACGTGCGCTTCATGAAGTCCAGCAAGGAGAGACCGGAAGAAAAGCGGGCCGAACGCGCCGTCGGCAGGACGTGGTTGGAGCCGGCGATGTAATCACCGATGGCTTCCGGCGTGTGACGGCCGAGGAAGATGGCTCCGGCATTGCGGATCTTGCCCATCAGCGCTTCCGCATCCTGCGTTTCCAGCTCCAGATGTTCCGGGGCGATCCGGTCCACGAGCGCCGGCGCCTCATCGAGAGACCGCAAGAGGATGATGGCTCCATAATCCCGCCAACTCGCCCCCGCGACGTCGGCGCGCGAAAGCTTCGACAGCTGCTCCTCGACCGCCGCTTCGACCGCATCGGCCAGATCCGCATCATCCGTCATCAGGATCGACTGCGCCGCCTCGTCATGCTCGGCCTGTGCGAGCAGATCGGCGGCGACCCATTGCGGGTCGCTCTCTTTATCCGCCACGATCAGGACTTCGGAGGGGCCCGCAATCATATCGATGCCCACCGTGCCGAAGACCTGACGTTTCGCGGCGGCGACATAGGCGTTTCCGGGTCCCATGATCTTGGCGACCGGCTGGACGCTTTCCGTCCCGAAGGCGAGGGCCGCTATGGCCTGCGCGCCGCCGATGGGGTAGATCTCATGAACGCCGCTGATTTTTGCCGCTGCCAGAACCAGCGGATTGATCTTGCCGTCCGGCATGGGCACGCACATGGCTATGCGCGGCACGCCGGCGACCTTTGCCGGGATCGCGTTCATCAGCATTGAGCTGGGATAGCTGGCCTGGCCGCCGGGCACGTAAAGGCCGACCGACTCGATCGCGGTCCAGCGATGTCCCAGCTCGGCGCCCGCATGGTCCGTATATCTGTCGTCGGACGGAATCTGGCGCCGGTGGCAGGCTTCGATGCGCTCGGCCGCGAAATGCAGAGCATGCAAGCTGTCATCCTCCGCGGCCGCGATCGCCGCCTCGACGTCTTCCTCGCCAAGGCGGATCTTGCCCGCCTGCAGATCCAGCTTGTCGAAGCGCTTCGTGTATTCGATCAGCGCTTCATCGCCGCGCTCCCGCACCTGGTGGATGATGTCGCGGACCACCTCTTCGACGTCCACGGACTGCTCGCGTTTTGCAGCCAGCAATGCAGCGAATTGGGCTTCGAAATCTCGGTCGGTCGTGTTTAATCGGCGTGCCATCGGCCTCAGCTCGCGGTCTTCGTTTCGCTCTGATCGTCGGGATGGTTAGGTTTCTTGCCGGTCTTCCAGACGAGACCCAGATCGCGGAGCTCGGCCTCGATGCAATCGACCTCCAGCCTGACTGCGGCCCCGCCTGCGAAGGTTAATGTGATATAGCCCCCTGGCGGATTGTGTTCCTCGAAATCGATTGCAAGCAACTCTAAGGCGTCCGATCGGCGCTGCAGTGAGACATTTTTAATCTGGGCATTGAGAACCTTCTCAAACCTCAGCCCGCAGCGTTGCCTTCGAAAGCCTTCCCCGGCCGGCTTCGTCTCGGCGCTCAGCCAATCGAACCGGTTCAGCAGAACGGCGAAACGGTGCTCGCGCGGCAAGAACGCCATGTCGCCGACCCGCAGCACGGCATCCTGCAAGTGAGCGGACACGATCTTCAGATCTTCTTCGTCGAGCGCAATGAGTTTCAGGAGATCCATGGTGCAAAAGAACCGCTGGCGTGGAATAGGAATATGCTTCGGCTTCGGTGAAACGCAAGCGCCTATTGCTCTCCATCAGGTCCCGGCAGGATTTCGTGCCCGTGGCCCGGTGTGAGGGCGCACCGATCCGGGACGAAGCCTTGGCCCTTCGAGCGGATCAGGCCTGAATCCTTTCGATCTCCGCGCCGCATTCGCTGAGCTTCTCTTCGAGGCGTTCGAAGCCGCGGTCGAGATGATAGACGCGGTTGATCGTCGTTTCGCCTTGCGCAATAAGCCCTGCGATAACGAGCGAGACGGATGCGCGAAGATCGGTGGCCATTACCTCCGCGCCGCGCAGCTCGTCCACGCCGTGTATATAGGCGGTATCGCCGTGAATCTTGATGTCGGCGCCGAGCCGGGCAAGCTCCTGCACATGCATGAAGCGGTTCTCGAAGATCGTCTCCCGGATCTTCGATTCGCCCGAACTGACGGCCATGAACGCCATCAATTGCGCCTGCAGATCGGTCGGAAAGCCAGGGAACGGTTCCGTTTCGACGCTGACCGGGCTGATGCCCGCGCCATTTCGCGAAATCTGAAGGCCGCGATTCGTTTCGATGATCTGAATGCCCGCCTCACGCAACACGCTGATCGGAGTCTCCAGGAGGTCCGCGCGCGCGCCCTCGAGCAGGACGTCGCCTCCGGCTGCGGCGACCGCCATGGCATAGGTGCCGGTTTCGATGCGGTCCGGCAGAACGGTGTGCACCGCGCCTTCGAGATAGTCGGCGCCCTGTATGTGCAGGGTCGATGTCCCGATCCCTTCGATCTGCGCGCCCATTTTGACGAGGCAGCTCGCAAGATCGCCGACTTCCGGCTCCCTGGCGGCGTTCTCAATGACCGTTTCCCCTTTCGCCAGCGCGGCCGCCATCAGCACGTTGTGCGTTGCGCCGACGGAGACCATTGGAAACTCGATCTTCGCCCCGCGCAGCCCGCCTTTGGGCGCCTTGGCCACGACATAGCCGCCCGAAAGCTCCATCTCTGCGCCGAGTTTTTCAAGACCCATCAGATGCAGATCGACGGGGCGCGTGCCGATCGCGCACCCGCCGGGCAGCGACACCGTCGCCTCGCCCTGCCGCGCCAGCAGCGGTCCGAGCACCCAGAAGCTCGCCCGCATCCGGCGCACCATATCGTAAGGCGCGCGCGCATCGACGATGTCTCGTGCGGTGAGATGGAAGGTTTCGCCGATATGGCCGCCATTATTGGCCCGCTTGCCGTCAACCGCGCAGTCCACGCCGTGATTGCGCAAGATCCGCGCGAGAAGATTTGTGTCCGCAAGATTCGGCACATTTTTCAGGGTCAGCGTGTCCGATGTCAAGAGGCTGGCAATCATCAGCGGCAGGGCCGCGTTTTTTGCACCGCTGATTGGAATGGTGCCGTTGAGCGGACGGCCGCCCTGGATGCGAATTTGGTCCATATGAGAAGCGCCGGTCGGAGTTGTGCTCAATTGAGCGAATTGCTTAAGGATTAGACGACCCTATCCGGCAGCGCAAGTGCCAGCGCGCCCTCACGGAAAAGGTTCATTTTGGCTCGGGGTTCGTGTCGGCCGCGGCGCTCTTGCGCGCCCTCGCCTGGGCCTTTCGGCGCTTGAGGTTTTCGCGCAGCTGCGCAGCGAGGCGCTCTTCGCGGTCCTTGCGCGCAGCCTGTTTTTCCGACCGCTGATCCGGCATGGGGTCACCTTCTAATAAAAAAAAATTAAGCTTAGAAGCTGATGCTTGCCAGCGCCTGCTTCAATCCCTCCGTCCGCTATTCGTACCGCAGGGCGTCGATGGGATTAAGGTGCGCCGCCTGCTGAGCCGGAACATAGCCGAATATGATCCCCACGGCGGCCGAGGCGCCGATGCCGACGGCAATGATGGTGCCGCTGACGAGGACCGGCCAGCCGGCCAGCGCCGCCATTGCATAGCTTGCGCCGATCCCCAGTGCGAGGCCGATCAGACCTCCGGCAAGGCACAGGACGATCGCCTCCGTCAGGAATTGCGCAAGAATGTCGCGCCGCCGCGCGCCCACCGCCATTCGCAGCCCGATCTCGCGCGTTCGCTCCGTGACCGAAACCAGCATGATGTTCATGATGCCGATCCCGCCGACGATCAGCGAGATCGCCGCCGTTGCGGCAAGGAGCCATGTCAGCGTCTGCTGCGCCGCGGTCCGCGCCTGCACGATCTCGGCGACATTTCGAACGCGGAAATCGTCCTGCTGACCGGGGCGTATCCGCCGCCGCTGCCTGAGCAGTTCGACGATGTCCTCCTCGGCGCGTGCGAGATCCGCTGCATCGGCAATCTTGACAAGAATGGACCCGGCCTGATTGGGAACGGTCACGCTCTGGCCCGCGAGCCTGGCCCGCGCCGTCGAGAGCGGCACGAGCACGATGTCGTCGGGGTCGCGGAAACCGCCGGCCTGGCCGCGTGTCGCCATAATGCCGATCACGAGGAACGGCGCGCCGGCGATCCGCAGGCTCTCGCCGACCGCAATTCCGGCCCCGAAAAGCTCGCGCACCACCGATGAGCCCAGAACCGCGACCTTGGCGCCGTGGGCGACCTCTTCCGCTGTGAAATAGCGGCCTTCAGCAATATCCCAGTCGCGCACGAAGGGAAATTCCGCGTTTGTCCCGGTTACTGAGGTCGTCCAGTTGCGATTTCCATAGATGACCGGCGCGCCGACGGAGAGGCTTCCGGTGACCGCGGTGACGCCGGGGACGCGCTCCTGGATCGCCTCCATGTCCCCTTCCGAGAGGGGCGTTGCTGTCCCCGCTCCCGCTCGGGACCGGCCGGCGCGCGAGGAGCCCGGCGAGACGGTCAGCATGTTGGTGCCGAGACGGCTGATATGGCGCTCCACTTCCTGCCGCGCGCCGCTTCCGATCGCGGACATGACGATCACCGAGGCGACGCCGATGATCACGCCGAGCGCGGTCAAGAGGCTGCGCATGGCATTGAGCCGGATCGCCGCCAGGGCCGAGGTGAGATAGTTCGCGAAATTCATGCCATCACCTTCGGCGTCTGGCGCACATCATCGACCAGCAGCCCGTCGCGGAAACGAAGCAGACGCTCGGCATAATCGGCGATGTCGGGCTCATGCGTGACCATGATGATCGTCATTCCGGCGTGATGCAGCTTGGTGAACAGCTCCATGATATCCGCAGAGGTGTGTGTGTCGAGCGCGCCGGTCGGCTCATCGGCCAGGATCAGCTTGGGATCGGTGACGAGCGCGCGGGCGATGGCGACGCGCTGCTGCTGGCCGCCCGATAGCTGCGAGGGCGTATGGTCCTGCCGGTCGCTGAGGCCGACCTCGATCAGCCGTTTCCGGGCGACCTCGTCGGGATCGTCGATAGGCCGGGTGGAATACAGAAGCGGCAGCTTGACGTTGTCGAGTGCCGATGTCCGCCTCAGCAGGTTAAACTGCTGAAAGACGAAACCGACGACGCTGTTTCGCAGATGGGCAAGCTCGTCGCTGCTGAGCCCGCCCACATCCGTCCCGCCAATGGTGAGGCCGCCGGAGGTCGGCGTATCGAGCGCGCCGATCAGGTTGAGAAGCGTCGATTTTCCGGAGCCGGACGGCCCCATGATCGCGACGAACTCGCCGGGCCAGACGTCGAAGCTCACGCCGCGCAACACCTGCAGCGACTGTTCGCCCATGATGTAGGTTTTCGTGAGATCGCGGCAGGAAAGGACCGGCTGTCCAGCGGACCGCGGCTTGTCTGCCGCCTCCCCGCTCATCGCGCGCCGCGCTCCCCGCGCCCGCTGTCGCTGCCGCCGTCCCGCTGCGCCCTTGTCACCACGCTGTCGCCTGCCTTGAGTTGGCCGCGCAGCACCTCGCTGAAGCTTTCATCCGCAAGACCGAGCAGCAGACGGTGCGGTTGCAGGCCAGCGGGCGTCTCTGTCCAGACAATGGCGGGGCGGGTCGAGTCCCGCCACTCGTCGCGCAACTGCTTGAACGTCGTCATCTGTTCCGGCGTGAGGATGCCTTCCAGAACGCGTGTAATGCGGCCCCGGCGCTGGGGAGCGTTGCCGGATGCAACGCGTCTTGCGGCGCTTCGGCGCGCGGGGACCCGCGTTGACGTGTCGTCCGGATCCGAGTTCTCATTGCGCGGGGTAGGGTTCCGCTGCTGCAAAGCGCTGCGGGCCGCCGCCATTCCTGCGCGGAACTTCTCGGTCTGCTCCGTTGTCAGACCCAGCTTCTCCGAAAGCGCCGTGACGATGGCCTCATCGCGGTTCGGCCGTTCGGCTGGCTCGGTCGTTTTCAGGCCGGACGGCGGGGAGAAGCGGACGGCTCCATTGGGAACGCGCAGCACGTCATGCCGTGTGCCGGTCACGATGCGGACCGTCGCCGTCATGCCGGGAAGCAGCTTCCGCTGTGGATTTTCCGCGCGCACCACCACCGTGTAGGTCACGACATTGTTGGTCGTCGTCCCGGCGATCCTCACCTGCGCAACCTTGCCGCTGAACACCCGGTTGGGGAACGCATCGACGGTAAAGGTCACATCCTGGCCGGTTTCGATCGCCCCGATGTCGGCCTCATCGACCAGCACGAGGATCTGAATCCGTGTGAGGTCCTGTGCAATCTGGACGAGGACCGGGGCCTGCAGGCTGGCCGCGACGGTGCTGCCCGGATCGATGTCGCGCGCAATGACCACGCCGTCGATCGGCGAGCGGAGCCGTGTGCGGTCCAGATCGAGCTTCGCCTGCGACAGGTCGGCCTCGCGCTGCGTGACGGTTGCGCGCGCATTGGCAAGCTGAGCCTCGGCAACCTGGAGATCGGCCTTGGCGGTCGTCAGCTGGGTTTCGGCGCTCTCCAGAGTGGCGGCGGGCGTCGCATTGGTCTCAGCCAGTCTTTTCTGGCGATCGAGCGCGCTTTGCGCCTGCCCGACCAGCGCCTTGGCCTTCGCAACATTCGCGTCCTGCACCGCGACGTTGGTCTTGGCAATCGCAAGATCCGCCTCGGCGGAAGCGACGCGGGACTCGAAGGTGCGCGGGTCGATGACGGCAAGGATGTCACCCTTCGCGACCTGGGAATTGAAATCGACCTTGACGGCCGAAACCTGTCCCGAGAGCTGCGAGCTGACATCGGCCGTCACCAGCGCCTCGACCGAGCCCGTCGCCGAGATGCTGCGTTCGATGGAGCCGCGGCTGAGCTCCACCGTCTGGATCTCGTAGGTCGCGGCGTCCTCGCGCCAGACGAACTGCCACAGCGCCAGCGCGCCCGCGACGGCAATAAGCAGCACGAGAAGATACGTCCAAGATCTGCGCTGTCCGCGCTTCTGATTCATCGTCCAACCCTCAGTCGATCGGTAGACCTGTTCGCTTGCTTAAAGCATAGCGTTCGGCAGCCGGCCACCAGAAAATCTGTCGCAAACCTTGTCCATGAGGGCGGCGATGTCGTTGAAAGGGCAAATAGATTGATGGCCCGCGCGGACCGGCTCGGTTCGCCGTCCCTCGGTGAATGCGATCGCAACATTTGCGGCGGAGAATCGGAAGACACGCGAGCGGATGCGTCTCCGCCGTGATATGCAGGTCCGACAAGGCGAACGGACGAGACGGTGCGACAGATGGCGGATGACGGCAATCACGGGCTGGCCAAGTGCCTGACCAACTATGGCGACCAGGATTTCTCGCTCTATCTGCGCCGGTCTTTCGCCGCCTCGATGGGTTATTCCCGGGAGATGCTGTCGAAAAAGATCGTCGGCATCGCCTATACGCCGTCCGGCTTCAACAATTGCCATCGCCATTTTCCGGAGATGCTGGAGGCGGTAAAGCGCGGCGTGCTTGCGGCGGGGGCGCTGCCGGTCGCGTTTCCGACCGTGTCGCTCGGCGAGGTCTTCCTCAACCCGACCAGCCTGAAATATCGCAATCTGATGGCGATGGACACCGAAGAGATGATCCGCGCCCAGCCGATGGACGCCGTCGTGCTGATGGGCGGCTGCGACAAGACCGTGCCCGCGCAGCTCATGGGCGCCGCCTCCGCCGATCTGCCCGCGATCCAGCTTGTCGCCGGGCCGATGATGACGTCGCGCTATCGCGGTGAGCGGCTTGGCGCATGCACCGACTGCCGGCGCTTCTGGGCAAAATATCGCGCCGGCGAGATCGACGAAGAGGCGATCGGCAATATCGAGGCGCGGCTGGCGACGACGGCCGGCACCTGCGCCGTCATGGGCACGGCCTCGACCATGGCCTGCATCGCCGAGGCGCTTGGCATGTCGCTTCCCGGCACGGCCGCTATCCCCGCGCCTCATGCCGACCGCCTGCGCTCCGCCGAAGCGACCGGCATGGCCGCCGTCCGTCTGATCGCGGAGCCGCTCAAGCCGAGCGAGATCATGACGCCCGGAGCGGTGGAGAACGCCCTGCGCGTGCTTCTGGCGATCGGCGGCTCGACCAACGCCATCATTCATCTGACCGCGATTGCCGGACGCCTCGGGATCAAGGTTTCGCTGGAACGGCTGAACGCACTGTCCGAGACGACGCCGGTGCTGGTGAACCTGAAGCCGGTCGGCGCGCATTATATGGAGGACTTTTACTATGCCGGGGGGCTGGGCGCGGTGCTGCGGGAGTTGAAGCCGCTGCTCGACCTCACCTGCCTGACCGTCACGGGCGAGACGCTGGGCGCGCGGCTTGCCGCGGAGGATGCGCCGCCGGACCGCAGTGTTATCGCCAGCGCGGAGGCGCCGCTCGAGCCGCAGGGCGGTCTCGTTGCGCTGTTCGGCTCTCTCGCCCCGCGCGGCGCCATCCTCAAGCGCTCCGCCGCCGATAAGAGCCTGTTCGAAAAGGAGGGCCGGGCGGTCGTCTTCTCATCGCTGGAGGATCTGGCGGCGCGGATCGACGATCCGGCGCTCGACGTGACGGCGGAGGATTTTCTGGTCCTGCAGAATGCCGGCCCGACCAGCCCGGCGGCGATGCCGGAAGCGGGCTATCTGCCGATCCCGAAAAAGCTGTCGTCGAAGGGCGTCAAGGACATGGTCCGCATTTCGGATGCGCGCATGTCCGGGACGGCGTTCGGCACGATCGTTCTGCACATTGCGCCGGAGGCGGCGGCGGGCGGTCCGCTGGCGCTGGTGCGCAATGGCGACCGCATCCGGCTTTCGGTGAAGGAGCGGCGCATCGATCTTCTGGTCGATGAGGCTGAGCTGGACCGGCGGCGCGGCGAGACCGGCCGGCACACCCCCGATCCGGCGCGTCTGCGTGGCTATGACCGCCTCTACGCCGAGCAGGTGCTTCAGGCCGACGAAGGCTGCGACTTCGCCTTCATGAAGCCGCACGGCCGCTCTTAGCGCGTGTTCACCTGAAGCGGAAGCACTCGCTTCACCCCCTCTCCCCGTGGGAGAGGTAATGACCGCACTCGACCGAGTCGCTCCATCCAAACGGATCGCATGTCTCGCGCCTCAGACCTGCTCACGCAGTTGCCGCCGGAGGATCTTGCCGATATTCGACTTCGGCAGAGCGCTGCGGAACTCGACATGTCTCGGCACTTTGTAGCCGGTCAGATACTGATGGCAGAATGAGAGCAGGCTTTCCGTCGTCAGCTCCGGGTCCTTCTTGACCACTACCACCTTGACCGCCTCGCCCGATTTGGGATCGGGCACGCCGACCACGCCAACTTCGAGCACGCCCGGATGTGTCTGGACAACGCTCTCGACCTCGTTCGGGTAAACGTTGAAGCCGGAGACGAGGATCATATCCTTCTTCCGATCGACGACGTAAACGAAGCCCTCCGGGTCGATCTTCGCGATGTCGCCGGTCCGCAGAAAGCCGTCGGGCATCATGACCTTGCTCGTCTCTTCCGGCAGGTTCCAATAGCCGGCCATCACCTGAGGCCCGCGGATGCAGAGCTCGCCCGTCTCCCCCTCGGGAACCTCGTTCCCCTCATCATCCCGGATCGAGATCTCCGTGGAGGGCAGCGGTAAGCCGATCGAACCGTTATACACGGTCAGGTTCAGCGGATTGACGGTTGCCGCCGGCGAGGTTTCGGTCAGGCCGTAAGCCTCGATGAGCGCCCTGCCGGTCACCTCCTGCCAGCGCTTCGCGACCACCTCCTGCACAGCCATGCCGCCGCCCAGCGTAATGTGCAGATGCGAGAAATCGATACTGGCGAAATCGGGATTGTTCAGAAGCGCGTTGAAGAGCGTGTTCACGCCGGTGATGACGGTGAACGGATATTTCTTCAGCTCTTTCACGAAGCCTGGTATGTCACGCGGATTAGTGATCAGGACGTTCGCCGCGCCGATCTTCAGGAAGACGAGGCAGTTCGCCGTCAGTGCGAAAATATGATAGAGCGGCAGCGCCGTAATAACCGTCTCCTCGCCCTCCCGCAGAAAATCCTGCAGCCAGACACGGGCCTGCTCCAGGTTGGCTAGAATGTTCCGATGGGTGAGCATGGCGCCCTTCGGCACGCCGGTGGTGCCGCCGGTATATTGCAAAAACGCCAGATCGTCGTGACCCACCTCGACGGGCTCGAAAGCGAGCTCGATGCCTCTTGCGAGCACGGATTTGAAGCTGACCGCATGGGGGATATGCCAGGCCGGCACCATTTTCCGGATGTGCTTCACGACAAAATTGACGAGGAGGCTTTTCGGAAAGCCGAGAAGATCGCCGATCTGTGTCGTGATCACATGCTTGACCGGCGTCTTGTCACGGATTTGAGCGAGTGTCGCGGCAAAGTTCTCGACGATGACGATAACGTCGGCGCCGGAATCCTTGACCTGATGTTCGAGCTCGCGCGCCGTATAGAGCGGATTGCAGTTGACCACCGTGTAGCCCGCCCGCAGCGCACCGAACAATGCGATCGGATACTGGAGCACATTGGGCATCATAAGCGCGACGCGCGCGCCCTTGGGCAGGCGAAGCTCCTTTTGAAGATAGGCGGCGAAGGCGCGGGACAGCGCATCAAGCTGCGCATAGCTGATCGACGCGCCCATATTGATGTAGGCGGGTTTGTGCGCGAATTTCGCGGCGGACTCCTCGAAGAGTTGACCGATCGAGCGATAGACGTTCGGGTCGATCGTAGCGGGTATGCCCGGCGGATAGCTCTGCAGCCAGGTCTTTTCCATTTTCCCATCCCTAGTTCTGTTGTTTTTCTTGGGGCACTTCAGTGCGTGTCCCGCTCTTCCGTGATCGGCTTAACCAACTAAGTTAAGCCTATCAGGCCGGAAGATCTAGCTTGCCATTGAGCTGCGTCAAATCTGCCGAACGGAAGATCTGGCATTGCGCCTGGTGTCCGCATCCATCCCCGCCGTCGCGCGGACATGCTTGGACGCGCGTTGCGCTAGAAGGAGAGATGAATGCTTGCGAAATCGCTCCGGCGCGTGCTGTTGGCCGAGTTGCTGATCCTTCTCGGTGTATGGTGGGGTCTCGGTTCCAGTCCAGGCATGAGCGGTCTTGCCGGGCTGGGCATTTGCATCGCGCTCTTTTTCGCCGTCAATTCGATCATCCCGGTCACGACGGCCATCCTTGCCGCGGTTTACGCAAGACGGCTGGATGAGCGGGTCCGGCCGCGCTTCGGCGACCTCATGCGTGCGGGGCTAAGGGATTGGCTGGCGTTTTTCGCTTTGTTCATCGTCATCCAGCCCTTCGTCGGCTGGTGGATGCGCTCAGACCGTCGCCATGCCGCGGGCCAAGGTAAGCGGCTTGTGGTCCTCGTTCACGGCTATTGCTGTAATCGCGGCCTATGGTGGTGGTTTGCGCGGGAGCTTCGCAAGGGCGGCGTTTCGATAGCCGGCGTCGATCTGGAGCCGCCGCTCGCCGGCATCGACGTGCTCGCGGCCGGGCTGGCGAAACGCATCGACGCGCTCGCGGCCGAAAGCGGGCCTGCGAAGATCGTCCTCGTCGCGCATAGCATGGGCGGGCTTGTCGCGCGCGCCTGTCTCCGCCGCTACGGCGCCGGCCGGGTGGAGAAACTGATCACGCTCGGCACACCGCATAGCGGCACGGAGCTGGCGCGCCTGGGCCTTGGCAGCAATGCGCGCCAGATGCGGCCCGGCTGCGCATGGATTCGCCAGCTCAACGAAACCAGCATCCCCGCGGTCCCGACGGTCGCTATCTGGAGCGCTTCCGACAATTTTGTCCTGCCGCAGGACCACGGCCGGCTCCCCGGCGCCCCCGAACACAGGCTGCGCGATCTCGGCCACCTTTCGATGGTCTTCTCGCCGCGCGTGCTGCGACTGGCCCTAGATGCGCTGAGCGGCGGTCGGCCAGGCTGACCCCGCCCAATTGGCAGAGCGGGCCGTTGTGCAGGATCATTTTTGTTAGAAATGAACGTCACCCCGGACGGAGCGAAGCAGAGATCCGGGGTCTATTGGCATATCCGCAACGTCAATGCGTGACGGATAGAGAATTAGGCGCCGGATCAGGTCCGGCGCGACGAACAAGCATTTCGCACGGTTCAGTCGCAGTTGTTTCCGTATCAGAAATGAATGCCGCGCAGGAGCTGAGTGAACGCGACCTGGTCCGCGGTCGGCTCATGCTGCGCCTTCTCGCCCTTCGCGGCTGCGGAGTCGGGGAACATCCGGAACATCGTATTGTTCACGATCAGCGCGATATGCGGTGCGATCGTATGCGCGACCTGACCGAAGATCCCGAGATTTGTCGCGAGCCTGACAGGCTTCTGTGTGATCGCCTGCGCAATGAGCTTGGCGGCTTCCTCCGGTGATTGCGCCGGAACATTGTCGTAGAACTTCGTTGGGGCAATCATCGGGGTCCGGGTCAGCGGCATGTTGATCGTCGTGAATTCCACGCCGCGATCGAGATATTCCGCCGCCGCGCAGCGCGTCCAGGCTTCGAGCGCCGCCTTGGATGCGACATAGGCGGAAAAATGCGGGGCGCTGGCAAGCACGCCGATGGAGGAGATGTTGATGACATGGCCGCGGCGGTCTTTCTGAGCCATATGGGGCAGAAGTCCGAGGGTGAGGCGCAGGGCGCCGAAATAATTCACCGCCATCGTGCGTTCGAGATCATGGAAGCGATCATAGGAATTCTCGATCGCCCGTCTGATCGAATGGCCGGCATTGTTGATCAGGATATCGACGCCGCCATGATCGGCGAGGATTTTCGCGATCAGCTCGCCGCATTGCGTCTCATCGATGATGTCGGCCTGATAGGTGACGATGTTCAAGCCGCGCTCCGCCGCCGCCTGTTTTGTGGCCTCGAGCCTTTCCGCGTCGCGCGCCGCGATGATCGCCGTGGCGCCGGCCTCGGCCAGCTTCATCGCGGCCGCCTTGCCGATGCCGGACGAGCCGCCCGTGATCAGGACCACCCGGCCGGCCACTTTCGCGCGCAGGGACCGGTCGATATGAAGCTCCGGGTCCAGATGCCGCTCCCAGTAGTCCCAAAGCCGCCAGGCATAGTCTTCGAGCGGCGGCACCTTGATGCCGGCCGGCTCGAGCAGGCGTTCGGCTTCGCGGGAGTCGAAGCGAGTGGGATAGTTGATGAAGGTGAAGATCGAATCCGGCAGTCCCAGATCCTTCATCAGCCTCTTATAGATCCGGCGTACGGGCGTAAGCGCCCACAGGCCCTGAGCGATGCCGCGCGGGACGATGTTGAACAGCGCGGCATTGATGCGCAGCCCTGGCCGCGGCGCGTGAGCGGCGTTCAGGAAGATGCTGAAGATGTCTCCGACCCGGCGCGGCTCGGGGTCCGTGAGGTGATAGCACTTGCCGTCGCCCTCCGGCAGATGCGCAAGGTGTTCGAGCGCCGCAACCACGAAATCGACCGGCACGAGATTGATCCGCCCACCTTCAATGCCGACGATGGGCAACCAGGACGGCAGCAGGCGCCGCGTCTTCTGGATGAGCTTGAAGAAGTAATAGGGGCCGTCGATCTTGTCGATTTCGCCGGTCTGGGAATCGCCGACGACGATGGCGGGCCGATAGATCCGCCACGGGACCCGGCATTCCTCGCGGACGACTTTCTCCGATTCATACTTGCTGGCGAAATAGGGATGCGAAAGGCCGTGCGCTTCCTCGAACATATCCTCGCGGAAGACGCCTTCATAAAGGCCGGCTGCGGCGATCGAGCTGATATGATGAAAGCGCGCCGCGCCGATCGCCCCGGCAAATGCGACGACGTTCCGCGTTCCCTCGATATTGGTCCTCATCTCCAGCTCGCGATCGGCTTGGAGATTATAGACCGCGGCCAGATGGAAGACGTGATCGACTTTGCCGTTCAACCGGGCGCGGTCACTCTCCGAGACGCCGAGACCGGGACGGGTCACATCGCCAGCGACAGGCACCACGCGCGTATTGCCGGCGTTCCAGTAGGGGCGCAGCGCCGCCATGCGTTCCGGCGAGGGGTTGCGCATGAGCACATAGACCTTCGCGTGGGGGTGGGCCAGCAACCTGCGCACAAGCCGCTTGCCGATGAAGCCGCTGGCACCGGTCACCAGATAGTTCATGGTCGCTCCTCCTGTTGTCCCGCTCAGAATAGATGGCCTTAACGGCTGTGGTGTTGACCGTGATCAATTTGAGCGCACACTGCTTCGATTAGAGTATGCTTCTCAGGCACCGATCATAATCAGGTCCGAAATACGAAATCTCCAAGGGAGTGACATTGATGGCAAAGAAGTTGGCAGCCCTCGCGGGCGAAGGGCCGGAGAGCAGCCTGGCAAATACCGTTCGGGATTCCGCTCACAATATCTGGCTGGCAGGGCTGGGCGCATTTGCGAAGGCCCAGGAAGAAGGGGGCAAATTCTTCGAACAATTGGTTAAGGAAGGTGAAATCGTGCAGCAGCGCGCCAGAAAGGCCGCCGACGACAAGATCGCCGAGGTCGGCACGACCGCCAGCGGCACCTGGGACCGGCTCGAGCAGGTTTTCGAGGATCGTGTTGCGCGCGCCCTGCGCAGCCTCGGCGTTCCCACCGACAAAGACGTACAGGCGCTCTCGGACCGGGTCAAGAAGCTGACGGCGGTCGTGGAGAAATTGTCGGCGGCCGTCGAAGGTAAGGCCGGCGGAACGGCTGCCCGGCGGCGGCCGGCGAAGAAGTGAGCTTGCTGAAGAGAGCAGTGCCACAATTGCGGTGTGCCGTGGTTGCCCCCAATGGCGGCCGTGTCGCTCATCGCGGCGGCGTGAGGGACGGCTGATTTGAACGGGAAACCGAAAGCGATCGCACTGGCGGGCGGCGGACCGTTGGGCGCGATCTATGAAATCGGTGCGTTGATCGCGCTTGATGAGGCGCTTGGCGATCTCGACTTCACCGAGTTCGACGCCTATGTGGGGGTCAGCTCGGGCGCTTTTCTTGCGGCGGGGCTCGCCAATGGGCTAACGCCGCGCATGATGTACGAAATGTTCATCGAGACGGAGGCCGCCGACGATCCGTTCGAACCGGAGATCCTGATCCGCCCCGCTCTTGGCGAGTTTGGCCGGCGAATCGCGGCGTTGCCGCAGCTCTTTTTGTCGGCCATGCGCAACTATCTCGAAGCGCCGTTTTCGCGCGGTTTTTTCGAGTCGTTCCAGCGTCTTGCCCGCGCCGTGCCGACGGGCATCTTCGACAATGAGCGGATCGGCAAATATCTGCGCGGCTTGGCCGAGGCGCCGGGCCGGACCGACGATTTCCGCCAGCTCCGCCGCAAGCTCTTCCTCGTTGCAACCGACCTGAATACGGCCACAGCCGTGGCGTTTGGCTCGCCGGGCTGGGACCATGTGCCGATTTCCCGGGCCGTGCAGGCGAGCGCGGCACTCCCTGGCCTGTTTCCTCCCGTCGAGATCGGCGGCCGGCATTATGTCGACGGCGTGCTGGTCAAGACGCTGCATGCCTCGATCGCTCTCAATGAGGGCGCCAAGCTGCTGCTGTGCGTCAACCCGATCGTTCCGTTCGACGCCGAGATTGCTGAGAGCCACAGCGGCGGCAAACCGGTCTCGCTCATTGCAGGCGGATTCCCCACGGTGATCGGTCAGACCTTCCGTTCCATCGTGCATTCGCGCATGCGAGCCGGGATGAGCCGTTATGGAAGCGAGTTCCCCGACGCCGATGTCCTGCTGTTCGAACCGAGCCCGGGCGATGCCGAGCTCTTCTTCACCAACGTCTTCAGCTACGCCGAACGCGAGCGGCTGTCCGAGCATGCCTATCAGACCATGCGCTGCCAGCTTTTGCAGCGCTATGATGAGCTTGCCCCCGTGTTCGAACGGTATGGCATATCGATCGACCGCGGTGTCCTCATGGATGGGCGACGCACGCTGTCCGCCGGCGGCGCCGGTATGCGCAGGACGACCGGCGGCAAGCTGATGAGCACGACCGCGCAGCTCAACAATACGTTGTGCCGGCTTGAGGGTCTTGTGCAGCCTCGCAAGGCCGAGGCAGAAATGGCTGAGGGTTAGCTTGAGGGCAGATCGAGGCCAGACGGGAAGGCCGCCCGATAGACCGGCGGGAATCGTTTCGAAGGCATAGGCCGCAGGGAGACGTCGTAATGGCACAGGCGCGCGCGCAGTGGATCGGCTTTCCTCACGACAACAAGCCTTACTCTTACGGCGGGGCGAAGCTGAAGACGCATTGGGCAAGATTGCATTGCGGCGACTGCGAGCCCTATCCGGACGAGCCGACGCTGAACGATCTTGTCGATCATTACCCTGACCTTAAGCCGGCGATCTCGCTGAAAGCGGCGGCGGCTCAGCTCCAGCATGCCTGGCGCGCCTATCATTATGGCGATTTCGGAGCTGCGGTCGAACAGGGCCTTGGCGTCGGGCGCCTCGGCTACAATGTGGCGAACAAGGCCGTCAATATCTACGCCACCTATCTGGAAAAGGATCACGACCGCCGGAGCGGCGAGCTACTGGAGGTGGTGCGCCGCGCCGAGGAGCTGCAGTCCTGCGCGCCGGACCTTTCGAACGGCTGGTATCTCCACGCGCAGGCGCTCGGCCGGTACAGCCAGGCGCTCTCTATCGCGAAGGCGCTCGCGGAGGGGACGGCGACCAAGATCAAGGATAGTCTGGATCGCACTCTGGAGCTGGAGCCCGACCATGCCGACGCCAATATCGCGCTCGGTCTTTATAACGCGCTGGTCATCCATAAGATCGGCGGCACGCTGGGCGCCCTCACCTATGGCGCCAGCAAGCAGGCCGGTCTCGATCATTATCAGAAGGCGCTACAGCTCAATCCGGAGTCCGCCATCGCCCGCATTGAATATGCGAACGGCCTCGTCATGATGTATGGCAAATCGAAAATGGCGGATGCGACCCGCCTTTACGAAGAGGCGGCGGCCTGCGAACCGGCGGATGCGATGGAAAGACTGGACGTCGAGCTGGCCAAGGCGGAGCTGGAGGACTGACGCACCCATCCGTTGCCGCTTAGAGCATCCGTTTCCGGTTTTTCTGACCCCGCTCAATGACGTCGTTGCCGGGCTTGACCCGGCAACCCATGCCCGTGGCCTATCGGCACTCCGCGAAGGTTCCGGCATCAATGGAATGGGTCACGGGATCAAGTCCGGTGACGACAGGTCGCGATTCTCTTTAGCGCAGGATCAATTTGAACGGAAATGGCTTCCCCGAATTCAGCCGAAATCCCCGTGAAAACGGGGATCCAGTACCCTGCCGAGGCAGTTCTTTACTGGATGCCCGCTCCCCGCCTCCGCGGGGACAAGCTTCGCGGGCATTTCGAAGGTGTCGTCTCCGATTAAACCGATCGCTGTAGCCTGATTATGTCTTATTTGGCAGGGCTACCTCGCTTTCTGGATGTGCGCTTGACGGGAGCCTTCTCCAGCGCGGCTTGACGGCTGCGCGGCTTTTTCGCGGCTTTCTTCGGCTCGGGACGTTTCGCTTCCGCGATCACGGCTCCGGTCGGAACGTCGCCCCACAGTTCCATCAGAACATAATAGAGGAGCTGCTCGAATTCGGACGCGAAATTCGCAATGACCGCCTCCGGGTCCGGGATGACGGCGGCATCCGTTACGAGGCCGAACTGGACCTGGCCATCGAAAGAGAGGATCGACACCCCCATCGAAACATCGCCGGCCTGCGGCACCCAGCACATCACCTGGCGGAGGCGCGACCCGCCGAGATAAAGCGGATTTTGCGGGCCGGGCACATTCGTCATCACCGCGCTTGCCCGACTGAGCAGCAGGTCGAACAGCCGGTCCTGAATCACGCGGGGCGCGTAGCCGAGGGCGGTGATCAGGCCCAGCGTCACCGGCGCTTCATACGAGTCCTTCAGCGCTTCCATCCGGCGATGAACCTCGTAAAGGCGCGCCAGCGGGTTCTCCATGCCGACCGGCAGCTCCAGCGCCACGATGCCGAAATAATTGCCGAGCTGAGTGGATTGCTCCGGGCTCCGAAGGTTGACCGGAACCAGGGCCCGCACCTCGACGCCGCGCGTTGCATCGCCCTTCCCGGCGAGATAGGCCCGCAGCGAGCCGGCAACGGCGGCCAGCAGCATGTCGTTGATCGAACAACCGAGAACCTTGCTGACCACCTTGACCTCGGGCAGCGCGATCGGATCGGTCCAGGCCACCCGCTTCTGGCCGTTCGGCGTTCCCTTGAACCGCGTCTGGCTGTCCTGCGGCATGAACAGCAGATAGGCGAGTTCAGCGGCCACGCTGACGCCCTCGCGCAGCGTCTCGGCCGGACGTGCGGCCCGGTCGCGCGCTTGCTGCAGGGCTTGGCGCGAGACGCTCATGCCGTTCTCGAAGAGCCCCATAATGCTCGCCAGATAGTCCTGCCAGAGCGATCGGGAAGCGGCCCCCGGCAGGTGGCGTCTCGTCAGGCCGGTCGGGGCCGCTGCGTCGGGATCGCTGTCCGTCAGCGACAGCATCACGCCGATCAGTGCGATACCGTCGGCGATCGCATGATGGAATCGCGCGACGACCGCGACGCCGCCCTGGAATTTCTCGACCAGATGGAAATCCCAAAGAGGGTGCGCCATGTCGAGTTGCTGAGAAGCGAGATCGGCGACGAAGCGCTGAAGCTCCGGCTTGCCCGCGCGGCCCGGCAGCCGGAGACGCTTGATATGCCGGTTGAGGCTGAAATGGGGGGCCGGCGACCACCAATAGCCGGTTGCGCGCTGTTCGACCCTCTGGCGGAAACGCGGCATTGCGAGCAGGCGATCGGCGATGGTGCGCTCGAGCCGGTCCACATCGACAGGCCCCTCCAACATCAGCACACCGACGATCACCATCGGGTTGGCCGGCCGGTCCATCCGCAGCCAGGTCGTGTCGACCGGCGACATCTGCTCGCTCTTTACCATGCCCGCGCCGCTCTACACCTCCGCTGCGCATTCGCAGCATCTACGCTACCGACAACAATGGCCGAATTCGGCCGACGGCCGAGCGTCTTTTGATAAAGCATTCGAAATGATTGCGATGCCTTACTTCTTGGACCGAAACCATGATGCTAAACGATGACCTATGTCAAACAAGGCAGAAATCGTTGAACGCTTGGTAAAGCAGCTTGATTTAGCTGAGGAAGCGCGTGCGTCGATCGCGACCGACAAGGTGGCGGCACGGCGCCGGGAGCGCCTGCGCGAATGGCAGGCGGGCCGGCTGGCGAGAACCCATGCGGATCTGCTCGAAAACCGCCGCTATGCCGCCACCACCGAATTCTTCCTGACCGAGATTTACGGTCCGAACGATCTCAGCCGCCAGATCGAAGAGGTGCGCCGCATTCTGCCGGTCATGACGCGGACGCTTCCGGCTGCCGGTCTTGAGACGGTCGCGGATGCGATCGAGCTGAACGCCCTCTCGGAGCAGCTCGATATGGCCATGGTCCGGGCGCTCGGATCGCGGGCGGACGAGATCACGCCCGCCGTTTACGCCGATGCCTATCGCCAGGTCGGGCGGCGGGCGGAACGGGAACGCCAGATCGAGCTGATCGGACATATCGGCCGCTCGCTCGACCGGCTGACGCATAGCCGTCTCCTCGGAATGGCGCTTTCGACGATGCGGAAACCGGCGCGCCTCGCCGGACTTCAGGATTTGCAGGATTTTCTCGAACGCGGCCACAGCGCGTTCCGCAAGATGCGCGGCACGAACGAATTTCTTCAGACGATCGTTACGCGGGAACAGCGGCTATTGGAGGCGCTATTCGTCGGCGATGACAGCCTGTTGTGACCGGGCTCGCTCCCAGGGGAGACCTCTGCGATACACGCGGCACATCCCGCGCGTGTCATTCCCGCGCAGGCGGGAATCCAGATATTTCAAGAACTTGGCTGGATACCCGCTTTCGCGGGTATGACAATAATGCCTGTTTCGCAGAACTCTCTCATGGGAGAGGCAATCATAGCGCAACCGACCCAGTCGTTTCCGCCTGAGCCGACCCCGCATCAGAAGTAGAGCGATATGTCGCGATGGTGAGACAGACAGGCCGCCATATCGGGTATGAGATCGTCGGGCAGGCGGCGCTGTTGCCTCAAGCCGATGTTGTTATGGATCGTCTCCTCATAGCGCTCCAGAGCCGGCAGAATCGTTGTAAAGGCCTGTTTTCGCCACGCCAGCTCTTCATCGAACTTCTGGATGGCCCGATCGATCGCCGCAAGAGCGTCCGGCTTGCTGATCGAGGAGCCCCTAAGCGACCGGCGCGCCTGAGACATTTCCGACTGCACGGGCTTTGCGCCTTCCACCGAGCGGACCTGGTTATAGACCGACTGGACTTTTTCCAGACCTGCCTCCGGCGGATTGTTCTCAACAAACGCCGGCAATGCGCGAAGCTCAGGCTCCAAAGCCGCCAGATCCTTCGTTGCGCGCAATATGGCCAAGGCTTCCTGCACGGGTTCGTAAGCCTGGTCGGCATTACGCCGATAGGCGTTGCGAGTGTTCTGGCCGGCCTTCAGAAGTTTGCGGAACGCCTTATACTCGCGTTCCCATCGTTCCGGGATCGTCGCTTGCAGCGCCTTGATCTCCCCTTCATTTGCGGCCAGTTCCGCCTCCAGAGGGTTCTTGAGCGCTTCGTCTCTGGCAAGCCGAATGCTCGTTTGAAGCTCTCTGTCGCGCAATTCGAGGGACCTGATCTCCGCTTGAATGTTTCGGACTTGAACGTGAAGCGGCCGGTAGGCGTCTTCATTTTCTGCGATCGCCTCGTCGGCCTTTTTTACGGCTGCGATGAGTTCGAATGTCTTTTCCGCTTTGTCGAAGCTTGCAGCGAGATTTTTCTCAAGCTTGTCAGGCAGCGCGCCCAGATCGATGTTGCGCACCGACGCAATGGCTGATCGAAGCTCCTGCTCGTGGCTGTTGTAGAATTTGAACAATTCGTTCTCGATGCACACTTGCAGCTTCGGATTGATCGGAGGCGGCGCCGTGTCCGCGCTCAGCGTAATGCGTTGCGGCAGATAATTCACGAGCGGCGGGCTATTGGCCACAATCACCAGCGCCAATAGCTGCAGCAAAATGAAAGGGATAACGCCCTTATACATTGAGATGGTCTTGACGATCGCCGGCGCAACGCCGCGCAGATAGAACAGCGCAAAACCGAATGGCGGCGTCAGGAAGGACGTCTGAATGTTCAGGCCGATCATGACGCCGAGCCAGACAGCGGTGATGTTCGCACCGGGGTTCATAAGCAGGATCGGCGCAACGATCGGGACGACGACGACCGAGATCTCGATGAAGTCGAGGAAAAAGCCGAGAACGAAAATCACCGCCATGACGATGACGAACTGGCCCCAGAAGCCGCCCGGCATTCCGGTTAAGAACTCTTTAACCAGATCTTCGCCGCCGAAGCCGCGGAATGCGGCCGTCAGCATGGCGGCACCGATGAGAATGATGAAGACCAGCGAGGTCGTCTTCGCCGTCTCGATCATGACCGACTGAAGCGTCTCCTCGATCCTCAGCGCACGCCAGCCGCTCCAGCTAAGGGCAAACAGCAGACCGGCTACTGCAATACTGGCGATGATCATCATCCGGACGTCGGCAGCGGTCGCCAGATTCTTGACGTTGACCGGATGGACGTGGGTGACGGTGATGATCGCCGTGATCGAAATCGCGGCCAGAATGGCCGGCCAGTAAGCGCGCGGCTCGCCATGCTTCAGCCGGTAGCCCGCCATGATCAATGCGCCCGCCGCGCCGATTGCGCCCGCCTGATTGACCGTTGCGATGCCCATGATGATCGAGCCCAACACGGCAAAGATCAGGGCCAGGGGCGGCACCAGCGCCATCACGACACGGCCGGCGAATGCGGCGTCGTATTTGCCTTCGTAGGGGACAGTCGGAGCGACGCGCGGCCGGAGAAATGCAATCACGGCGATGAAGATCATATAGAGTGCAACGAGCACCACGCCGGGAAGAAACGCGCCCAGGAACATTTCGCCGGCGCTCGTGGACCCGACGTCGAAGGCCGACGGCATGATCAGATCGCCCGTATTCTCCTTAAAGAGAAGTTTGCGCGCCGTGCTGGCCTGATCCGTGGCGCTGGCAAGCTGGTCGGCCAGAATGATCAGCACGATCGAGGGCGGAATGATCTGGCCGAGCGTGCCCGAGGCGGCGATCGTGCCTGTCGCCAGCGGATGGGAATAATTGTTGCGCAGCATGGCCGGCAGCGAGATCAGACCCATCGCGACGACCGTCGCACCGACAATGCCCGTCGTTGCCGCCAGGAGCGCGCCGACGAAGACCACCGACATGCCGAGACCGCCGCGCACCGGGCCGAAGAGCTGGGCCATCGTGATGAGCAGGTCTTCCGCAATGCGCGAGCGTTGCAGCATGATGCCCATGAAGACGAAGAGCGGGATGGCAATCAGCGTATCGCGCTCCGCCTCCCAGTAGACGCCCCGGAAATTGGTCACGCCCGCGGTGAGCCAGGTCACCGGCCCGCCCTGAGCAAAAAAAGCATCCGGCCGTCCGGTGAAGAGATAGCCGGATAGCGCCGCCAGGCCGATTGTAAGAACCGCGGAGCCGGGAAGCGCGAAGGCAACCGGATAACCGGAGGCCAATGCGAATGCCATCAGAAGAATGAGGAGAAGAAGAAAGAAAAGCTCCATTTATCTCCGATAGCCCCCGTAGGTTTCCCCTATGCGCCCATCGCTGTGACGGTGCGCTTGTTTGGTTCGCCGCGAATATCGGCTATGGCTTCGAGAAAAAAGCCAACGAATTGAATAAGCATGGTTACGGCGAAGACGCCGAGAAAGCCGGCCATCCAATATTTGACATACATGCCGAAGCCGGTTTGCGTCGTCTCGAAGAGCAGCAAAGGTCCGTTAATGATCGCGGAGCGGCTTTCCGTACCGATCGCAATGATCACGCTGCTGACCGAGATGCCAAGCAGAACGGACCCGATCGCGTTCACGTAACCTTTTGTTCGCTCGGCAAAGGAGGAATAGAGCACGTCAACGCGGACATGGCCGTCTTCGATGAGCGTGTAGGCGCTCGCGAACAGGAAGAGCGCGGCGTACCAGAACCGCACGAGGTCGGCCATGAAGGCCTGCTCATAGGAAAAGATGAAGCGTGTGAAGACAATCAGCAATTCCGCCACGACGACGAGCAGCGCCAGCCAGTGAAAGCCTAGGCCGCGCCGGAATACGGCTATGATGATCCCCAGGACGAGAAGCGGAATGTGGACATACATGCCGCGGAAGCTCGACCGGCTGAGATCGGTCGCAATCTGATCGCCAAACACGCTGGAAAGCAGGTCTTCGACGCGCAGGAAGGAGACGATCGCGTCCGCCAGACCGATCATGAGCACAGCCCAAAAGGCCGCCCGCACGATATAGGCCGTAATTGAATAAATCCGATTGGATTCCGGCCTTAGGGTTTTGGTCTTCGTCTTGATGACATAGGCGAATGCGATCATCAGAGCGATGACATAGAGGGCGGTCTGAAGCCAGGCGAGAGCCGATGAGCCCCTGAATATGTCGCCTGCGCCTGGCCACCCACGCCAGTAATCCAGGTAATTATTGAGCAGAAAAGCAAAGACGGCCGCGATAACACCCCATGCGAAGAGCCGGGATGAGATCAGGACAAGGTCCGTGCGCTCAAGCTTAGACGACGCAGTCACCGTAGGTGGCCCGTATCTGTGATTGACTGAGTTTAGATCAACGCTGGACATGGAAAGGGGGCGCTGACGCCCCATCTCCCTTTTAGCTCCAAGCCGCCAGGATTAGCTTTCGATGCCGAGCACGCGGTTGCGCTGCAAGGTATAGGCCGTATCGGAAAGACCCGTCCACTTACCGACCTCGGCGCGCGTCTTGGCAAAGCTGTCGTGGATCTTTGCGGCGAGATCGCTGTGCTGACGCGTTTCCGCGAACACTTCCTCCGCGGCCTTACCAAAGCTGTCATAGATCTCGTCGCTGAACTTACGCAATTGGACGCCGTGCTCATCGATGAGACGCTTCAGATAGGCGCCGTTATTGAAGTTCGTCTCGGCCATCTGCCGGGCGTTTTCCTCGTTACACGCCGCTTCGATGATGGCCTGGTCCGTTTTCGAAAGACCGCTCCACCAGCTCTTGTTCATGGCCATGGAGAGCTGCGAGCCCGGCTCATGCATACCCGGATAGTAGTAATATTTGGCGGCTTCGTAGAACTTCATGAAGTAATCATTATACGGACCGACCCATTCCGTCGCATCGACCGCTCCAGAAACGAGGTTTTCGTAGATCTGGCTGCCGGGCAGCGCGACGGGGGATGCACCGAGCTTAGCCAAGACGTCGCCGCCGAGACCCGGAATACGCATCTTGAGGCCTTTAAGATCGTCAGCGGTCTCGATTTCCTTATTGAACCAGCCGCCCATCTGCACGCCGGTATTGCCGCAAGGGAATCCTTTAAGACCGAACGTGTCTTGCAGCTCATCATAGAGCTTCTGACCGTCGCCATATTTCATCCAGGCATCCATTTCAGTGTAAACGAAGCCGAACGGAACGGAGGTGAAATATGCCAAGCCGGGATGCTTGCCCTTCCAGTAGTAATCCGCGCCGTTATAAGCCTGGGAGTTGCCGGATGCGACTTCATCGAAGGCGTCGAAAGCGCCAACCTTTTCGCCCGACGCGAAATAGGTGACGTTGATCCGTCCCTCGGTCAGCTCAGAAATGCGCGCCGCGAGCCGTTGAGCGCTGACGCCCAACCCTGGGAAATCGCGCGGCCAGGTCGAGACGATCACCATCTCCGTTCTGGCTTGCGCAATTGCCGGTGCGGCGAGCGTTGTCGCGGCCGCCGCCGCGCCTGCACCAAGTCCTGCCTTTTTGATAAATGTCCGACGATCCATGCCAGATATCCTCCCTGGAGCTACTCTCAACATTGGCTACAATACAGCCTCACACAGCCTCCCCTTCCACACCTGAACGAAACGGGTAGAGGCCATGCCACCCTTTGATTACTGGAACTTAACACATTGATAAAGCCTGGCGCCACGTAATCTGACCTTCGATGCCGCCATTGCCTTCTTATTAGGCAAATTGCCGGTTGCTTAACGAATCCTTACGCATCCATCCGTTTGCGGCGCGATCGCATTAATGCGCCACGGCAGGGTCTTGACTTCATGCGTCGTCGGGATGGCAGGCTCTCACATCATTTCGGCTTCGAAGGCGGAGCGTAAGAAGATTTCCCGCACCGTCCGTGAGGACGCGGTCAAGATCTAAGCGGGCCACGCCGATCCGCTCAGGCCGATTCAGCGGACGATTGTCTGCTTGATCCAATAGCCACCGAAGTCATCGATCCGGACAATCGGATCGTGGATTTGATGAGTCTGGCGAAATTCGTCGACCGCCTTACGATGCGCGTCGAACAGGAAATAGTCATCGACGATCAGCGAGCCACGCGGCGAGAGTTTGTGATACAAGTTCACAAATCCATCCATCGTGCTCTCATACATGTCTCCGTCGAGCCGCAGGACGGCAAGCTGTTGGACCGGCGCTGACGGCAACGTGTCTTTGAAGAGGCCTTTGAGAAAGATCACCTGATCATCCAGCAGTCCGTAACGCGCAAACCTCGCCTTGACCTCTTCGAGGCCTACGGAAAATTCCGCGCAATTATGCAGATAGGCATCGGCGTCCGCCTCGACACCCTCCGAAGGCGGCGGCAGGCCGGCGAATGAATCGGCCGCAATGACGCGGCGATCGGAAATGCCATACGCCCATAGAACGGCGCGCATCATGATACAGGCGCCGCCACGCCAAACGCCGGTTTCCATGAAGTCGCCGGGGACGCCCTCAGCGATGACGCGCTCACACTCCTTGCGCAGGTTCCTCATGCGCTTGCCCCCAATCATGGAGGGCGCGCCGGATGGCCAATCCCAGCCGTTCTCACGATATTCGTCGTCGTAGTTTTGGATATCGGATCCCGGCAAAGGGGGGTCTCGATTCAAACATCCGATAAGGCTGCGGCCCATCAGATCGAGATAGGATGAGCGGAGGCGATCCCTGTCCGCTTCGAGATTCTGTGACATCGCGCGGTCCATCTGTCCTTCACTCGGATATGATCAAGCCTTTAATCGTATCGCCGCCTTGGCCTTCGGTGCAGCCAGATCATAGCGGCAGCGAGGCCGAGCATCGAGAAGAAGCTCCTTGCGGTATTTCCGAAGCGCGTCGCGATACGCCGGTAGCGCAATCACCCACCCGGCGGGCTGCCATTGATCTATTGATTCTGAAGGAGCGTCTCTGGCGCCGCGGGAGCGGCACCAAGCCGAACGGTCAGGCCGCAATTGAAGTCCGAGAAAACGCGCCTTGCCCGTCAACCGGATGCAGGCTTACCCTCTTTTGACTGCTCCGCCGCCTTATCCAAAGACAGGCTCGCGGCATCGCCCACATTGTCCACGCCGCGCTCTTCCAGGAGCGTCGTGAGCCAGTTCGGGTCCATCTCAGGCACGGAGGACAGAAGAAGATCCGTATAAGCATGATGCGGCGGTTTAAACATTTCGTCTTTCGGCCCCTGCTCGACCACCCGTCCCCTTTGCATGACCACGACCTCATCGGCGATTGACCGCACGGTCGCGAGATCATGCGTGATGAACATATAAGCGAGGTTGAACTCCTTCTGAAGCCGGTCGAGCAGGCGAAGGATGCCTTCGGCCACGAGCTGGTCGAGTGCGCTTGTCACCTCGTCGCAGATGATGAATTTCGGATCCGCTGAGAGCGCCCGCGCAATTCCGATGCGCTGTTTCTGACCGCCCGAAAGCTCCGGCGGATAGCGATTGTAATATTGCGACGGCTCCAGCTCGATCAGGTCGAGGAGCTCATCGACGCGGCTCTTCAACGCGCTGCCGCTCAAGCCGGAATAGAACTTCGCCGGCCGCCCGATGATCTCGCCGATCTGAACTTTCGGGTTCAGGGCAGTGTCCGCCATCTGGTAGATCATCTGGATCTGGCGGAGCTGTTCCTTGCTGCGCGACTTGTAGCTTGGCGGCAGGGCTTCGCCTTCAAAAAGGATTTGTCCCTTTGTCGGCGGCAGCAGGCCGGTAATGCATCTCGCAGCGGTCGATTTGCCTGAGCCGGATTCCCCCACGACAGCCACGGTCATGCCGGGGTAAATGTCAAAGGACACATCTTCCAGAACCTTCACAGGCCCATATGAGGCTTCGACATTCTGGACCGAGATGAGGGGTTTGTTATCGCCGGGACGCGATTTCTGGTCGCGCCGAAAGCTGCGAACCGCCCAGAGGCTCTTGGTGTAATCCTCCTGCGGATCTTCAAGCATCTTGTCGGTTTCTGCTTCCTCGACCTCGTCGCCCTTCAGGAGCACCTTGATCCTGTCGGCCATCTGCGCGACCACCGCAAGGTCATGGGTGATGTAGATCGCTGCCGTGTTGAACTGATCGACGATGTCACGGATCGCGGCGAGAACCTCGATCTGCGTGGTCACGTCGAGCGCGGTCGTCGGCTCGTCGAAGATGATCAAATCGGGCCGGCACGCCATGGCCATGGCGGTCATAGCGCGCTGAAGCTGGCCGCCAGACACCTGATGCGGATAGCGGAAGCCGATCTCCGTCGGATTGGGAAGGCGCAGTCGCTCATACAGCTCCATCGCATCTTCCTGCGCCTCAAGCCGTTTCTTCATGCGGTAATGGACTGGCGCTTCCGTGTGCTGATCGATAATCCTGTGCGACGGATTGAAGGAGGCCGCGGCAGACTGGGCGACATAAGCGATCCGTGAACCGCGCAAGGCGCGGCGATCCGCCTGCGACGTCGTCGTGAGCTCCATACCGTCGAACTCGATCGATCCGCCCGAAATGCGGCAGCCATCTCTCGCAAAGCCCATCGCCGCAAGGCCGATCGTCGATTTCCCGGCTCCTGACTCACCGATCAGTCCCAGCACTTCGCCGCGATGGAGCGTCAAATTGACACCGTGCACAATCTCGAACCATTGCTCTTCGGAATAGGCCTCGATTCGAAGATCCTTTATCTCCAGGAGAACGTCTTTGCGTTTATCCATCTCGCACTAGTCCTTCAATCCGGAGGAGCGATACAGCATCCAGTCTACCACGAAATTAACCGCGACGGTCAAAAGCGCGATCGCTGCTGCCGGTATGAGAGGTGTGATGTCGCCGAAGGAGATCAGCGTCGCATTTTCGCGCACCATCGATCCCCAGTCCGCGGTTGGCGGCTGAATGCCGAGACCGAGGAATGAAAGACCGGCGATCAGCAGGAAGACGAAACAGAACTCCAGACCGAATTCAGCGATCAGCGGAGCCGTGGAGTTCGGCAGAATCTCTTTACGGATCAGATAGCCGGTGCCTTCGCCCCTGAGCTTCGCCGCTTCGATATAGTCCATCACTACGACATTGCCGGCGACGGCGCGGGTGAGGCGGAAGACGCGCGGCGCGTAGATGACCGCAACAACGATCACGATCACCCACAGTTCTGTGCCGAAGATACTCAGCATAAGGAGTGCGAAGATCAGCGAAGGGACAGACATGATGACATCGGCGGTACGGCCCAGAAGTTGATCGAGAAAGCCACCCTTCGTTGCCGCCAGAAGGCCTCCGATCGCGCCCATGAGAAATGCAAGGAGCGTCGCCGTCAGCGCAAGGCCAACCGTGTTTCTGGCGCCGTAGACCAGACGGCTGAAAACATCCCTGCCGAGCTGGTCGGCTCCGAGCAGCATATTTGCGTCCGCCGGGGCAAAGGCGGATGCAATGACCTCCGCTTCGCCATGAGGCGCCATTATCGGGGCAAAGATTCCCGCAATTGCATAGGTCAGAATGACGAACATACCGAAGGACGCCGTCAGCGGAGCCGTGCGCAATTCCCTCGCTATGTTCGGAGGCGAAATGATGATGAGAAATTCGCGGAATGCGTAGGACGTGCCTGCAGCGAGCGCCAGCGCCCCCGCCGCGGTGGTTATGAAGCGGAGCGGCGCAACGCCGCCAACAATCCCCACGATGAAGGAGATAAGTGTCAGCGAGAATATAAGCAGGAACGCCTGGCGCTTATGGTAATAGGCCGCGACGCAGGAGGCGCCGATGAGCAGCGCGTAGTAACCGACAACGAATTGGCTCATGACAGCCCCCTTACTTCGGATGCCGCAGACGCGGATTTGTGAGGATTGCGCCTACATCCGCTGCAAGGTTCAACAGGATAAAAGTGGCCGCGAAAATCAGACAGCAGGCCTGCACAATCGGGAAGTCTCGCTTGGCGACCGCATCCACCAGGAGCTGACCGATCCCGGGATAGACGAAAACAACTTCGACCAGCACGACGCCCGTGACCAGATAGGCCAAGTTGAGCGCGACCACATTAATGATCGGCGCCCACGCATTCGGCAAGGCGTGACGTACGATCACCTTCCAGGGCGGGACGCCCTTCAGTCGGGCCATCTCGATATAGGGCGAGGCCAGAAGATTGATGATCGCGGCCCGCGTCATGCGCATCATATGCGCCGTGACCACGAGGACGAGCGTCAATGCCGGCAGAAAGGTTCGGTGGAGCAGCTCGAAAAAGCCCATATTCGAACTGAGGCTGGCGATGGCCGGGAAATAGCTCGTCTTCACGGCCAGATAGAGGATGAGGATATAACCAAGAAAAAATTCCGGTGAGGAAATCGAGGTTAGTGTCACGACGTTGGCGACTCTGTCGAAGATGGTGTTACGCAGAAGCGCGACGATTATACCCAGAACTATGGATATCGGCACCGCAATGACGGCGGCGTATGCCGCGAGAAAGAGCGTATTCTCGAAACGGGTGGTGATCGCTTCGCTGACGCGCTCGCCGGAAACGAGCGACACCCCGAAATCACCCTGCAAAGCGCCCGTCAGCCATTCCACATACCGGACAGGCGCCGGCCGGTCGAGGCCGAGCTGCTCTCTCATGGCCTGAACGGTTTCCTGCGTCGCACTTTGGCCGAGAACGGCCTCGGCTATGTCGCCCGGCAGCAGTTCCACCGCAAAGAAAATCAGCACAGAGACGACAAACAGCGTGACAACGCCTAAGCCAAGCCGTTTGAACAAAAGGCCGAAAATACCCCCCATTATGTCTCTCCATCATTGTGGCGCCGACGTCGTCCGGTCAGCGAGGGCCTTTCTGAGCCATTTTTGAGATACCGCCCTTCTTGTGGGACATCGAGGGCAGAGGCGGGATCTGCCGCAAGGAACGGCGCGCAAACCGTACCCTGCGGCAGGAAGTCGGGCGGTAGCCGGGCCGAATTATCCGACGCCGGACCACCGCCAATCGCCACTTAGCTTGCGAACCACCACCGGCTCGCCGCGCGTGCGCCGTCGCTTTCCCAGCTCGGCGCGAGCTTCTCGGGCGTGCCGACATTCGAGCGACTGGCGTACACGAAGTTGTTGAAGAACGGGATGATCGTGCCGCCGTCATCGCGCATCAGCAAGTCCATCTCGCGATACATCTTGGCCCGAACCTCCTGGTCGAGCTCCGCCTTCGCCTTCAGCAGCAGCTCGTTGAAGTGCGGATTCTTCCAGTGGCTTTCATTCCACGCGGCGTCTTTTTTGTAGGCCAGCGTGTACATCACGTCCGGCGTCGGGCGGGCGCCCCAGGAGACCAGCGTGAACGGCTTCACCAGCCAGACGTCGGAATAGTAGCCGTCACTCGGCTCGCGCACGACCTTGACGTTGATGCCCGCCGGCTTGGCGTGCTCGGCATAGAGCACCGCCATGTCGACGGCCCCGGCATAGACGCTGTCGGCCGTCGAAAGGCTGACCGAAAGGCTGTCGTGCCCCGCTTTCTTGAGCAGCGATTTCGCCTGATCCGGGTCGTATTCCCGCTGCGGGATGTCGTCGGGCCAGTAGGGCTGGGCCGGCGAGTGGTGGAAGTCGTTGGCCTTGGTCGCCGCGCCGAAGGTGATCTTGTCGATGATCTCGTCGCGGTTCATCGCCAGCTTCATCGCGTTGCGCACGTTGACATCGTCGAACGGCGGCGTATCGCAGAACATCGGCATGGTGATGGCCGCGGCCGACGGAACGTTGAAGACCGTGATGTTCGGATCGCGCTTCAGCAGCGCCATCGTCTTCAGCTCAATCAGCGACACTGAGTCCACGTCGCCGGTGACCAGCGCGGTCTGGCGCGCGTTCGGGTCGTTCAGCGTGATCATGTTGACCTTGTCGAACCAAGCGCCCTTGCCGTGCCAGCCGTCGTGACGGCTGAGGCTGAACTGAACGCCGAATTCGCCCGAGTCGATCTTGTACGGGCCGGAGCCGTCGCCCGATTTCCACTCGATCGTGCCGTCGTCATTGGCCGGGCAGATCGCCATATGATAGTCGGTCATCAGCCACGGGAAGTCCGCGTTGCCGCCTGCGAGCTGAACGATCACGGTATAGTCACCGTCCTTGGTGATATCGGTCACGTCCGTCAGAAGCGCCTTGGCCGCCGAGGTCGTCTTTTCGCCGCGGTGGTGGTTCAGCGAGGCGATAACGTCATCGGCCGTCACCTTCTTGCCGCTGTGGAAGCTGGCGTTCTGGTTGAGCTTGAAGGTCCATTGCGAGGCATCCGAACTGGCTTCCCAGCTGTCCGCCAGGTCCGGCCCGAGCGAGCCGTCACCGTTGATCATCGTCAGATAGGAACGGTGGGTATGGGCGAGGAAGATCCCCATCCGCGTCACATAGGTGCCCGGATCATGGGTGTCGGACGTGTTGCCGTCATGGATGCCCCAGCGGAATGTTCCGCCGCGCTTGGGTGCGGC
>Ga0307442_1000038_pt1 | contig 41817 bp, 75 predicted proteins | sample SalMarWE160430MG_FD_202143 | JGI IMG/M metagenome (GOLD analysis project Ga0307442, IMG submission 202143) | Salt marsh sediment microbial communities from the Plum Island Ecosystem LTER, Massachusetts, United States - WE1604-30 | ecosystem: Environmental > Aquatic > Marine > Intertidal zone >...
GGATATCGTGACTTATTCCCTCAAAAAACCTGGACAACTTTTCCCCTCCCCGCGCCGCCGTCCGCGCCAGGCCCATCGGCATTATGTGTGTGCGCCGGTTCATGCGCCGGGGAATCAAAAAGCGTCTGCATACACCGTACCATGCAGACGCGGATAACCGCGCACTACCGCGCAAAAGGCGTTTAGCCGGTTAGGGCAAGGCGTTCTTCTTGGACAAGGATCAGGCGTTCGGGGATTACCCAGCCCGCATAGGGACCGCCGGGCCGGGCGACTTCCCCGATATGCTCCAGGTGGGATAGCTCAAGCTGAATGGTGCGGGTTGACCAGCCCACGGCAGCAGCGATGGCCGTTGAAGACGCATGGCCGTTCCGGCTGTTGAGGCAGAGATCGGGGATGACATTTAGGATGGCAAGCTGGCGCTCGGTCAGGACGATCTTATTCTCGCTGATGAAATAGCGCCGACGGCAGTACGGACAACGAACATTAGGCATTTACCAATACCTCCAAACCACCCGCCAGCCCGCATCAGTATATATTGTGTGTTGCCACATCATATGGATGAAGTCGGCAGTGTTATCTTTCCTTGCTTTTTCTCTCTCAATCGGGTCGTGGAGGGTTGCCCCCTCCACGGTAAGCCCAAACCAGATCACAATTTTGGGCCGCTCATTCCAGCGTTGCATCATTTACCAATACCTCCGCTATCCTCACCCTCTTTGTAGGCTCTTATCCGATCCTTCGGGGCAGCCCCCGGTATCGTCACCGGGATAGGCGGATCGAAGTCGCGGTTCACGCCCCGGTAATCAAACCACCACCAACCCATGCGAAACTCGCGCAATTTAACGGGTATCTCTTCTCCGGCATCGTTTGTCCAAATGGCATCGTATGCGTCCATCACTCACCCTCCACCCACTCATCATTAACCAATTCAAACGCCGCCACCACCTCGCCTGCCCGCAAAAATCGGACATGCGTACCCTCCGGGCATCCGATTCGCCTGTCCCCATCGTCGTAAATAGCGGGGATGAGAATATAGGGACGATTGAATAGGATGGCATACGAGATGTTTTGTATCCAAAGAAGCTCGATATATGTGACCGACCAGCCGGGCAGCCAGTCAACAATTGCCCTTCCGGGCCACGGGCCGGGCCATTCATTTATCGTCATCGTGCCTTGATTGCCTCGATAAATTCCTTGAGCTGTGCACCCACATGGAACACCGCGTAATATTGCCCATCCGAGTCGCGTCCGGCCTGGAAGTACTCCATATCGTAATTCTCGCTCAACTCAATCGCCCGCTCCAGCCCGTTCCGATCGTCATAGAGCACCAGATTCCAGGCGTTGCCGAAGTCATCAAGGGAGATCACCTCATAGGTCATGTGGGGTTCTTTGTCGAGCAGCGGCTTCAGGAAGAACAAGCCCGCCAACACGAATAGGCCCAGGGCGCTGAGGGTCACCGCTCCCACCAGGAAGGCCAGCGTAACCGCCCGGACTGGCACGGTCATATAGACGCGGTAGAGCACCAGGCCGAAGATGGTGAGCACCATCAGGCCCGCGAGAACCGCATACCCCTTATCCATGATATCATGTATCAGCTTGTCCATCGTCATTATTCCCCTCTTTCAGCGACGCCCGGAGTTGAAACATCAATTTGTTGAGATCGGGATGATAGAAGCCGCTAGTCTCCGCAAAGTAGATGCTTTGTATTTTGTCTGCGATAGTCGCAATTTCTTCAAGTTGCTCTAGCCGCTCGAATCGCTCCCTAATTGTTGAAAGAAGTTCCCATAGCTCTGGCATGGAATGCTCCTTATCGATACTATCAAGATGAAATTTCCCCGTTGGGTCAGTCCAATGTATTGACATTGTCATCCTCCCCCAGTACCGCCCACCTGGATTATATTGACCAGAAACGCATAGGCTTGAGTATGTTCAACCCATTGCCCGCCACAGAACTCAAATGCTAAATAGTCATCACCCTGCCGCCATGCCATTAGCGATCCCTCGGCAACATCGGGTAGAGTCGCGGCATTCCCTGGCTCCATAAAATCGGCCAGGCACAGGTTACACGCCTCGGCGTGTTCTTTCACTGATAGGATCATCGTTCAACTCCTCCGTTTAATCCGCCCGATTCAACCGGGACGGTTAAGCCAAGGCCACCCAGCGTCTTGTCCCAATCTATATCTCTCGCAAACAGATCGCCTAATGCAATCACCAGACCATCAAAGGCACGGCTCATGCGATCTATCCATACAGCCGGATCGGAATGTAACTGCCATAACCAGACGGCAATTAGCGGAAGCATCAGCACACAGACGAACATGAATATCATCTCATCCTCCTATGCCGCATCGGCCAGCCGCAGCGCCGGGCGGGCGGCGGCGGCGCGCTGCTCCAACTCGTCGAATACCCGCCCCCAGTCCGTGAAGGGCGACGGCCCGTAGACATGCGGAAAGCCATCGACGAGCGCCGTAAAGCCCGTTTGCATCCCGGCCTTTTTGCTGGCGCGCATCTTGACATAGGCCATCTTATCCACATCAAACAGGCCGCCATTGTCAACCAGGATGTAATGCTTGTACCTATCGTACCCGATAGCCAGGTGGTGCTGGTGGCCCATGATGACGTGCGCCTGGTACTTCTGTGCATACCAGTTAGCCTGCCAGAGCTGGTTGACGCTGTAGTCGGTGCCATGACAGACGAACCAACGCCCGTTGGGCGTATCAATCGTGCAATGGTCGAAGTTGCTGACCGTGAGTTTGTCCGAGGCGGCGATCAGGTTCATCAGGTGATCCATATCCATCTGGCCGGTGTGGAGCTTGAGGAACCGGTCTTCATGGTTTCCGGGAAGATAGACGATCCGGTCAAAGTAAAACAGCCAATCGGCGAGCAGCGCCGCCGCTGCCTTCAACTCCTGGCTGGCCGTCGGGAGTTGCACGAGCACCGGATAGGTGCTGGCCCAATCAAGGTTGAGTAGGTCGCCGTTGATGAGTAGCTGCCTGATGCCATGCAGCTCGGCCACCGGCACGACGAGCCGCGCCATGTCAAGGTCGGTCGTCGGGGCCTGCACGTCCGATATGACGACCCAATCGCCGTCAAGGCTCAAGGGCTTGCCCAGGACAACCTCAAACAAGGCGGGGTGCTCTTCCGGTGCGCCCTGGAGCGTCTGCTCATACCGCCAGATACGCCCGGCGCACTGCCCATAGGTCAGGCCGAACAGCGCCCCGACCTCACGCTTGGACTTCTTGCTGCCCTTCCAAACGCCATACAGGAATTCGCCGGTCAGGTCTGGTGCTTCATTGTCGTCATTCAAGTATCACCTCTTTGGCCGTGCCGCTATGCCGCTATGCCGCTATGCCGGTTCCGGCTCCGGGACCTGCTCGAGCTCCAAGACCCAGACGGCGGGTTTGTCTTCTACGCGGCAGCCGGGCCTATTGTTGATTTCATTCCACGCTTCAAAAAAGTGGTCTCTCGGTTCCATATAGACGCCATAACCACAAAGACCCGCGAAGCCCTCTGCGACAGCATCCGCTTCCGTGATGTCCTGAACCCGCTCCTTGCGGATCGCCGTGATCTTGATGCGCCCGACGGCGGGCTTGCCGCGTCCGGGCTGGACGGCGTAGGTGCGGCCTACCTGCCACTTGATGCGTGTTCCATAAAAAACAGTATCAATAGCCAATTCGGGGCCATCACAAAATTCCCAGTGCTCCGGCTTTACGATCCGCCGGGTCTGGGTCTTCTGCCCGGCGAGCACCTTCTCCCATGTGTACTGAAAGATCATGTCACTCCTCGCTTTCCGCCGCCTCACGGCGCGCCTTCTCTTCGGCCAACAGCCGCTTGTGTTCTGAGTCGCTGTTATCCTCCCATCCTTCTGGGACAGCATCAAACCAGCGTATCTCAGAGCGCGCATGAAGGACGGGGTTGTATGTTCCACCCCACGCCCGCCAGCGCTTATGCATCTTGCTGTAGTAGTAATAGGCTGGCCCATAGAATGAGATTTGAGTTTTGCTCATTGTTCCTCGCTTTCCGCCGCCGCAGCGGCCTTGATGCTCACCAACACGCCGGGCTTATGCATCCGCCCGGCCTTCCGCGACCTTAGCCGCAGCTCCGCGACGTGCTGCCAGCCGTCATCCTGGAGCACGCCCGCATACACCAGCCCATCCAGGATCGCCTTGGCGAAGTTGTCCGGGTCCAGCGGGCGCACTGCCCAGGCTGTCATCGTCACCACCACCGGCCCCGGAAACGGGTCGATGGGACAGCCCAGCTTCTCCAGCACCGCGCCCCAGACCTGGGTGTGGACCTCATCAGCCAGCGCCGCCCGCTTCGACCAATGCGGCGTCGAATAGAACCGGTTCGCCGAGATGAGCGCCGACGGCGGCAGCCACAGGTCGAGGGTCACGCCGCCTCCTCGGCCCGCTGCCGGGCCGCTATCGTCTCTTTGGTGAGGATCCGCTTCAGCAGCTCCCGATGGCTCGTCCTGCTGGGGTTCGCGTCTGTCAGCCAGACCAGGTGGCAATTCCAGCAGAGGAGCGCGGGGTGCTCCCCGTGTGCATAATCCATCAAGGGGTTGCCGCACTCCGGGCAGGTGGCGATACCCTTGTTCCCGATATGGATCATCGCGGCCTCCGTGGGCAGCCTGTCGGCCAGCGCGAACCCCTCCGGCGGGGTGAAGTCGGGCATCATGCGATCTGCTCCTTGGGCCGGGGCCGGTTGTGCCCGGCCGTCTGCGGCGCGGGCGTGCCCAGGCGGGCGTCCGGCTCGCCGGGCTTGCGCCGGGCGGCCCCATTGATTATCTCGAACCGTATGTCCGCCTCCTCGTCCGTTACCGCCCGCACGGCCCGCAGAATCACATCGTAAAGTCGGCCCCCCAATACTTTTTGGGCCTCGACCCGATCCACGCCCACCCGGAAATATTCGTCCTCAAGCCCCAGGAACACTGCGCTGCTCAGCCAGGAGTCATACGTCTCCTGAGGGAGTTGTGTCTTGAGAATGGCGGCGATCTCCTGCCACTTCCCCTCGCCCTCAATCAGGACGCGCAGCGGCGGCGGTTCGGGGGCGGGTGGGTCGGCGTAGTCGGGGATGTCGTATTTTCGCGCCAACTTCTTCTCTAACGAAATCGGCGCTTTGGGTGGCTTGCCTTCCGCCTTGCACCCCTTGAGTGTCGCCTCGATGTATCGGATGTTGCGGGCGTTGCGCTCGGCGGCCACCTCGATGGCCTGGCGCGTCCATTCTTCGCCGTAGGTATCGAGCAAATCGCCCAGGTCGTCGCCGATGATTGGCGTCAAGGGGCCAATGTTCGCTTCGTAAAGGGCAAAGACGGTGGCGGATGATTCTTTTTCTTTCTTCTTAGTTTCTTTCTTTTCTTTAATGTCGTTCCCAGATTGGTTACCCTCCTCCACCGCTGGCAGTGGACTAGGGTCACCGGCTGTGGTTACCTTAGTCTCCTGATCGACGCTAGTAACCTTAGTATCCTGGTTACCTTCCTCCACTACTAGTGAGTAGACGAAAGATTGGCCGCGTGGCTCCCGTTTTATTGTTTGGCGCTCGATCCCTTTATCGATTCCGGCCTTGATACTTTTGCGGGATAGCCCCGTCATTTTTTCGAGGTCGGTATAGCTCAATTGATGCGCGGGGCGATGCCAACCGAACGTTTCCCGGCAGATTGCAAGCGTAACCTTTAGCTCGGCTACGTTCATGTCGGCCAGATGCTCATCAAATAATACGTTGGGCATCTGTGTATAGTTCGGCCTGTCGATGGTCTTCTTGGTCACGTTGCCCCCTTGCTTGAATTGCAGCGACGACAAGATAAAACGAGATTATCTAGGTTGTCACTTCCTCCCCGGTATCGAGATATGACGTGATCGACTGTCGCCATGTGATCATTCATGAAATCTATTTCGTTTCGGTTGCCTGTCCCGTTTGGCGCGATCAAGTCCCACAATGCCGACAGTGGCATTAGCCAGGTGCCACAGTAATGACAGGTCATGCCATCGCGGAGCGCGATCTGCGCTCCATAACGCTCAAAATAAGAACCTGTATCTGAATAATCTATGTCCTGATTGTGATAGCCACCCCGTATAAGCACCTTATCGATTGTTTCCTGTCGGGACTCTTCGCTTAGGCCGCTCAAAACCCCATAGAGCGGCGCGTGGTTGCCGGGTCTCCGGTATTGATAAAGATCGCCGCATTCAATCAACCTCTTTATGTTGTTAGCGACAGCTCGCGGACTCATTCCTGCCATCTCCGAAAGCCTCCAGGTCGGCAGGCAAACAGTGCCGTCTTTGTCGGTCTGCCAAGCAATAGCCAGTAACACCAATAATGTTGTACTGTTTTCGCATAGATGGCTATCCCAGGCCCGTCGATATACAACCTCGTTGACTTCCTCACTCATCATCTGCCTCCGTTCGGATACGCCAAAGGCCCGCATCGAAGCTGTTCGTTGCTACACAAGCAGCCGAGGGATTTTGTCCCTTCGATGCGGGCCTTTCGCCCGAACATATAAAAACCCCTCTCGCAGGCACTTGTGTAGCACCCACCATTGTACCGCGCCCGGCGCGGCGGGGCAAACCGATCACGCCGCCACCTCCGGCAGCGCGAGCTGCTGCGGCTCCAGTAGCACCATACTGATTTGTGCTGTAGTCACTCTCTGCTTGGCCGTCTGGCATTTCGCTGTATCCCATTCAAAAGCTAAATAGGGTCGTCTCATTTGATGGCAAACAATCGGATTGGTTCCTTCCCCAGCAAATGGGTCAAACACTAATGGTAAATGCTCAAAGCCTTCCAATAAATAGCGGGTATATCGTGGGGATTTCGCCCAATGATGATTGCCTAGTGCTGGATCATTCCTGTCTGGATAACCGTCAGCTACGTAATCGGTCAAACGCGATTGTCCTATCTTGTCCAGCCATATCACCCGATTGCACTTTGAGATTATTTTGCCATTCATTGGCGCGACGGCGCGGATCATATGTGTTGTAAATGTGTAACGATAGGTTAATCCCGCTCTCTCTAACCAGTCCGTGTTAGTCTTATGCCACTTCCCATTGCTCCACACCAATAGTGCCCCGTCCGGCCTCAGCACCCGCTCTGCCGTCTCAGCCAGCCAGCGGTAATCGTCGATGCGGTCATACACCGGGTCGGTGAATATCAAGTCCACGCTCTCATCCGGGATGTACTTGGCGAGCTGCCTGGCGTCCCCCTGGTAGATGGCATCCAGCCGGAACGGCCCCAGCCAGTCGTCACGCCGGGGCGGCACCAGCCCGCCCGACGCCCACTCGCCGTAGTCCAGCCCGGCGCGGCGGGGCAAGTCACTCACCGCGCCACCTCGTAGTGGGCATGGATCGCAAGCGCCGGATCGTCCCCCAGCATGAATAGTCCCCGGTGCATCTCTCGCAGCCCCCGCACGCGCTTCAGCCGTCGATACGACGCCTCGCTGATGTCCGCGTATTCGCGCCTGGCAGTGGTTGCTGGCGCGGATGGGCTGTCCGCCACGAAATGACTGACAATGGTCACGTCGCGCCGAAAGCCGTCATCGCCGTAGTTGATGGGGGTATTGGTCACATGGATGTAGGCGTAGTCACTCACCGGCGACCTCCCTGACGGCGGCGAGGGCGTCATCAATTAGCCGTAGCGCCTCAATGGCTGGATCAACTGGGTATTTTTGTATCAGGACGTGCAACTCCTCGACCAGCGGGCGCAGGGCCAGGAAGTTGCGGGCCAGTTTGGGCGCGGCGCACGCCAGCCGGGCGCGGGCCTGGGTGCGCTCCAGCTTGTCCTTGACGATGCTGTGATCGCACCGAAAGACCCGCTCGTCAAACCGCTGGCCCTCCACCGATACATAGGCGGCCAGCCCGTCTTCGCCCAGCCGCCACGTCTCTTGCAGCACGCCGTTGATTTCGCTCATTCGTCCCTCCGCTTGATGGTGATGTCATAACCCGCCCGCCCCTCGATGGTGTACCGTAGGGGGCGGTGGCCGTTCTCGACCTTCAGCTTCGCCACGTACCTCTTAAACTGCTGAGGCGTCATGGCTTGTTCAACCGCTATCATCAGCGCCTCGAAGGCCACGGTCGGATCGTCTTTGCTCAGCCCCTTCGATACCCTCAAGTGAGTCCAGCGCAGCACCGGGAACTCGGCCAACAGGTCCCGCGCCACGCTCTCGCCGGGGGCAATCTGCCGGGCAGAATGTTCCTGGAAGTACTCGACCACCCGCCGCCGCTCGGCCAGCGTCTTGTAGACCAGGTGCGTGTCGATGCTGGCTTGCTTCAGTCCCACGTCGCCGTACTCGTCGCGCAGGATGGAGGCCAGCTCACCCATCAGCAGGCGGGTGTCATCCTCGTTATCCGCGCAGTGGCGGAGCTGGTCCACCAGGGCGTTGTAGTCACTCATCACTCATCGCCCTCGCAATCATGCCCACGCCCAACACCAGCGCGACGACCGCCAGCGGGATGACGATGCAGCGGATGAATTCGTAGACGGCGGCGCTCACGGCTGCACCCGCGCCCGCCAGGCGACGGCCACCATCACCACGGCGATGACGATGACGGGCATGAAGGCCCAACAGAGAAGGTGGTAAAGGTCGGTCATGATTGGCGCTCTCCTTATTTCGGGTTTATTTCTACGCGTTCCCCACAATAGGGACAGGTCCAAACCCAAACATCGCCATCGGACACGCTCTCTTGCAGGGCGGCACGATCATTGTGATATGTCTCATAGACTTCATCTGGATGTTCGGATAATTCCTCGCCACAATGGGGGCAGGTCGGCCCGACTTCAAACTGATTTTCATCTATATGGTGTGTCATACCTTTGGCCTTGTTTGGTGAGCGTCCATTCCGCAAAAAATACGCGCCCTTATCCACATACAATTATCTGGGTGTTTATATTTCCCATCCCGAAATGGCTCTCCACAATATCGACAGCGGACAGGATAAAGCTCGCCCACAGCATCCATTTCTTGTGTCCAGGGATTTGATGTAGCGATCTCTTCCAGAACAAGAATACAATCTTCTATCTCCGCTTCAGTTGGCTTGGTTTCCATTGGCAACACCCTCTCTAGTAGGTATTTATATTGGGTAATATAGTTGTTTTATCCCAAAAGCTGCATTCGCGATTGCAATCCCAGACTGTCAAACATCGGCAAGCCCAACCCCAAGAGCCGGGCGCGAATGGTATCAACAGATTCTCTGTCTTCATCCATCAGCAACCAACGCCTTCCCAGCAAGCGGCAAGCGACGGCTGTCGTACCGCCGCCAGCAAACGGGTCAAGGACTACCTCGTTAGCCCTGGAGAAGCAATCAATAAAGTACCGCGCGGAACGAACATCCTGGCCCCAACGATGAAAGCGCTTGTCGGTGCCATTGCCCGACATCACATCATAAGTCACCGTGCGCGGCTCTGATCGCCCCTTAGACCAGGCAGCAATCTGTTTCTGCCGAATAATTACCGGCTTAGATGTTCCGCGCGGGTGGACTTTGCCAGTTTCCCGCCCAACCAATGAAACATGATACATCCAATAGTAGTCGAGATGTCTTCCCATCCTACACATAATCTCGTTCAAATAAGCGCCGCCACACATGACAAGGCAGAAGCCGCCCGGCCGTAACAGGCGCTTACCCTCTTTGGCTACCCATTCGTAAAGCGGCACAAACTCTTTTGAATAGGGAGGGTCAGTAAAAATCAGATCGATTGACTCGTCCGGCAACCAGCGGCACAGCTCGAGAGCATCTCCCTGGATGACGCCGGGCCAATTAGTTTCATCGCTGCCTAACATGTAAGGAATCATGGTTTGAATCCCATAAGTAATGATATGAGTAGGTATAGCGACCTACTTCTCGCCGCGCAGGGCGGCCTGGCTTGCTTCCTGAGCCCGCCTCAATCGACGGGAGCACACATTATTATCGGTGTCAAGATGAAGGTCGCCCAGGTCTTGGGCCATCTCAATTGCCCCCGATAATTCCTCCAGCGCCTTCCGCAGCCGTTTGTTCTCGTCGGCGGGTTGCAGCTCATTCGCCGCCTCGACAATCTGCTCCGGGGTAGCGGGAATCACGCCCCGGCCCTGGCAGACCGGGCAACCCGTAAAGTCACGGTATCCTGTACATTCGGGACACCAAACCAACATCTGCTCAGCCATCCTCGCCTCCCTCGCCGCGCAGGGCGGCCTCGATGCGCTCTAGCAAATCCGGCACCTTCTCCATGTCCAGGTAGCCGCCCTCACCCGCGCCCCACGCCATTTCGTGATAGGACTCATCGAGTAGCGCCCGCAGCACGTCGTTCTCATCCTCGAGGCGGTCGCGATCGGCTCGTAAAGCGTTTCGCTTATTGTCCTCGTGTAGAAATGCCTCATGACGATCTCGTCTCCAAAAGTTCTTGTCCATATTCTTTTCTCCAAAGGGGCAGGCGGGCCGACCGGGGCCAGCCCGCCCGCTTGTCGCTCAGGCCGCTGGCGCTAGCCGCGCCCTCTCTTCGCTGCTCGCCCACCGAACCAACAACGGCTCATAGTTGCCCGCCTTGTTCTTGCCGGGGCCGACCATGAAGGTGATCGTGTAGCCATCCGGGAAGTTGTGATCCTGTCCATCATTCGCCATTCCCAGGTGTTCGCGCATCGCCTTGGGAGGCCACACATCGTCTCCAAATGGCACGACGTCGAGGGTCTTGGAATACTTCCCGTCCTGGTATTTGATGGTCATGCGGCTGTATTCATTGCCCGCCGCGCTGGTGGCTGTGTGCCAGTTCCAACTGATGAGGCCACACATCCACCAATCGCCCGGCTTGCGCTCTGCCGCTTTCGGAGAGAAGTTAAATCGCTCACCTACCGGGGCAGGCAGCGGCATCTCTTCGCGCTCAGGAGAGGGCATAGGCTCAGGATCCTCAGGCGGCGCGCCGTTACCATATTCAACCTCGACAGGGTCACCCGTCTGTGGATGGGGCGCATACCGAACTTCAGTCGGTCCATCCTGTTCGTTGACTTTGTGTCCATTATCCTTCACGGGCAGACCCATCTTCTGGCGCGTAATGCCCACCACCATGCTGTTGATCTGGGCATAGAGCTGCCGCGCCACTTCCATTGCCATCTCGCCGCTCTGCTGTTCGGGCGGGATGGTGGCGGTCATGCTGATCATCGGGGCGATGGTCTGGATGTTGCCCCGCTCGTCTTTGATGCTCATCTTGTCGCCCACCGACACGGTGACAGACGATACGAGATCGAGCGCCGTCACTTCGTTGCCGCTAGCGTCCTGATAAAGAACCGCTCTCTCGCTCATGCTGCCGCTCCTTTGCGCTTGGCTTCCATTTCCGGTGTCTCAATCCGGGGCAGCACGTCCAGCACGAACCGCTGGATGTTGCCCTGGAATTGCATCGCCCCGATGGGCTGGTATTTGCCATCCCGGACGTTAACCACTTCGATCCCCCGGCTCATATGTCCCCAGCGCTCACCGCGTCCTGGGGGTAATGGGCAGTGGATGTCGCAGTTATAGCCGCCGGGCTTGATGTATATCCCGAAGCCCAGATCGAAGCTATCCCCCCTCCGCATAGCGTCCTGGAAGGCGGCGGTCTGGGAGATGTGCTCGATGACGTGCATCAGGTGAGAGCTGGTCAGATTGGCCGGGTCGTCTGTAAGCTGCTCCAGGCAGGGGCGGTTGTGGTCAGCCATGTCCTTTTCCCATTTCGTCTTGAGGCAGTCGGGGATTTCCGCCGCCGGGCGCATCGCCTGGCCCAGGTCTGCCGCGACCCGCTCCACCGTGGTCTCGATGAGGGTCAGCGCGGGCCGGACATCGGCAGTTTCCGCTGGCGCTTCCTTTACCAACTCCACCAGCGTTGCTACCGGCGCGGCCTGGCTGCGGCGCTCGGCCTCGTTCCATAGGCAGGCCATGCGCCCGTAGTAGGCGGCCACCGGATCGTCGCCACGGTCAGGGCGATAAAGATTGTCCAATTCGAAGGGCCAATCTTGTGCATGATAGGCGGGCAACAAGCATCGATGGCACCAATGATCTGTTTGAAGATGAATTCCTGGGCCAAATAATTCGTTGGGATGAATTACGCGCCCGCAATATGTACAATCATACGCCTCCCTGGCGCGGACGACGCGAACAGACCCACGTTGTCCCTTGATATACATATGCTTGCCTTCAACGATGGGGATATATCCCACCAGCGCGTGCGCCTCGATGTCCGGGCCGACGCGCCACGGCTCAATCACCACGCGCCCCAACTCGGCGGGCTTGCTGGCCGGGCGGGTGTGGTGGTTGCGCTCCTCGTTCATCCGCGCGTGATTGCGGATGTTGAGGAAGTCACGCACGACCATGGTCGCATAGGTATCGCTCTCCATAAACTGCGGCCAGTCGGGGATTATGAACCCGTCCTCGCCGTTCTCGCGCAGAATGTGCTTGTCATCCACCACGCTGTAGGTGATCCCGCAGATGCGCTCTGCCGTGGCGTGGCAGGTGCGGATAGCGGTCACGAACGTTTTCACATTGATGGGTTTACGGTCGTCGCTCATGGGTAGCTCGCCTCGTGCAATCCTGCCTGCCGCGCCCTTTTCATGTGTCACATCGTAGGGGCGCGCCTCTTCGCGGCGAATGACTTTGCCGCCGTTCTCCCGATATTGGCGTAGGTGTCGCTGCGTCTGTTCCGCAACGAAAAGGTCTTCCTCTTTCGGGTTTCGTGTGTATGCTGTGCTTGCCATCACGACACCTCAGCCGCTATAACGGCGCGCTTGGCGATGGCCTCGATCTTGCCTCGCCGATCTTCGAGAAGTTGATAGCGGTACTCTGCGCCCTGCCAGAGTTCGCAATCCTCTTTGCCATCAACGGCATTTTTGAGAATGTCGCGTAGCGCCTTCTCCATCATGTCAGATCGGCTAATCAATTCCTCTCGCGATAGGTGATCTAAATTCTGGTTCATACAAAAACCTCCTGGCTGTTTGCTCAGGAGGTGATGGCTTCTTATTGACTTGCCGACTGCGCCTATGCTACAATCAGGCTAAGCCACTCGGAGCCACTACCTCCGGTTGGTGCCGCCAGCGGGGTTCCGGCCCCGCTTTTGGCTTTTCTATTGACTACTTAGATTGTATCATATGCGCGACATACTGTCAATCCCCGGGTACGGGTTTTCCGCGCTTCCTGTCCTTGATGGCCTCAAGATTTTCCTCGGGGATAAGCCAATCGCGCCCACGCTTATCCGCCCCGAGGCGGCCCCGCTCGATCAGTTTGCGGACAGACCCGGGCTTGATTCCCAGGATGTCGGCGGCCTCTTGTGTAGTCAACAACTTACCCATGTGCCCATTGTAGTACATGGGGGGCCTCCTGTCCATGCTATTCAGTTGTTAAACGCAGGGGGCTATTTGTATAGCGCCGCCCCCACCCCTGGCGCTCATTGGTTATCAAGGTGCTGGGGCCGCCGAGTTGACGGCCCCGTTACTCCTCCGCCACATGGGCGGCGAGCTGAAGCCCGGAGAGGACTCGAACCTCTGCTCTCCCCGCCTGGGGGCCGGGGCGCTCTCCCTGAGCTACCGGGCTGTGCGGCGCGGGAATAGCACGCGCCAGAACCAGATCAGATCGAATGTCACTTGCAGCAGCCAGGGCGGGCGCTGGCCCAGCCAGGCCCAGGCTTCGCGCTGTTCGTCAAGGTGTCGGATCATTCTCGTTCTCCGGTGGGGAGACGGTAGGCGGCCCGCCCGCCTCCCCGAAATAGACGTTCGTTCGCAGGTTCAAAGGGTCATCGTTAGCTGCTAGTTCTACGCCAGAATGCCGCCCTGGCTGGACAGGAGCGTTGCTCTCCAAACGCTCCTCGCGTTTTGCTCCTGCCCACCCAGGAGGGCATTCCCCGGAGGGGCGGCGGAGCGGACGCGCCACCCCTCCCCGCAAGCACCGCTGCATCATCATGAACCGCTCTGGGGGCTTGTGCCCCCTGCCACCCACACGACCGGCACTTTGACGATGATGAGAATCAAGTGGCCGTGCGGGTGGCGAGAGGCGCTAGGCTGTCTCGTCGAAGCCCTGCGTTAGGGCGTCGATATCCACACCCAGTTGCCGCGCCGCGATGTTGATCAGCCCCCGCGCCAGGGACAGTTCTACCTTGAGCTGTTCGATCCGCCGATTCTTCGCGGCCAGCTCCCCGGCCAGCACTAACAGCGTGCGGCTGTAATCGTTCTGGCAGGTCAGGCAGTCGGGCGGCGCGGCCTGGGGCGGCTTGCGCCCCTTGAGGATGTCGGTTGGCTCTTGCACCAAGTACTCATCGCTCGCGTGGTATCCCATCAGGCCACCTCCACTTGCTTGTTGAATATCCAATCCCATTCGCCGGGGCGCGGCTCTTCGTTCCACTCTTCGCCCACCGTGGTGGACGCACACCCCACCGGTTTGTCGGCGCATGTCCAGAACTCCTGGACGTGCGTCATCACCTTCCCATCTATCACGACCGGGAGGCGCTGTAGGCCATTGAATTCCGTACAGGGCTTCTTGCAGTGGGGACACTTGGGGGCTGTCATCGGCGGGCCTCGTTTTCGTTACCCGAACGAACCTGTCCATCATCCCGAACAGTCAAATCAAAAAAAATACCATCACGATAGGTCGTGATGACTTCATGGATGTACTGCCGCAGCAGTTCGGTTTTGTTGGTTTCCTTGTCGGCGGCTACGGCACCCAACGCCCTGGCCCATGCCCTGGGGACGCGGATCGTTATTACGGTGGTGTCTTTGCTGTCCAACTCTTTGCTCCTGAGTGTTCGGAAAACTGGACACCCTTACGATACAGTATTGTGATATAATTGTCAATCACCATTTATGAATTTCCGGTTATAATGGCGTTAGAGCCACCCTAGCAAGGATGGATTTATGCCCACAGAACTCGTCCACACGTTAGAAGAGCGCATTAAGGAGGATGGATTGCGCGCCGTGGCGCGCGGCATCAAGATCAGCCCGTCCACGCTGTACAGCATTTTAGACGGCAACGACTTCCAAGATCGAACACTCGCCAAGCTATCACGCTATCTTCATATACCCCCCACCGAGGTCTATCGTATGACGCACACCGAACACGGACATCAACCCAACGATGTCACCTATGACGCCATGCGCCTGATCGCCAGCATGATGGAGCTGCTGCCGGACGATATCAAGGCCCGCCTGATAGAACATTTTCAAAACATGATCCGAACCGAAATCCGATTTTATGAGAAATTCATGAACGACCATCAGTAAGTGTGTTATTATGGGTGTACGACTTGTTGGACTTGATTAAATAGGATAGGGGAGTCATGAACGAATTGATGGTACTCCTACCCTACGCCTCCCCAGACACCCTGCTCGACATCATTCAAACCCTGAAGGGCGCGTTGGATAGGATGGGAAAGCTCGACGATTACCACCGCCAGTGGTGCAAGCGCGTCGAGGGGCGGCTCAGGTCGCAAGACCTGGCAAAAGCCGCGTAGTATCGGGCCGGGGCGCGCAAGCGCCCCTTTTCATTGTATACTGTCCTTATGAAGAAAAAACAGACGCCAGACATCCCCGCCCCGCCCGTCGAGATGACACCCAACCAGGCGCTCGACTACATGGCGCGCCTCTACTACGAACAGACCCTCGCTATCCTGGATATCGCAGACGACATCGAGGACCTGGCACGAGATCGGGACTGGTGGGCGCGCGTCCGGCGGGAATTCGATTGGCTCTTTTGGATCGTCGTTGGGCCGATCCTGCTGGGGCTGCTGTTTTTCCTGCTGACCGGGCTGGCGCTGTTCGGCAATTGACGGCGTGCGGCGTAGGCGCTGGATTGCCTCCCCCGGCTCCATGAGCCGGGGCTTTTTGTTGCCCGGACAACTTGGTCAAAACTTGGTCAAGATGAAGACCGCCCCCAAGGTATAATGGGGGGTTTGTTGCTTGACAATGTACATACAATGTGTATAATTGAGGCATGAGGTGGAACATGGAAAAGATACCGCAAAACTTCAGGCTACCCCGCGTGACCATTGAGCAGCTAGAGGAGATGGCGCGCAAGCGGGGGCTGAGCAAGACCGCCATTGTTATCTTGGCAGTAGGCGAACTGCACCTTAAGAACCGAATAGACAACCAGGAGCGGGCACCCGCCCGCTTGGAGGAAAACACATGAAAATGGCAAAGACGCAGATTGCAAATCTGATGCTAAGCATGGCTGCGTTTGGCTTGTTCGTCGCAAACCAGATCAACGCATTCCAGGGTAAGCATCTCGACTTGCGAAGCGAATGGGGGCCGTACTTGCTTTCGGGCTTCCTCGCACTCGGCATTGCGATCCAAATCGGCAAAATCATCGAAGGACATCGCCACTGGCTCGAAGTGATCGTAACCGGCGTTCTTCTCACCGTCCATGTGGTCGCAGAAGTCACCATCTGGTACCGGGCACAGATACTTGGAGTGGGCATACCATCACAGTTGCCACTCTGGATCGTGGGCCTCTATTGGATCGTGGGCTTACTCGACGTACTGGCGCGGTTTGGGGCGCGAGAGTTACAGCTTTTCCGGGGCGAATCGGAATACGAGCGCCTACAACGGCAGTTGCGAGAAGCCAAGCAAGAGGCCGCCCTGGCAAGGCAAGCGGCAAGTTTTATCCAGCAGCATTCGCAGGATGCAAAATCAGTGCAATCGCACAGTGCAAAGGTATACGAAGCCGTATGCCCCGATTGTGGGCAACTGCTTACAGCCACGAGCAAACGTGGGGTTACGAACGCACTCAATGCACACAAGCGGTGGTGTCCGGCGCAGAAGCAAATCGTACAAGGAAATGGACACCAACCAGTGCCAGAACGGCACACCAACGACAACTAGAAAGCCGGGCGGGTGCCCGCCCGCATGTAAAGGAGTGGAGCGATGGAAGCATGGGAACGAGTGGGAGAATCGCCCGCCTATTGGGGCGGAGCACGATCAGAATGGACCCTGGAGCGGCAGCGGGCGCTCCATGCCAAATGGAAGATCATTCATGCCCGCCACAACTTGGATGGACACAACTTTTCGGGACAGAGCCTATGCGGGGCAGACCTGGGTTTTCTTAGCCTTGAGGGGGCGAATTTCAACGGGGCAGACCTGCGCTATGCCAACTTCGGAGCCTCATTGCTTTATGGGGCGACATTCGTAGGGGCCAAGCTATGTAATGCAGATTTCATTGACGCCGAATTGGTGGGCACCGATTTTTCCGAATCAGACTTGACAGACGCCAGGATGCCCGACGGCAGTATCTACTCATATGGCGGTCGCTGGGGCTAGCCCCCGCCAGCGCGGCGGGGCGGAGGTGAGACGTGGATGAATTTCCCATAATCAAAGATGGATATATCCGTATTCAACTGAACGAGTTCTTGGGTATCTGCAAGATGCTGGGGCTAGATGCCGAAAAAACCATCACCTGGATTGCTGGAGAAAATGGGCGTACCCCGGTCTGGTTAGCCCCGCAGTGGGATATCTATCAAGCTATCGAGCGGGCGCAAGAATCGGAGCGGCTATTGGCGCAAGCCCAGGCAGGCCCGGAGCCGGGCGAGGGGGGCGAGTGATGAAACTATTTTCCCAATTATTCCCCAAACGATATTTTGTTACTCAATATGAGGACATCCCGCCTGTGGCTTATAATCGTCGTCAAGCGCGGGGCGGCTACCTTTTTAGCATTCCGCCCGAACTGCAAATACCCTACGAATTCGGGCGCGAGATGCGAAAAATCATTGGGAAGGCCGCCGCGACCACGCCCCCACCTTCCAATCCGAACCAGGGCGATCCGCATCAAACGTGAGATAGCGGTGTCGCCCTGTTTCCAGGTCGGTTTCGATGATGGCCGCGCCCGCGAAGTGGGCCACTAAGGGCGGGCTGCCGATGCCTTCCCGCGAGTCTTGGTGGTCAGGTTGGACGCCTTGAACAGATCATGCCACATATTGGTGAACCATTCAATCAAGCCCATCCCAGACAGCAACGCGATAAAGGCCGCGATCCAGTTGATCATATCCGCGAAGCCGGGCGTCAGCGAGTTGAGCAGCTCTTGCAGCGGCCCATCCAGCCCCAGCCCCGCCACGGCGGCCATGATCAGGCCGACCAGCGCCGAGAACACGGTCTTCAGCTTCTCGCCATCGACCTCGACGCCGAACCATCCGAGCACCCACTGCACCAGCTCAATGATCCGTTCATTGCCCAGCGCCAGCACGACCAGCGCCACGGCAATAAGGGCGAACTGACTGAGCAGCGCCACCAGGTTATTCCAATCAAACATCTCCATACTCCTTGATTCTAAACTCTGTGGGGCGATGACGTCTTGCGCCCCACCCGATATCGGCGCGCATCGCACGCTCAGGTTGTCCACGTAAATCTCGTTGTAGTCGCCCGGCCACAGGTTGTACCACTCCACTGCAATCGTGGTCTGTGGCCCGGTCGGCACGAAATACAGCCGCATCTGGGTAAATTTCTGGGTGATATCATAGAGACCGGCCTCATATCCATAATCCGATGACACTACCATGTTCGGATCATCCACCTGCCGGTCGAGCGGAAGCTGGTTGCCCTCTGCATCAAAGAAGTAAGGCGGCCCCCCATCCAGGAAGGCCACGAGTTGCGCGTGCCCATTCCGCCGGTCGTCTGCCGTGAGGATATCTGAGCGATAGTCTGGGTTGCCGGGCGCGTTGCTTCGCCAGCTCGCCGCGAACCAGCCCTCGACCTCTACCGTCGCCAAACAGTATGCCGCATCGGTCGTATCGACGACCTGGTACCAGCCGCCCCAGCAGTTGCGCCCCCGGCAGTGGGCACCTTGCGCCCGGTCGCCCTCAAAGACGCGGTAGGGGTCCACCCATATGGCTGCCTCTTTGCTCTCCATCGTCGCCATCGTTTCCGGTTGGTTGCATCCGGTCGTCTGCCCCGGCTCACAAATCAGCGGCACCTGGCACTTGCGCGGCGCGTATTGAAAGCCCTCGGAGTCGAGCACCGTGTCGTTGCAGAAGTAATCGACGAGCCAGGGCGCACAGTTGCCGGATGGGCAGTCGTGGAAAAGACCCTCCATCCCGCCCACCAGCACCAGCTCCGGCGCATCCTCCGGGATGTCTCCAGGGACGATGGGGGTAGGGGTCAGAAAGCCCGTCGGCGTCGCGGATGGCTCCTGGGTGGCCGTCTCCGTGGCGCTAGGGGGGGTAGGCGAGGCGGTGGGCGATTCTGTGGGCTGGGCGGTGTCCGTCGGCTCCGGCGTCCCTGTGGGCGTTGTGGGCGGCGTGGCGCACGCCAACGCGGCCAGCAATAAAACAACCCCTGCCAGCAAAATACGATTATGCTGCATCCTTCTTTGCCTCCCCCAGCGGTCCGGTGCCGGTCTTATTCTCGACAGCCTTCAGGCGCTTCTCTAACTTCGCAACTGTCGCCTCCGCCTCTTCGCTCTTGTGGGCGGCGTCGGCGCGACTCTTTTGAACTTTCACGAGTTCATCCTGAAGATCGCTAATCAATTTGTCTTTGTCCTTTTCCCGAATGGCGGATGCCGCATTTGCATCAGTCAGGTCTTTGATGAGGTCGGCCAATTCACTGATCCGCTTGTCGCGCTGTTGAACGGTGCGATTTAGAGTGGCAATCTCTTTTTTCTGACCTTCGACCTGCTGCCGAAGCTCATTGATTTCGTTCTCTTTGATGGTCGTATCTTGCTCCAGGTCTTCAACCCGACATGCGAGCGCCTCGTATTTCGCCCGCTCTTCTTTCAGCTTGCGCTCAGAGTGCAACTCGATATCCTCTCGGAGTCGGCGCTGGTTATCGATGATCTGCTGGTTAATCTGCTGCTGCTTATCATCTTGATGTTCATTCGATTCGATGATTTTTTGGAGGGCTTGGATAACCTGTATCAAAGCCCAGATCACCACGCCCGCAATGCCCAGCGCGATAACCAGCGGCCCCCCCTCTAAAATGGCTGATATGATTCCTGATAGATCCATGAGTTATTCCTATTCCTCGCCCGCCTGTAGGCCGGGCCACGTCTCATTCCGCAGTTCCAACACCATTTGAATCATGTTCCATTGAGCGGTCGCCATGTTTGCCAGCACCTCATTAGCCTCGGCCAGGTTGGCGATTGGTAGCAGGTCGCTCACGTGTTCCGCGTACCAATCGCCCGCCTCGGCGGTCGTCCACCGCGCCCAACCGGGGATATCCCTCACGTTGTCCTTGGCCCCCAGGCGGATCGCCTCCAGGACGGCGGGCGGGATAATGGGGTGGGCCACGATCCAATCGGTCCAGAACGCCTCTAGCGCCGCTGCGCTGGGCTTCGGCGTCCCGGTGTTGTTGCGATCCCAGTCCTGAATGTTGGCGTATTCGGCCAGGGAGTCGGGGTCAGCGCTATCGCCCGCCCAGCGAAAGCCAACATTCGGGAACATTGATTCTGCTGCGCCCTTATAATTCATCGCGTCATCCTATCTTCAGAATTTCTACTATTGTGTAATAATTGTAATGCCCAGAGATGCTGTGACTTTGCCCAAAGCCAGAAGTGGCTTGCGTTCCCGTAGATCGGTGTCGGATTTCAAAGACCTTCGCGCCCGCGATAGTGATCGTGCCCTTACCAATTGAAAGCGCGTTATTGCCACCATAAGTGGGCGATCCCGTTATATCTTCCGTCGAATCTGTGGTGTTATACAGCCAGCTCACCGTGCCATTTACCGCTGCATGGGCCATTGCTTGCCAGCGGACAATGTAAGTCCCCGCTTGAAGGGTGAACTGATTGCTCGATATGCTAACAATGTTGTCGGCATCAGACAGCTCGGTATTCAAATCTCGCGTGCGATCTGCCCCGGCGCTAAAATCGCCGCCACTGACGTTGTAGGCTTTTTGGTCTGCGATAATGGCATAGCTCACCAGATCACCAAAGGTGAACTCGTCTATGGCCTCCAGCATGTCCTGGACGGTGGCCGCCACACCAAAAAGCAGATTGTCCAGGCTGCCAACGTCTACCGTGACATCGCCTGCCGTGACAACCCCGGTCGTCACATATTGTTTGCCGTCTACATCTCGATGTTCTATGTCCCAGCCCATTTAATCCTCCAGCGCCGTCAGGATGACATTGACCGGGGTATCGGCGCTCGACGAGGCGGCGCGGATATCGTCCCCATCTCCCAAAATGCCGGAAATCGTCGTCTGATCCCCGGCTACCAGTGTCATCGCGTCGGTAATCTGATCGGCTTCGGCGTCTCCATTCACATAAACTGTAAGCGTCGTATCATCGCCGGTTAGATTGACGAACATTACCGAAACGCCCGCCTTATTCGTCACCGATGCGGTATAAAGGGTGTCCACCGTGCCGCTGCCGGTGAGCTGGTCTTGGATTACGCTTGCCGTTGCTGCCATTCAGCCCTCACAAATTCCAGAAGTCAAAGAAGTCTTCGCCATCGCCACCGCCCGCCGTGGCCCCATCCTCGACATTGATCAGCGTTCGCACTTCAGCGGCAGTCATGCCCTTGACATCTTCGCCGGTCAGCCGCCCAACCATCCGCTGCTCGGCAATGTTGATGTCCACCATCGCCGCGCCGGTGTACGCCAGGATGTCGCCTTGAGTCAGCGCCGTTATGGTTACATCAGACAAATCATCCAATGAGGCCGCCCCGCCCCCGCTGCCGATATCATCCAGGAGCCACATATAGCAGCCCCCAGACTGGATATCAAACAGGCACAGGGCGTGCTTGACGTATTCATCGAGGGTGATATCGGCACCATTCCAGCAGTAGATGTTGCCGGTCAGATGCTTAAATACCACCGTCCGGCCATCGTCGGCGGCATGGAAAAGGATGAGTATGAATGCGTCGCTGGCCCCATCCCCATCCCAGCTGATAGTGTCCACATCGTCAGACGGGTCGTTGTCTTCTGTATCGACGGCATGATAGGATTGGGTGGCCGTAATGGCACCGCTCGAAATGGTCAGCTCCGGGGGGGCAGCCAGGATCAGCCCGTCGGGATTGAGATAATCCTCGCCCGCCGTTCGCGCCACTGGCTCCCGACTGGCGTCCGTGCCTATCACCGTTGCCGATGCGGGCATCAAGACCTCGGCGGTCAGCGTGCCATTCGCCGCTGTGACGACGTATTTGGCATCGACCGGCGCGCCGCTGGCGATCTCGCTCAGGGTAATCGGGCCGATGTTGTCGTCCTGAAAGCTCAGGTCGGCGGCATCGCGGGCGACAATGTTATCCACATGGATGCTGTCCGGGTAGGTGCGCTCGTTCGTCCCATCATAGCTGAAGCCCTCCGCATACCACCCCGGCTGAGAGCGCCCCTTCTTGATGCGGATACGGTCGCCCGTGTTGGGCGATGTGTACGCCATCTGCGGGACTTCGACAACCCCGCGCGGGTCGCTGCCGCTGTCCGTCTCCGGGGCGACCTGCATCATCCCGGTCTGCGAATCGTTGCCCACCACCCGCCACGGTTCCGGTTCGTGGTCCTTGATGCGGTTCTCGATATAGGTGTGCAGCTTGCGCTGCACGCGCGCTCGTAATGCCTCGTTTGCCATCAGCCTGTCGTAATCTGCTCCGCGTGGCAGCTCGTCAACCACTGCGGGTTAGGGGTGTTCAACCCCGTTACCGTATGCCGTACTTCTTTGATGTAGCCGTTGTCCAGCCCGATCGTAGCCAGCCCTGCCGGGTCTGGCTCCAGGTAGACGTAAAAATCGTCGGCCACGTTTAATGCGTTGCTGCCCAGCATCGTCCAATCCAGGTCCCACTCGCGGTTAGCCTGGGCCAGCAGGTCGTAACACCATTCCAGCCCCGTGTTGTAGTCGGGGATATAGACGCCGCTTTTGACGTACTGCTGTTTGCCCGGATCGCCCTCGTCTCCATACAGGATGGTAGTGTCCACCGGCACGCCATCGTCGTTGAACTGCTGCCCGACCAGCTTAATCGAGCTGTATTTCGCCTCGTAATATTGCGCCTTCCATGCCTTGCTGTCGCCCTCATTGAAGGCGAAATCCTGAGTCAGCGGGGCGCTGCTGCCAAAGACGGGGTTGGGCGCGGCCCAATATTCGTCTGCCCGCACCACGCGGTCCGGCACGCACTGCACGCTCCCCGTGTAGTTGCAGAAAAAATAGCCCAATTGGGACGCCATCACGTCGATCAACTGCTGCCGGAAGCTGCCCATATTCACCGTGAACCGCTGGAAGCTGTTCGGGTCGTCCCAGATGGTGCAGTTGTAATACTGGGCGGGCGTATAGAGATAGCCCGCCATGATGTCCCAGGCCGCATCGCTCATTGCCAGGTCGGCGCGATAGCGGTATTCATCGCCCCCGGTCGGGTCGCTGCTGCCCAGCCAATAGCGGAGCATCCCATGGTCTCCATCATGCTCGGACAGGGCGCTGTAATTCACCTTTCGATCCAGCTCTTCGGCAGGAGATTCGAGCGGGATGGTCACGGTCTGGGTCGCCTTTGAATAGGCGTAATCCCCCACCCGCAGCAGACACAAATTCTCGGCCCGCTTGTAGCCCCCGATGGGGCTGGCGACTCCGTTGAAATAGGGCACCATATGGAACAGGATCAGCTTCCCCGGCTCCAGCCCATCGAAATCGGCGGTGCGGTCGGTGAGGCGCAGCTCTCCAGACCAGCCGTGGGCATCATATGACCCGGCGAAATTGAAACTATCCACCGCGCCGGGATTCCAACTCCCCGTGTAAATGTAGGCATAGCGGTCGTTAGTCTGCGAATTCGTGGCTGTTACGGTCAGCTTCACCACTACGATCTCGCCGTTGGCCCCGGTGGGCGTCACCGTACATTGCGTCCCCGCCGGGCTGAGGATGGCGCTGCCACTCTCCAGGCTCCAGGTATGACCGGATGCCGCCGTGCCGCCGCGCTCGATGCTGTCCCCGCCGTACAACGTCACTGGCACACCAACCGGCGTCCGCGAGTAGGGGGGGCTGACGAGCGCCACCGGGGATTGAAAGGTCGCCATCGCATAACCGACCGCCCCCATGCCGGTGAAGTTGGCCGGGTCGATCCGGTCGAAGAGCGCCAGGTCATGGGTAAACCCATAGCTGTAGACGTTCTTGAGGGTGTTGTATTGGGCGGCGCTCAGGGTCACGGCGTTACTCCGAACTCGTGCTGATGTAGGACACGGCCACGGACACGCCGGTCACGTAATTCAGGCGCTCAGAGCCGACCGGCAGGTCGAGATTGCAATAGACCGTCCGCCAGCCTGATGTCCGGCCAGGGATGGTGCAGGATTGGCGCTGGCCGTTCATCGAACTGATCCGGCTGTTGAGTTCATGAAAATCGCTTGCGCTCATGACGTCCCAGTTGAGCGTCATCGTTTCATAGGCGTTATAGACAATCCGCGTTCCCTTGCGTCCGTATTTGGCGCGCTCCTCGAAGGTGCCCCAGGGATCGTCGATGCCTAATGTTGAGTGGTTGATGCGGAAGCTGCCCATCAGCCGCCTCCTATGTCGCCCAGCAGGCCATCTAGCATATCCAGGCTAATCAATTCCACAACCTCGCGTATCGTCTTATCAGCCCAATCTCCACTCACATTGACAGTGCCCATCCGCTCGGCTCGCGCCTGGCCCTGGGATTGTATATCGCTGCGGATGGTATCGATCAGTGGCTCCCCGCCGCGCCCCACATTAAAATTAGATTGATCTTGAAAAAATCCGACCCCGCCGATCGTGCCGGTTTCAGGATTAAAAGTCTTTTCCAGCCATTGGGCCGCCGGGCTTTCGGAAAACTCGCCAATTGCCTCGAATAAATCCGTAACCGCACTTACAACCGTTGTAATTCCTGCCGCCACGGCCTCCCAATCAATATTCTGGAGCTTGTCCACCAGCCCCTCGGCGAAAGTGTCGGCAATCGCCATTACCTCGTCTTCATGCTCATCCCACCATTCGAGGATAGATTGCAGCCCCTCAGTGATGAGCGGCAGGAACTTCTCGCCAATATCGCGGGTGGCGGCCTCAAACTCGGCCCTGATGCGCCCCCAGGAGCCAACGATTGTCTCTTCCGCGATGGCCTGCGCCGTTCCTGCCGCGCCGTAGTTCTCCAAAAAGATTCTCATATTCTCAATGCCGCCCTGTGCGGTGTCCGATAGCTTCTCGGCTTCAACCTCAACAAGACCCGTTAATCGTCCTCCCGTCTGTTCAATTTCGTCGGCGGCATCCCCCAAGCCCATCAATTTACTTACATTCACGTCTAGCAATCGGGTAAGCTGAGATAAATCGCCCTGGAGGGCGGCGGTCACACCGCGCGCCATAAGCTGAAAAGGCACATCGGGGCGAGTGGCGGATAGGTCTTCGGTCATTTGTAGGAGTTCTTCCCACAAATCAATATCGAAGTTGCCCTCGGCATCCTTGGCAGCAGCGGCAAGCTGTTGCCCGCCAGCCGCCACCTGTTCCCAATTTTGACCCAATTCCTGTGATATTTGATCAATCCGCTCCATAACGGCGGCGGCGTTTTCCTGGCTTCCTGTTAGATGCTCCAAAACAACTTCATACCGCTGGGCCTGAACCGCCTGATCCAGGAAGATGTTATAGAGTCCCTTGCCAACCTGGATTGCCGTTTGGATGTTTTGAGTAAAGAAGAAAGCCGCCTGGTTCAGCGCATTGAATGCCGCCGCGCCCGCCGCGCCGATCCCTTTGAGATCGCTGACGAAATCGTTCACCATACCCATGGCCCGACGCAGGCCCGATTGCAGCCCTTGCGCGGCGGCGGTGATGACGATTTCGATCCGGTTCTTAGCCACGGTCTATCCTGTTAAAATCGCGCCCGGCTTTCCAGATAATTTTGACGGCCAGCCAGAGCGACTTGAATGCTGCCCCGGTGTTCATTCGGATTGTTTTCATGCCCACATTCACCAGCAGCACCGCCATATCGATCCGGCTTTCCCGGAGCTGTTCCTCCAGCCAGTCATGGTCAATTTCGGCGGCTCTTGGTTCAATCCCGCGCTGCTCCAGCACCTTCTGCCGGGCAGATTGGCGCACCTCATCCATATCAACCGACCGCAGGGCATCGGCCAGGATCGCCTGCATGCGGGGATTGCCCTCCACCTTTTCGCGGAGCGCTTCCATCCGATCCAGCAGCGCGCTGACCTCTTGCTTATTGCCGTTGTCACTCATCATCGATCCCTGTATTGATAGGCATTCTGAACAGCCTGTCCCTTGGTGTAGGCAGGCAGCTTCCAGGCATAGCAGTTGCCCAGGCTGAACGCGTCCTCCCCATCCCCCAGTACGATAGTACAGGCGGTCGGCGTGATGCCTATCGATTCCTGCCCGCTGTCGTCGGGCAGCTTTTCAGCAGTGAATGACCCCGTGAAGCCGGTGCGGATGTTATAGACCGTCACGTCGCTGTCGGTCGCCCCGGCGTGCTCGGAAAACTGCGGGCCGGGGCTGTGACGCCATTGAATAATCCGCGCGACGGTCGTTCCGCTGATGCTCACATAGCCATCCAGGCCGACGAATACCTGAGACATAGGCTAAGTGCTGGCCGCCGGAATGCCCTGCCAGCCCGCATCGAGTGATGCCTGGACGTGAGGATCGCCCCGCAGCGTTTGCATGGCGCGGTCGTTCTTCCCCAGCTTCGATATCTGCTGTAGATGGAACAGGCAGTCGAGCTGGAAATAGCGGCCCTCGCCGGTTCCGTTGGGGTAGAATTTCACCCCGCGCGCCTCTTCGGCCCTATCGATCACCTGCGCGCAGACGTAGGTGTTCCCCAGCACCGAGTTGGTGTCGTCGGTTTCCATGTCCACTTCGATGAAGTAGGTGACTTGCCCATGGGCTACCGTCTTATAGGTGCTGCCCGTGAACTCGACCGACTCCGGCGTCCCGTCATCGAGCCGCACCTCCGTAATGTTGGGCAGTGTCACAAAGTTGGCGGTGCTGGTTTCCAGCTGCACAACCATGTTGACGCCCGTGTAGCGTGTAAAGGCCATCCTGTTAACTCCTGTTGTCTATGATAAACAGCCATTCGTGCTCGATAGTCAGCCCAACCATAGGCGGGTCTAACTCCTCAAAAACCACCGCCGAGATCGTCACCGTCGCGTCGGCGGCCAGCGTGGCGGTGGTGTAATCGTCCGGGTCGGTGCAAAGGGTCGGGTTGCTGAACAGCGCATCGATGTAGGCATCGATCACCTGGGCCGCCTTGGGCGTGACCACGTGCCAGCCCCGCTCATCCCCGGCCCGCTGGATCAAACACTTAAACCGCGCCGTGAAGGTGTTATCCCCCACGTCAAGGCTCGCCGTTGGGCGCACCGGGCTGCTGGTGCTCTCAAATACCGGGGCGATGCAGGGCATGGTGCGCTGCGCCTCAGCCAGGCTCAGCTCGTCGTCGATGTCATACATCGTCACGCCCGACACACTCAGCGCCGCATGGGCAGCAAAAGCATCTTCAATCCGGCTCATAATGGCCCCCTCTTGTAGGGCGTTAACAATGCCCTCGCCCGCGATGAGATAGCCTGTGGCACAATCACCCCGAAGTCGGTGATGACCGTCACATCGCCAGGGCCGCTGCCGCCCGATTGTTTCATCAGGTACAGCTCCCTGACCATGATAGCAACCGCCTCCTTGACCGGCTCCGGCGTAGTGGCCGCATAGCCCCAGACCGCCGTTATCTTCACGGCCCGCCGCCCCGACGGCCAGTAGGCGAAAGTCGAGGAGCTGGGCACGATTTCCAGTAGCCGGTAGGGCGCGGCGTCATAGCGGTCGCCATCCGATTTCCAGTAGTCGGTGTCTGCCGTCATGGTCGAATAGGACGTGAACGGATATTCCGCCTGCTGCACCGTGGTGATGCTGGTGCACTCGTCGATCCACAGGTCGATCCGCCCCTCGCCGTCAAAGTAACGGGCGCTGGCGACGACATCAGCGGTGTTCAGCCAGCCCGGATCACCCATCGTCACCCGGTCCGCCCAGCGCGACAGGGCGGTGATTTCCGCCGTGATCAGCGCATCGTCTGCCGCGTCGGTGGAGTCGATGGCGTTGCGCGTCTTATATTCGGCCAGGGTTAGATAGTCGTTTGTCGCCACATTCGCCCCTTAACTGAACGCAATCGCGGCGGACACCTCGCCCGCCCCCTGCATGGGCTGAACAAATAAATACCAGGTAGCGGTGCTGGTTTCGGTCAGCGTGATATCGAGTGCCCCCCCGGCGGTGGTGATGGCAAAGCCACACAGGTCGGCAGTCACTTCTGCCAATTCTTCGCCGTTGTCGCCAATCGCCACCCCGCCCGATGGTGCACCGGCACTAATGCCGATCCCCGTTGCAACATCCGATATGTGCCACCAGACCACACAGGCTATTGCCATGTTGGTGCCCTGCTGGTCTTTGAGTTGGACGTCGATATTTCTGTCATCTCCGGCCTGGTCATTGATGGTATAGGTGATGTCCCCCACAAAATCGGTTGCCAGGGTGGTGATGCCGTCGAGCTGGTTTATCTCGGTGGCGTTGCTGGTGATGGTATCCCCGGCCAGCTTGAGCGCCCCCCCGCTGGCTATGTCGATGTCGCCCCCGCTGGCAACGTCAATCCCGCCCCCATTGTTGACACTAATCCTGGTGTCGCCTAAGTCATATCCGGTTGTCATATGCTATCTCCTGTTTGTATTCGCCCAACTTCTCGACCCGCCACAACCCCGGCGCGTCGATATCCGGCCAATAGATCTCGTCCGTTATCGGCTCACAGTGTCCGCACGCCACGCCGGTATGCGTGACCTGGGTGAAGCCCTTTTCCTTCGCATCGAAGGCCAGCCCCCAGTCCGCCGCGCCGGGGCCGTCCCGATAAAAGGCGATCTCCTCCAGAACCGGGCGGCGGATCAGCGTGCAATGGAAACCGCAGCCCAGCGTCTCGACAGGCACGCCCCACAGCTTGCGGGCGCTGTCGGGGTGCAAATCCAGGGTGTCGATATCCCCCCATTTCAAAGAGAGCGCCGCCGTCCACTGGTGGGGTGGGTTGCGCCATACCGCCAGGCCATAGGCCACGTCAGCCCCCACCGCCAGCAGGTCGTGCAGGGCCATCCGTGGGATCAGCATGTCGTCATCCAGGCTGAACAGCGCCCCATACTTCCCTTCCAGCGCCATATTCCGCGCCCGGTTCACCTTCAGGCAGTGGATATCGTAGCGGTGGTGGTGCCCCGGATTGGCGTTTTGGGTCCGGTCGAATACCGATGTAACCTCGTGCCCCGCCACGTCGATCTCGTGGATGGAGGTCAGGGCGGGCATGATGACGCGCGACTGGGTGACGTACATCAAGATTCGCACTCGACCGCCTCCCCCAGCTTCTCGACCCGGTAGAGGTCGTCTGTCTCCACGTCCGGCCAGTAAATCTCGCCCTTATCAGCGCCAATGTGCCCGCAGATCAACCCGAAATCGCACCGCTGCAAATAGCCCACCCGCTGGGCATCTGCCGATATGTACCAATCGTTACAGGCTTTGCCGCCCCGCCGGAAGGGCAGCTTGACCATGACGTGCCGCCGATAGGCGGTCAACCCATTGCCCACGCCGTACACGTCGCGCACTTGCCCCCACGCCAGCCGGGCAAAGTCGGGGTTCATACTATAGCTTTGCCCGCCCAACTCACTAAGCGAGGTATAGGCGCTCCATCGTTGGGACTTGTGCCGAAACACGTACAACCCATAGGCGATGTCTGCCCCCAATTGGAGCACACGCATCAAACGCGGGAAGGCGTCTTCTGGGATGATAATGTCGTCCTCCAGGCTGATGAACACATCCCAATCGCCCGCCAAAAACACCTGCTGCGCCCGGCGGTACTTGCGCACCACGTTATCGTGTCCGTCTGCCGACTCATTGTCGCCATACGCCAGGTAGTGGTCAATCGCCACGCCCGGATCGGCCTGCCGCCAGTAGGCAAGCGCCTTCTGCCAGGAGGCCATCGCCCGGTCAAGCTGGCGATAGATGGGGGTGTAGACAAACGCTCTTATACTCACCAGTCGTTATCTTCCTCATAGCCCAGCCGGATTAGCCAATCACCCGCATGGGCCTTAAAAACCTCTTTAACTTTGGGCGTGAAGTGCTTGCGCCAACTGCCCGTCTTGCCCTTCCTAAAGGTGGGGCTGCGGTCGGTCTGCCGCCCCATTACGATAGCGTTCAGCGCCATCTGCTCGACCACGCCGGGGCTGACCACTGCCCCCCCCAGCCCCTGATTATGGACGGCCACCCCATAGAGATAACGGATGAGCAGCGTCACGGTGGGCTTTGCATTATTCACCATCTGCTCAAATGTCACCTTGAGCACCCAGTCCACGTCGAGCCAGGGCGCATAGAGCACCCACCGCTCAAAGAGCGGCGCATAAACCCCGAAGCCCTCTATCACCGCGCAGAGTCGCGCCTCATGGTCGGGCAGTGCCCGGAAGGCGTCCTTGTCCGGCCCCTTGAATTTCGAGTCGTCGTCGGCCAGAATGTGGAACATCTGGCTGACCGCCACGTCCCGCAGGTCACGATAGATGAACACCGTCCCGATCCCCAGCTCGTATAGGGCATTGTGGATGTCGTCCGTATACCCCGTATGGCCGCGCAGGAAGTCACCCGGCCTGAGCCTCGACAGCGCCTCCCGGAACACGCCCAGGTTCACCCATTCGGTAGACCAGGCGTGCCGGGCGAATGTGCCGAGCCAGTTGGCATCGGTAGTGCCGTTCTTCCGCGTGCTGGCCGGATTCAGGAAGGATGCCACCCACAAGCCAATCAGGTGCAGCCCCGACTTCGGAAAGCCATTCAGATAGGCGATGGGCGCAACCTCGACGACGGCGGGCGCTTCCATCATGGCTGGAATATTACCGCCGTCAGCGTGCCCGCTTTTGTGGCCCCGCCCGATGCGATTGTCCAGGCCAGCTTCCCGCCCACATAAGGCATATCGAAGGCGATCCGCGTGCCATCCAACGTCAGTCCCGTTCCACTATGGTCATGCACTTGCTCTCGCGGATAATAGGTGGCATCAGCACTCACGCCAGTCAGGGTGAGTAGCGTGGTCGCCACCCCGTCCGTGCCCGTATAGGTCAGCGCAATGGTCGGGGTTGTCAGGGTGCCAATTGCCAGCCGGACGGCAAAGAGCAGACCATAGAACCGCGTCTCACCGCTGCCGCTGCCTGACTGGTCAGCAATCGTCGCCAGGGCCAGCGTTTCCTCAACCAGTTTCATCGCCGTTCTCCTCATCGGGTGCTTCCTCTTTCGGCTCTTCCTCCGGCTCTGGTTCGGGGTAGAGCAAGTCGCGGGCGGCCTGCCGTAGCTGCTCGGCCCGCTTTTCGCCCACCCCCTGCGCCCTGGTTAAAAACACCTTTGTGGCGTGCGCCAGGTCGTGGGCCGTGCGGATTTCGATCTCGTTCAGTGCATCTTCAAGCGCTGCGGCCCCCGGCACATCAGCCAGCGGCACCGTGCTAGCGGTCGAGACGGTAGGCCCTTCCTCGCTAGGTGCGGCGACTGCCGCGCCCTTTTCGGCCACTTCGGCCCACCCTAGGGCGATCAGCCGCCGGGCGTCTACTGCTGGTAGGTCTGCCGTCTTCCCGGCCTCAAAGAACCGCTCTTGGGTTTCGTATCCACGATGGTCGCGCTTAAACGTGATTCTCATTTGTCCTCCTAAGCGGGGGAGGGGAATAAACCCCCTCCCCACTTATTCGCGTCAGTTGTTGGTCGAGAAGGCGTTCGCCTCCGTGCAGCCGATGATCCGACCCGCTGTATCCTCCAGGTCAAACCCGGTCGTGGCCTGCAAGAAGCAGCCCGCATAGATGATATGGCCGGTCGTCGCGTCATCGTTAACTGCTATCGAGCACGTCTCGCTCAGTTGCCCGATGTAGCAGTTCTGGAAGATCGACCCCCAGCCGTTCACCACGGACGCCTCGATGTACACGCCGGTATCCCCACCGATAAAGCAGTCCTGTACCCTGCACCCATGGAAATGGGTGCCGGTAATGGTCATGCCGACGGTGAACTGATTGCCGGTTGAACTCTGGTTGTTCCACAGGCAGTCATACCAGTTGACGCCGCCCGCGATGTCGAGATCGACGCCCGCCGCTGGCGCGCCACCGGGTATTCCATTGGTTGCAAAGCAGCAATGGACAAAGTTGCTACGGAACAGGTTCGTGCCCCGGAAGGCGTAGCAGGCCGACCCGGCCTGGAATTGGATGTTATACCAATTCACGCCGCGCATGGTGGCGGTAAAGTCGCAGCCATCGCTCGCGCCGCTGTCAGCCCCGATCCGTGCGATCCCGACCCCATTCCCGAACGGGTCAGCGCCGACGCCGATCACGTCGCAGTAGTGAAACGCTGTCGTCAGGGCGGTATAGGCAGTCGCCGTGCCCTGCACATAGATGCGGGCGCGGACATACTGGTCATTCGTGGTCAGTCCGGCGCGGTAGGCTTCCCACAGCGCCGCCGCCGTCGAAATCTCGTCGCAGGCATTGTCCCAGTCGGAGCCGTCGAAGCCGGAGCTGCCGGATACGTTATTGACAAAGTATTCCTTGCCCGTGTAGCCCGCCCCTGGGTATCCTCCAGAGGCCGCCGCCCCATCCGCCAGATCGGCCAGCACAGAGTGACCCGCCTTCATGTTGTAAAGTCCCATGATATTCTCCTTATGGGGTAGGGGGGCGGTCAGTCCCGCCGAACGAGCGGCTTTTCCGCCCCTATTCCCCCTCTAAGCTCAAACGGTGACGTTGTACGAGATGGCCGCGGCTTCCGTGTCCCGGTAAACCAGGCCCACCCGCATCATCGCCACGATTTCGGTCAGGTCAGCGCGGGCGTAGCGATCGCGCTCAAGCGTGATCCGCCGCTTGTAGCCCAGCCGCCATTGATCCCATCGAACGGCCAGGATCGCACCTTTGGTATTGTCGCTGGCGGTATCGATATCGATATATCCGGTGGCCTCCGTCTTGTATTCATAGCCGGTGTTGCCCAGCGAGGCGCGGTGCATGTTGTAGGAGGTGATGACTTCCCGCCCCCAGATTTGCGTCAGCATCCCGTTTTCAACGGTCGGGGCGCTGTATACGTCGCGCGTCTTGACTTCGGGCAGTTGCAGTGCTGTCCAGTTGACGTTCGGGTCCTGAATGAAGCTGGTCGTCTGTGGACCGCCCACATAGGCGTTCTTGCCGCCCGCCCCCATCAATTGCAGGGTCAGCAGATAGTCTTCCACGTCCAGCGCGCCAGCGCTTCGTCCGTTGGCGGTGTTGGTCACCAGGGCCAGTTTTCTGAACCCATCCATCACCACGTGCCAATCGGTCGAGCCAGCCGTCCCGGCGGCGTCGTTGATGCCAGCCGAGCTGGTGTTGGTGTCGCCGTCGATGATGGCGCTCGCCAGGTAGTTCGCGCCGGAGACGGCGATCTGCCGCTCGATCTGCGGCATCAGCGGGATAATGCTGTCTTCCTCCAACTCGCCGGAGAACGGCACTGCCGCGCCCAGCTTGGCAACGCTCAACGTCTGGTTGGCCGTCCCTATCCGTGAGGTCGTCACGGTGCGGGCGGGGCCACCCGAAGCGGTTGCCACGGCCTCGGCCACGACATACCAGGTCGGGTCGGTGCTCTCCAGATGGAACCGGATCGTGCTGGCACCCTGCGGCACCTCGACTGCATACTGGTTCATGCGATCCAGAACGGGGTTCGCCTGGCGGATGACCTCCCAAAGTGCATTGGAGTACATCACCGTGACCCACTCTTTACCAAAGCCGGTCGAGGTCGAGTAGTCGGCCTCGTTGGCCTTGATCGCGCTCTCGACGGCGGCCTGGTCATGATAGCCCAGCGCCTTCAGCATCACGCGCTCGTCTTCAACCTCATTCGCGATGTTCATTGGCGTCAGGGGGCGATCCTGCTCGAATGCCTTGACGGCTGCATAGTCGTAAAGCCCCTGCGGCACCGATTCCTTGTTGGCCTTCAGCAGCCCAATTGCCAGGGCCGCCTGTGGACCGCTCAGGGTTTCGTACTTCTTCAGGCCGTGGAATTCAGTCACCACGGGCGCATCATCTGCCGAGAAGGGCAGACGACGGCTCGCCTTGACTTCCTCTTCCCACTTGGCGCGCTCGGCCTTGATGGCCTCGGCCATTTCTTCCTGTCGCTTCTGCTCCGCTTCCTGCTCGGCCTTCTGTGCTTCGCGGTCAGCTTTGAGAGCGTCGGCCACAGACTGATTGACCAGCTTTGTCACCTCTTCGGGCGACAGAGCGGTCGTTTCGTTCTCTGCCATGTTATCCTCCGCTTTGATAGTTGATTCGACCGCGCCGCTCGTTTCGCTTACGCCCGCCCCTTGCGTATCCGCCTCTGGGCTGTCCGTCTCCGCTCCGCTCACGTCGCTTATTTCCACATCAGGCCATTCGATCCCGGCCTGCTCGTACACTGCCTTGACGGCGGGAAGGGCAACGGCATAGCCGTTCACGGGCCGCTTCCTGCCATCCAACTCAACCAATGTCAATTCAATTACCGGCCACTCATCGATGTGGCCGCTGGGGCCCACTCGCCTTAGATGGTTGGCGCTGCCCGATGAGGCAAATGCAAGCCCCTTCTGGGCATAGTCCCATATACGCTGGGCAAGGGGTTTGGCTTTGTCGAGAATGACCTTGTACCATACCCCATCCGACTTCACTTCCCGCCCGATGGTCTTCCCAATGTACTCTGGTCTTCCCATAGGCCGACCGCTCGGATCAAACCCGTGATAATATACGACCGGGGGGCGGGGGAACTTGTCCTCATGGAAGTTCGTGCGCTGGTCGAAATATTCCCCCTGAATATCCTTGCCATTCACCGGCCCATACCATGGGTTGCCCAGCACGTCTAGCGTCCACTCTTCGCCGTCGCTAACCGCCTTTACGGTCGCCTTCGCCGCCCCCGGCTCATTGGCATAGAGGGCCGCGACCTGGGCATTGGCCTCTTCCCTGGTGTCGTGGCAGCCCAGGCTATCCCCCACCGGGTTGTTGTCCGCATCATGCTTATACACGCAGAACTCGTTATCTTGCTTAACCACCATGTAGGGCATCAAAACCCCCTAAAAAACGCGTTATTCAACTCTTCCTCAAAGAAGCCCCGCACCATGGCAGCCTCTTCCGCTTCGACCGTTTTGGTCGTTTTCCATTTCCGCGCCGCATGGAACCATGCCTGCTGATCGCCCTGTACATAGGGGCCATAGCTGGCGTTATTCCCGGCAACCCCGGTCAAGCCCGCGTCCTCAAACTTCACCGTCCAGCGCGTACCGAGCTTCTGGCTTGCCGAGCCGGGGCGCAATCGATAGGCGACAGCCCCCTCGCGTGATACATTCGGCTCCATCCAGCCGCGCCCGCGCTGGTAGTAGCCCATAAGGCCGCCCCCCGGATAAACGCGCCCCGGACGGTTGGCCTCCGTCTCTGGCGGGTACTTGGCGATTTGCGCCTTGACGTGTACGGTGCCGCGCTTGACCGCCCGCTTGACCGCCCCCATCGCCTTTTCGGGGTTGAGCAGCGCCCGGACGGTATCGGCCCCTGTGATTTTGATTTGAATTCCGTCGCTCACTTCTCCACCTCAAGGTTCCACCAACACCGGCAGCGCGGATGAGCCGGTGGTAATTGGCCGTCCTCGATCCGCTTGCCATGACGGGGCGCACAGATGGGACAAACCGTCTCGTCCCGATTGGTCTGCCACACCCGATAGGTCGCTATGCCGTCCTTCCGCAGCTCATCCTCCAACCACAACTGCCCTTCCGAGGCAGCCCGCGTCGTTTCGGTAATGGCGATCATCTCGGCCCGCACTGGCCCAAACGTCCCCGATAGACTTTGCTTCAGATCGCCTATCGTGCGCCCGCTCTCCTCAAAGAAGCCGGGGATGATAGACTGGAGATTGCTGCGGGTCGTCGTGTTGATATCCTTAACCAGGCCAAACCCATACTGCCGCGCCCACTCTACCGCCCGCGCATTCACCAGCCCCCAGTCCGTGCCTATACGCTGCGTATCGAGCAGCATCTTCGCACTGTCCAGGTAGATGGCCTCTAGCACGTCCACCAGCGGCACCTGCACCTCGTCCAGGCTGTCGTACCACTCCTGGCTCACATTGTTAAGGTTCGGCGGGTCGCCCAGCTGCTCAATCAGGTCGGCCAGACGCCCCTGGAAGTATCGCCCCAACAGGCGGGCGAGTTTGCGTTCCCAATCATTGCGGCCCGGCAGGTCGGGCATATCACGGATATCCTTCCCACCGCCGCGCATCCTCAAACACCAACCGCGCCCCCTCCGGCGTGCTGACGGCCTCCAGGCCGCCCTCAATCGCCGCTTTCAGGGCGGCGGGCACGAACTCGGCCTTGAATTCCCGCCAGGATTGCTGTCCCGCCTTGATGCGCTTCACCACGAACCGCTCCCATGTGCCCAACTCGTCGCGCACTTGCTGGGCTTTGGTGGGCGGGACCTCTTTGCGGTCGGGGGGTGGCTCCTTGGCGTCATCATCCGCCTCACCATCGTTCGGGGGCGGCTGAGTGCCGGGGAACGGCATTGGCGGGGGCTTCGGTTCTTCAATCGTGTTCGGGTCAACCCCCTCAAGCCCCACCAACTGAACGGCGGCCTTCAGCGAAAACCCGGCCAGCACGGCGGCCTGGATAACGGCCAGCTTGCTTTGCAAGGCCCGCAGACGCTCATCGTCAGAGTCGTCTCTGGCGGGCAGCCCCAACGAGGCGCGCGTTTCGTTCTTTGTCACGACGCCCTCTGTGATGTGATAGCCGAATATCTGATCTGACTTAATCATTGAGCCATCCGAAGCCGTCGCGGCATTGTTGTTCCCCGTCCCCGTCGCATCCTCTGGGGCCTCTTCCTGCCCACCCTCAATCTGGGCGATGCTGCCGCCGCCATTCCCGGCAGGGGCACTGCCCGCCTGGGCTACCAGCATCTTATCGCGCCCATCCCCCAGCGGCGGCAGGTCATAATAGCGCTCGCGGAACTCCTCCATCGTCATGATCTGGGATGCCCGATCCTGCTCATTCAAATCCATCTGGCGGTCGCGTACCCGGACATCCTCAAACTCGCACACCAGGTTGTCGCCATAGGCGGGCAGGATGTCATTGGTGATCTTCTCGGCGATGCTCACCAGCAGCGGCCACACCGTGTGGCTCATGTAGGTGGCTTCATTCGAGCGGGCGTTGTTGAGCGCCGAGCTGGCATTGAGCATGGCATAGAGGCCGGGGGCGAATATCTGGTATATCTCCTCCCGATTGAACTGCCTGCCCTGAAGGAACTCCATGTCCTTCTGGCTCATGGCCGTATTAATAAAGTCCGCCGCGCCCTGCCCGGTGCCCCGCATCATCATCAACCGGCGCTTGGTGCCGCCGTATTTCTTTTCTACGTCCGCCAGCATCTTTTCCCATTGGCCGTCCTCGATGGTGTCGGCAAATTTCAGGATGCCGGATATCTTGGCGTTGTCTTTGTGGAAAAAGTTGGTATTCCATTCCGACATCGCCTTGTCGCCCAGGATGGCAACGGCCAGCGCCTCGACCGGCGACAGCCCCACATAGGGGTTATAGGGGTTGGGCGTCTTCAGATGGACGACTTCCCACGGCTCCAGGGCAATCTCCGGTTGCCAGCCCGGATTGTATAGATATCCCTTGATAGCCAGCTTGCCGTCGGGCACCGGCCTGATCCGGTCGCTGGGGATGATCCACATCTCGCTGGGCGGGGCGGCCTCGTTCAATTTGTTGAGCCAGATATAGGCATTGCCGGTCAGCGCCCGGAAGATGACCAGCGCCTCCAGGAACTCGCTCCGGCTGAGCAGCGGATTAGGCCGCTTGAGCAGCAGCTCGAAAGGATGATTGATAATGTCTTCGGTCTTCTCGTTCTTCTCTTGCTTGACCATGAGTGGGGGCGTCGCCACATCCCGCGCCAGGATGGAGACCGCCGAATACACCCACGACGTGCGGAAAGTCCCCGTCTGGTTCCTATAGATCGACAGGTCGGGGAGGGGCGTATAGCTCTCCGCGCCCGCCGCAAACCACGGCGGGGCCGGGCCGGTCGCCTTGATAATTTGCTGCGGCCTCGGCTGCGGAGACCGCCTGATCATTACCCAAGGTTTATCCATCATTAGTCCAGGTCTATAAAGGCAATCGGGCTGCCCATAATCTTTGTGGCGGCCACGCCATAGCGCAGGGCGTCCAAAAAGTGATATGTCTCTTTGTTCTTTATCTTTTCCGTTGGATTACCTTCGGCATCCAACACCCGCGCATAAGTCATAAACTGGTCCCGCAGCCCACTCAGGCTATCAAAAATAAACAGGCGCTTCTGCCGGAGCAGGGCAACAATCCGGTCGATGCCACTCTCAACATCATGAAATGGCGGCTCTTTGGCGAGGACGCCCGCTGCCCGCCAATCTAATCGCTGCTGTACCTCGCCTTTGGCCCCAACGGCCCACTTATGGACATTCTCGTGGTTGCGCCTGGCAATGCTCAACGCCTTCTCTGCATGTTCCGCTGTCGATAGCCCGCCCTCCAGGCTCTCTCGATAGGCATAATACACATCATGGTCGATGTCGTGCGCCAGCCACACCAGGGCCGTGTTGACCGCCCCCGGATCGATCCCCACATAGCGCGGCCAGGTGGTCGGCAGAACAAAGGGACGAACGAGACTGCCATCATTCTCCCGATAATCATCCACGAAATCGCCATAAATCATGCCCGCCGGGCGCTCGAACAGCCCTCGATAGAACATGTTGAACTTCCACGACGGCAGGCGCTTCTGGGCATCCCTAAACTCGACCTGGCTAAAGCGCGGATTGTATGTGCTGTCGAACTGGATGACGTTGTAATCCAAGCCCCCATTCCGCCACGGGTCATATACCTGCTGCTTGAGCCATCCCAGGTTATAGGGCGTCGTCGTAATCAGCACCGGCCCCCGCGACAGGCTCAAGCGGCGCAACACCGCCTCCCAGGCCAACAGCGAAAAATCATCATGACCGGCCTCATCAAGCCAGGCCGCTAATGCCGTCGCGCTTTCCAGCCCACCTTCTGCCGTAGCCGAGCGGAGGATGATGCGCCCCCACATCGGATCGGCGCTGTTCGTAGCCCAGAACTGGCCGGTGGCCGGGTCTTTAAGCTCGACGACTTTATCCCCGCCCCAGTAGCGGCCTACTCCGAAAAGTACCTCGAATACTGCCTTGAGTTCGGGGAGCATCTTGAGCTTAAACATGTCATAGGTGGCCGTCACGGCGAGATAGTCCCCGCCGCCGAAGCCCTCCCAGCCCCAACCGCCATAAATCGCGCGGTAGAGCCAGAACGGCCCCCAGCTCGTCTTGCCCGATTGCGTGCCTGCTATCATCGCCGTAAAGCGGGCGGTGCTATCCCAGGCTTGGGTCTGCCCCTGGTGGAAGTTCAGCGTCAGCTTTTGTTTATGAATTTGGTAAAGTTCAGGGGGCGTCATCCGCCCCATAGTCCTTAACGACCTCGACAGTCGTGAATTGCACCGGCTGGCCGTCCACGCCGGTCACTTCCTGGCGCTCCACATAGCCGCGCTTCTTTAGTTGCGTCTTGGCATAGAAAATGATGGCGGTCACATTGCCATCATCAATCAATTTCATGAGTTGCGTTTCAACATAATCGTGCCGCTTTTCGCGGGCCTCTTCGACGGCCTCGGCCACGGTGCTGTATTTATCCATCAGACGATAGAAGTGCTGGCGCGTGCAACCTATTAGATCGGCGGCTTGTGAAATAAAGCCCCGCGCCTGATATGCTGCCTCTACCGCCTGTTTTGCCGTTATTGCCATCTCTTTTTTATGGGGCGTCACATTCGTAACATCACGCCGCCCTCGCCTCGACATCCTCGCCCACGTTATAAATCCGCAGCACCTCGCCGCGCCCCGCACACAAGCGGCACTTCTGTTTCCAGGAGCGCCCGATGTAAGACGTGGCAGGGATGGTCAGGCCGTATTCATCGTGGCCGAGGTGGTTGACCGCGCCGTACCGCTCTTCGACAGTCGCGCCGATCCCGTCGCAGAACTCACACTTGACGAGGCGGAAGACTTTCACGCGCCTTGATACTCCTCCGGCGGGTCATACGGATCGCAGTCGTCATACCAGGTGGTCGCGGGGCCGAGCGTTTCGGTCTGCCCGGCAGATTGGGGGAATGGCTTTGCCAATTCCCGAACCATATTGATGACATCCCAATAGGAGAACCGCGAAAACATGCTCACCCGAATGGCGAATAATGAAAGCCCTACCTTATATGCGATATTATTAATCCATATTCCCATTGGTCACACTTCCATCGTCTCGGTCTGCTTGGCAGATTGGAATGAGGCAGCTTGCCGTTTTTCCCATTCTTTATAGTTGATATGGATTAGTGCCACATCAGCCTCAAATGCGTTAACCCCGGCCCAATCCCTGATTTCGGACCAGAATGCAAGCCTCAATTGATTGAACCATTTGGCGATTTTCATGTGTTACAAAACCTTTGCAAAGCCTCGAAACGTAAATAGTGATATCAAGGGATATCGTGACTTATTCCCTCAAAAAACCTGGACAACTTTTCCCCTCCCCGCGCCGCCGCCAGTCGGTGCGCTATGCCTGTCGGCTACCAGCTCTTTCGCTTATTGCACCCGGCGCTGGCGGGCAGGAATAGAAAAGCTCTACTTACATGATATAAGTAGAGCCGTCAAGGATGCGCAAAAAGCGCAATGAGTTATTTTATTGCGGGGTTTTAGTTACGACTGGATGGCTTCATCCCTCTGATATTGCGCCTCAACCTTGGCCTTTCGAATATTAGGGGCCAAAACATTAGAGACTATGACAAAGCCGCCATATATCATAACTATGGGTTTATAAGTCGGCGGCAGAGGCATCCAAATATCAGAACTCTGCTCCATCAAGGATTGTCGGTTTATAGATAAAATGCTCCCATCCGAATCAAACCAGAACTCATAAACACCCCATCGCCGGGCCAAATCTGCTATTACCTCATTCATAATACCAACTCCCGCGCCAGCGTGATAACCGGCGTCTCCTCAATCGCCCATCCCGACTTCGCCCCGTTGGGCCGGTGTATCTCATGGATGCTTTCGAGCAGCGCTAGCTCATACTGCACCGTCCGCTTGCTGACGCCCACCATATCGGCTATCTCCACCGTCCGGGCGGGCTGTTCGGTATCGCGCACGAGATCGCGCACCAGACGGCGGATTTGCTGCTGCCGCCAAGTCAGTGTCGGCTTCTGGATATCGAGATATGCTCCACAATTAGGACATCTAATCATGTTACATCTCCACCCATTCACCGTTAACCAACATAAACAGAACCGACCAATCCTCGAATATAAAATCAATCATGGCCCCATCCCCAAAAAATATTTCAGAAACACCAACCACAGGATAAAACCAAATTAATAAGTTTTCTTCAATGGTTTTTTCAAAGGCGCTCACATATTTTTTGTCGGTATAATGAATTGCATAATCGCCCCCCCTCCATCGTACACATACAACCAGGGGCGGATCAATTGGCTTTTTGAATAATCTAAACTTCTGCCGCCAAGACGGTGTCGGCTTCTGGATATCGAGATATGCTCCACAATTAGGACATCTAATCATCTTCTTCCCCCTGAGAATAAAGCCAGATTTCGTCATGTGGTATTCTAAGCATAATGGCCCGAATGCCCCTGCCTATCCCTACTTGAGCGCCCGTCAAGTTGGCAACTCGCGTTGAAGACCATAGGCATAGATGTTCTAAGTCCTTGACTCGCTTTTGAAGCGCCTCGAATTCATCAACAAGCTCTCTGGCATCCAATTCTCGATAGACCGTGCCATCATCGTTATGAATGCGGATTTTCATAATTGCCCCTCATTATCACCAATACCTCCATCATCATCCCTCAATGGCTTAATTCGACTTTTGGGGGCAGCGCCATGAATGATAACCGGGATAGGCGGATCGAAGTCGCGGTTCACGCCCCGGTAATCAAACCACCACCAACCCATGCGAAACTCGCGCAATTTAACGGGTATCTCTTCTCCGGCATCG
>Ga0307442_1000039_pt1 | contig 41690 bp, 32 predicted proteins | sample SalMarWE160430MG_FD_202143 | JGI IMG/M metagenome (GOLD analysis project Ga0307442, IMG submission 202143) | Salt marsh sediment microbial communities from the Plum Island Ecosystem LTER, Massachusetts, United States - WE1604-30 | ecosystem: Environmental > Aquatic > Marine > Intertidal zone >...
CCGGAACCGTCAACCACGGCCGCGACGCCGTTCACGTCCACTGACGCGCCGACCTCCGTCGTACCAGCAATATCGATCCCGCCCGCTGCCTCCGCGGCGTTGATCGTGTCGTCACCCCCCTCGATCGTGGTGATCGCCACCGCCGGCGCAACCGTGTCGATCGCCACCGAGTCGGACGAGGACACGCTTCCGGTATTGCCCGCCGCGTCCGTGAACGCGCCCACCGCAAAGGTGATGGTGTCCGACGCCGTGCCCGCCGGCGGCGTCAGCGTCGCCGTGTAATGCGTAGCATCGACCATCGCGAACGCGCTCAGGCTGCCCGAACTCGGCGTCACCGTCGGCAAGGCCGCCGGCGGCTCGCTGAAGGTCAGCGTGATCGTTGCCGTGTCGCCTATGTTGAGCGAGGCATCGTCCGTCGTCAGCGCCACCGTCGGCGCTACCGTGTCGACCGTCAGCGTGCCGGCCGGATTCGTCGCCGCCCCGGCGAGAACCGCTTGGTTGCTCGCCGCATCGCTCACCGTCGCGCCGCCCGGCAGGTTGAAGGCCGTCACCGTCAGGTCCGCCGTGTTCTCCCCGTCCGCGACCGTGTAGCTGAAGGTCAACGCGCTTGTGCCCGAGCCGCCGGTAAAGGTGGCGGTGGCGCCGTCGTTGAGCGACAGGGTCGGGGCGCCCGTCACCGTCACGTTCTCGCTGAAGTTGACCGTCAGGATGACCGTCTCGCCCGCCATGTGCGTGCCGTCGCCAACCGGATAGGTGACCGACGTCACGGTTGGTGCGACCGTATCAATGGTCACGACATAGCCGGCCGATTCGCTGCTTACGTTACCCGCCGTGTCGACCGTCCGGGCGGTCAGCGTGTGGGGCCCCTCGCTCAGCGCCGAGGTCGTGATGCTGAAATTGCCGTTCGCGTCCGCCTGACCGATTCCGACCGGCGCGCCATTGTCGTAGATCGTGAGCCGGCTATTCGCCTCCGCCGTGCCAACGACGGTCGGCGTCGCGTCGTTGGTAATGCCGCCCGTGATCGTACCGGTCACTGGCGCCGCGTCATCGCTCGCATGGTCGATCACCGGCGCCGCAGGCGGCGTAACGTCGACTGTCACGGACGCGGTCGCGGTTCCGCGTTCATTTCCCCCGGCATCCGTCGCCTTGACGGTCAACGTATGCTGTCCCTCGCTCAAGGGTGCGAGTGCGATCGAGAAGGCGCCGAGGGGCGCCGCGCCGCTGCCGAGCTGCGTGGTGCCGTCGGTGTCGTAGAGGGTGATCGTGTCGCCGGCCTCCGCCGTGCCCGACACGGTCACCGTGGTGACGTTGGTGATAAAGTCGGAGGAAGAAATGCCGGTGTCATTTGTGATCGCGGTGACCGCCAGCGTCGCCGTCGACGGGGGCGGCGGCAGAGGTGCCGGCGGAGGCGGCGGCTCCCCAAGCACAACAGTGGCGACGAGGGGCGGAGCTGATTCATTCGTCGGCGTCGCATTTGGAATGATAACGGTCGCCTGCGGCGGCAGGGTGCCGGCCAGCGGTTCAGGATTGGTCGGCTGATCGTTGGTCGGCGGCGGCGTCGAACTTCCGCCGCTCGGACTGGTCTGCGGACTCTGATTTTGGTCCGGCTGTTGGTTCTGTTGTTGGTTTTGCTGCGGCTGCGGCTGCGGCACAAAGATTTGCGGATAAGTTTGCACCAACTGGGCGGCGGCGCTTATGAGAGCCTGTTGCTCCGGGCTCAGGTTGGCCGCGTTCGACACCGGCTCGAAATGCGGCGGTTGATTGGCGCCCGTTGCAGTGACGTTCGCCGCCGCAGACACCGTCACCGTTCCCAACGCGGTCCCACCAGGGTGATCGTAGAGCGTATAAACGCTGTCGTGGTTGTCGGGGTCTTTGACCGCGAAAAAGTTGCAGCTGCCCGCGTCCGCGCACGACCCGCCGCCGGCGGTGCCGCGGATGCCCATGGTCGCGACCGGCGTCTGGATATCCAGACCGCCGGTCTTTGCCACCTGTCCCGCCACGAAGACAAACCCGCCTTGCACGAGACTGAGCAGACCTGAATTCGACGTTGAGTTCGCGTCATAGACGAAGTCGTTCATGCCCATCCGCGTATTGGCGGACAGGGTGAGCGCCGTTCCGTCGACGAGAATAATGCCGACAGTCGAATCGCTGCCGGTCTGAATGACGTCGCCTTTGTTGATCGCGTCGCCGACGTTCAGGCTGACAGTGACACCGTTGCGCAGGGCGGTCACCGAGCCTGTGAGCTTGTCCACTTTACCGATGGTTTGCCCCGCGGGCGCAGGCGCCGTGGCCTGCGCGTATTGGTTTGGCGCAAGCGAGCCGGCCAGCATGTCGACGACGTTGGCCGCGAGCGTGGCGCCATCGGGCGAAACCAAGTCTGGCAGCTTTTCGTGCCGGAAATAATCGTGGACAACGAATTTGTATTTTTCGTCGGATAAAATGAGGTCGGTGCCGGCGCGTTTGAAGTCGCCGGAAAACAACAGATGCGCGTCAGAAATCGTTACCGCCTCAGTCGGACTGTGGGCCGTGGCTTCCAGTCCAACCTGTGAGTCGAGCCCGCCAATATGCGGCTCCGACGATGCTCGCAGCACCCCTGTCCCCCCAGTTCTTGGCGCCACTGCAGCAGTCGGGCGGGCCTATCAAGCGCACTCTCAGCTGCGTAAGTTTTCCTGCCGTCAACCGGCAGCCTTGATCCCAGCGACTTAAGAATAGCAGGTTCTACGGCCGCGTGAACTGGTTCATTAGGGGAATTAGCTTATTTCCTGTGTTTGCCTCAAATTCATAGTAAATGTGCTGCTTTCCTTGTCGGAAACTAATCCTGAGTTATGCGCATTCTCCTGGCTCTATATGCACGTGCAAGTAGCGCACGCACTCGTATTCGAATCTGTCTCTGCGGCCGAAATCCCTGTTAACAGGGAAAAGATCAGGAAATTTTGCTAGGTCCGCCGACGTATCGCGGACTTGAAGACCGAGACGCGGGTAAAATCGGAGACTTGCGGCGAATTTCCCTAGAAAGTGGATCAGGGAATTTCTATGAATGATCAGGGAAATTTACCGCACGAGCAGGGAATCATCGCAGCGCGACCGCATTGAGAAGCCGCCCCGAGCAGGCGGTCGATGGCTCGCGCCGGTAGCGAGAGGATGGCCATCACCTCAGCATCGTCGCCGTCCAGCGCGAAAAGATGATGATAGGGTTGCGGCGCGAAATCACCATTGATTGGCGGATCAACTGTTCCATCAGGGAGCCGAGCTGATATTTACGCAGGGAAACGGTTGCCCAGCTTTGCATGGGCAGTCTTACGCAGGTTCCTCAAAGCGATATGGGCTTAACTCGAACGACGGTGCGTGAACGTGTCCCGGCGGAAGCTCACCATAGCGTTTGGATCGACCTTGACGTGGACGACCGCGGGCTCGCCATCTTTGAGCGCCTGCCGCAGCGCATCGGATAGCTCTCCAGGCGCAGTCACGGCGTAGCCGCGCGCGCCGGAAAGCTCGGCGACTTTGTTATAGGGCGGGCTCTTGATGTCTGCGCCGATATAGCGGCCGTTGTAGAAGTCGCGCTGATAGGCCTTCTCGGCGCCCCAGCAGCCATTGTCGAGAACGACGGCGACAGTCGGCAAATCGTTGGCGACTGCGGTCGTGATCTCCGCCATCGTCATGGCAAAGCCGCCATCGCCCATTAAGGTGACGACCGGACGGTTGGGCGCTGCAGCCTTCGCGCCCAGGCCGGCAGCATAGGAGAAGCCGACCAGGCCGAAGTCGAGCGGCGACAGTAACCCAGGCGTCGTGAAATAACGAAGCTGATCGGTTGCCTGCAAGCACATGGTGCCGGCATCAAGGGTGACGATGGCGTCGCGAGGCAGCACGTCGCGGATTTCCTTGAACACGCGTGCGGCAGTAAGCGGTGTCCGGCTCGACTCGCCCTCCTTGTCTCGCTCGCGCCAGAGCGCCTCGCGATCCTTGGCGGCCCGTGCGGCCCAGTTGCGCCAGGGCACCGTGTCCGCCTGCATGTCGGCCGTCATCTCGTCGAGCGCCGCCGCGGTCGCACCGGCATCGCCGACCAGCCCAAGTGCGACTGGAAAATAGCGGCCGACCGCTTCCGGCTCGATGTCCACCTGCACGATTGGAGCATCCTTAGCCAAATCGTTGTAGGTATAGAAGGTCGTGTTGAAGCCCAAACGGGTGCCGAGCGCGACGATAAGATCGGCCTCGCGCGCGAGACGGCTGGCCACCGTGTTTCCGCGCGGGCCCACCTGGCCAAAAAACATCGGGTGATCGCTCGGCAAAACGTCGCCGTGTCCCGCCGAGCTCGCCACCGGAATACCGAGGCGCTGCGCCAGCTCGCTCAAGGCTTTCGTTCCGTCGCCCCATTTAACTCCGGCGCCGGCAATGATCACAGGTGCGCTTGCCTTTCGCAGCATGTCGGCAATACGCGCGACCTCGCCGCGATTGACCATGCCATGCAAAACCACCGCATAGTCGGCCGGTTTCTGGATCGCGCTTTCGATATTTTGGGCAAAGAGATCACGCGATATCTGCACCACCACCGGACCGCAGCGCCCCGAGGTGGCGATGCGAAAGGCCTCCTTGATGAATTCGGGGATGCGGTCGGCGCGCGGCACCGTCATCGTGCGCTTGGTCACCGGCGCAAACAGCGCCTGCTGGTCGACCTCCTGAAAGGCGTCGCGGCCGAGATGGCCCGACGCCGCCAGTCCGGTGATCGCAACAAGCGGCGAGTAGGCGATTTTTGCCTGCGCCAAGCCGGTGACCATGTTCGTGGCGCCAGGCCCCGCCTGGCCTGCGAGGAACACGCCGGCCCGGCGCAAAACGCGCCCATAGGCATCCACCATATGGGTCCCGGCCCGCTCGTCACGGACACCGACATACTTGATTTCCTTGCAGTCGTAGAGCGCGTCGTAGACCTCCATCGTGGTCGAGCCGAGCAGGCCAAAGACGTGGCTAACGCCAGCGGCTTTCAAAGATTGGACAAGCGCTTCTCCACCGTTCATACGATTTACCTCTGATACGTCACTGTCTGCTACGATGCGCGAGGCTTCGGCCAAGCACCTTGGCAGTTCGCGCTTAATTCGAATCCGCCTTTACGAGTTTCCCGCCGCCGGCCGGCGAAGCCATTCGAGAACGCGATCGATCCCGCGCGGTCCCGCGACTGCATGCGTCTGGTTCGCGAACGCATAAAGCGACTGCTTGCAATGGTGGATTGCTCCGGGCGCGCGTGCCGCCAGAAAGGCCGCAAGATCTTCCGCGCGCTCCTCGAGCTTGTCCGCCGCATGCAGTTCGTGCACGAGTCCCCAGGACAGCGCGCGATTCATATCAATTTGAGAGCCTGTGAGTAGCATGTATTGCGCGACGCGCGCCGTGATCCGATTCGGCAGATAGCTCGCAACGACGGCGGGCGGAAGATCATACGTTATCTCCGCGTACCCAATCGTGGCATTCGGCTCCGCCACCACGACGTCGCAATTGGCGACGAAGCCGGCGGCGGCACCATTTGCCTGCCCGCGCAGAACTGCGAGCGTCGCTCCCGGCCAATCGCGCAGCGTCATGTTGATGGCATGAACCTTTTCGAGCGCCGCCCTTACCTTCTTTCCGGTCGTTTCGTCCAAACCGCTGGAAGCGCGGGGTTTCGGGCGGCCGATGCTGAAATCCTTGCCTTGCGCGGAAAGCACGACGACACGCGCCTGCTTCCATTTCTGCAAGGCCTGCAAGATCGCGTCCAGCATCGCATCATCGAGCAAATTGCCCGCGGACGGCTGCGCGAGGGTGAGACGCAGGATGTTGTTGTCGTAGGATACTTCGATTGGGTTCACGATGACCTCAACTATTAAGCTGGGCGCTGTCGCCCCGAAACAGGCGCGAAATCGCAGCACGCAGGCGTTCGATGAATGAGCGATGCTGGGAGAGAACCTCACCCGCCTCCGGCGTAGCCGCCGTTGGCTGGGACTCGCCCTCCAATCCCTCTTTGAGTTTGCCGACGAAGAGATCGACATTCTGGTTGATGACGGGATTCAGAAGCCCCGCGGCCATCGATGCCAGTGGCCCGTGCACACGCACGTCGCTCACCCAATGAACGTTGGAGGCCGCGCCGCCGGACGGCGCGACATCAAGCGAGCTCTCGAAGTCGACAGCATTACCGGCGCCGTCGCCGTGTCCTCGAAACCGAAGTCCGTTCTCGGTCCGCTCGGTGCGCTCGATGCGAACGGTGAATCGTCCTCGGATGAACGAGACGCCGGCGTTGATCAGCAATACTCCCGATTCCGGCTTCTCGTCCTTGATCTCGGCAAGGCCCGGGATCGTCGGAAAAACATTGCGTAAATCTCCACAGAAATCGAGCACCTGCTGTGGCGAAGCCTGGACCGTGAAGTCACCCTCGACCCGTCTCATGTCGCACCCGCCTTTCCGCCCTTGGTGGCCTCATGGATGAGACGCCACACTTTTTCCGGCTTAAGCGGCAGGTCGATCACCTTGATGCCCAAGGGGGTAAGCGCGTCTTCGACCGCGCTCGCAAGGGTCAGTGACGGACCGATTGCGCCGATTTCTCCCGCGCCTTTGAACCCGCCCGGCGTGAAAGGCATCGGCGTTATCATGTGGTGGAGTTCTAGATTCGGCATTTCGAGCATGGAGGGGATCAGGTAGCTGGAGAAATTCGAGTTCGCCAACTGGCCGTCCTCGTCGTAGACGAGCTCCTCGTAGATCGCACCGCCGATACCGCATGCGATTCCGCCGGTGAGCTGCGTGCGCACCACCATCGGATTCACCTGATTGCCGCAGTCGTCGACTGTGACATATTTCAAGATCTTGATTTGGCCCGTTCCCGGATCGACTTCGACATAGGCGACGTGCGCGGCATATGGGTAGGTCGAGAAATTCGCCGATCGTCCTTTTTCATCGGCTGTGAAACTGGTGTTCGGGTTAAAGAAGAAGCGATGGCCAAAAAGGCCGGGTTCCATCCCCTTTGGCAATCGGTTCACCGAATAGTAGGCGATGTTCGCCACTTCCTTGACGGTGATCGAGGTCTTGCCGTCGGGCGCCGAGATGATACCGCCCATGATATCGAGCCGGTCGGCATCGACCTGAAGGAGATGGCCGGCAATCTTCAGCATTTTTTCTCGGATCGTCCGGGCCGCCATGATGGCGGCCGAGGTTGTGACAGTCGAGAAGCGGCAGGCATACGAGCCGCTGTTCGAACTGAGCAGCGCGGTATCGCCCTCGAACACTTCGATATCGTTGATATCGATGCCCAGTTCGTCGGCAACGATTTGCGACAACGTCGTCTGATGCGCCTGGCCCATATTGACGTCGCCGGAGACGATCCACGCCTTGCCGACCTGATCGACGCGGATCTGAGCGGTCTCATAACCGGAGTTATAGGCATTGGGACGCAGTGAACTCAGCGGCTCCAGCATAAATCCGATGCCGATTCCCCGGTAACGGCCTTCGCGCGCGGCTTTGGCGATATCCTCACGCAGGGAGCTTACGCCGGCGAGCTCGACGGCCTTGGTCAGACATTCTCCGTAGCGGCCGCTGTCGTAGATCGATCCGGTAACGCAGGTGTAAGGAAAGGCGTCAGGTGGCACGAAGTTGCGGCGACGAATCTCGGCGCGATCCAGGTTCAAGCGGCGCGCCGCCAGATCCATGATCCGCTCCATGACGTAATTCGACTCGACCTTGCCGTTCGCCCGCAGCACGCCGGACGCAGACTTGTTGGTGACGACACCGTAGGCTTCGGCTTCGTAGTTGCTGACGCGGTAGGGGCCTGGAATAAAATTCGCCGTCACGAATGCCAGCGAGGTGCCACCGCAAGGATATGCCACGCCCAGATCGACGATTACGCGCCCTTTGATGGCGGTGATTTCACCGCTTGCCGAAAAACCCGCCTCGACGGTGATTTTCTGTTCGCGCGAATGGTGCGATGCCACCATATGTTCGGATCGCGTTTCCCACCATGCGATCGGACGTTCGAGGGTCAGCGAAAGCCAAGGGATCAGTACCTCCTCGGAATGGAATCCCCATTTGATTCCAAAGCCGCCACCGATTCGTGGGCAGACCACGCGAATTTTCACATCTTCGCGGCCGAGTGATTCCAGGATGAGGTTCGGCAAGGCGTGCGGAATTTGTGTCGAATCCCAAACGGTCAACAGGTTCTTTGGCCGGTTGAAATCGGCAATCACGCCGCGACCTTCCATCGGCGTTCCGGTATAGCGATGGAGATTGAACGTTTCTTTCACCACGGCATGGGACTTGCGAAGCAGCTCCGCGACCGGCCCTTCCGAGAACCGGTACTCGTATTGGATGTTGTTGTCCCAATCCTCGTAGATCTTTTGAGGATGCGTCATGGCCTTTTCGGCGTCGACCATGACCGGCAACGGCTCGTAATCGGCCCGAACCTCCTGCACAGCATCCGCGCAGCGGTAACGGTCCTCGGCGACGACGACGGCGACCGCCTCGCCGACATGGCGGACCTTGTCGGTGGCAAGGCAGTAATGATCGGCGAAACGAAGCTTGGGGTATTTCGAGCTGTACGGCTGCTGAGCCGTGAATGGAAACGGCGCCAGCGGCTTGGTGGCGCGCTTGAGGTCGTCGCCGCTATAGACCGCAATCACGCCAGGGCTGTTGCGGGCGCCCGACAGATCGACATTCTTGATGCGCGCATGCGCATAAGGGCTGCGCACCAATCCCGCATAGGCCATGCGCGGCAGCCTGATATCGCTGAGGTATTCGGCGCCGCCGACCAGCGCATCGGCCGATTCTTTGCGCCGGACTTCCTGACCGACATATTTTCTGCGATTACTCTCCCGGCTCGACATCACTATGCTCCGCTACGAGCGGGGCTCGCTCGCCGCAGCGCGGCAGCACGTTGGACCGCCTTGATAATGTTCAGGTAGCCGGTACACCGGCAGAGATTGCCCTTAAAGGCGCTGCGAATCTCATCTTCACTCGGATCCGGATTGTCGGCCAGAAAAGCCACCGCCGTCATAAGCATGCCCGACGTGCAGAATCCGCACTCAGCCGCATCGCAGTCCCAAAAGGCCTCCTGGATCGGATCGAGACCGTTGGCGGTTCTGAGGCCTTCAACGGTGCCGATTGTTGCGCCGTCAGCCCGCGCCGCCAGCACTTGGCACGATTTGACGGAAACGCCGTTGAAGATCGTCGTACAGGCACCGCAATTTCCCGTATCGCAGGCCACATGAGTGCCGGTAAGGCCTGCCTTGTCCCGGATCAGGTCAACGAGCAACAACCGCGCCGGGACGTCAAACGTATAGGGCTTGCCGTTGATTGTCGTTTCGATATGAACCGACTTCACGGATTAACTCCCGCCCGTTCGCGTGTGAGGCGCAAGGCTCGCGTCACCATCGTGTGAATCATGGCGCTGCGGTAATCCGCCGAAACCAGCGGATCCTCAAAGGGCTCGGTGCTGTCGCTCGCATGGCGAGCGGCTTCTTCGATCTTCTTATCATCCAGTCGCGATCCGCCGAGCAGCTCCGTCATACCACGGACAACAATTGGAACCGGACCCGCCGCGCACAACGCCACCCGCGCGGCCCGGCAAACGCGGTCTCGGTCCCACTCGATGTCGGCGGCCACTGCGACAACCGCGAAATCGCCCGCGCGCTTGGAAAGCTTCAGATAGGCGCCGGTGCGGGACGACTTTGCAGGTACGCTGATTCCGACGAGGAGCTCATCCTCGCGCAGCGCGGTCGTGAACGGGCCCACAAAGAACTCAGTTGCAGGGATGGTTCGGGTGCCGGTCGTCGACGCGGCGGTCAGCGTTGCATCAAGCGCGAGTATGCAGGCCGGGAGGTCGCCGCGCGGATCGGCGAAGCAGAGCGAGCCGCCGATCGTACCGAGATTGCGGATGTGTGGATCGGCAATGACGCTCGCCGTTTCGGCTAGCATCGGGCACTTCTGCCGGACGTCACCCGAAAGCTCTATAGCGCGCTCAGTCGCCATCGCGCCGACCTCGATCCCGTTCGGCGTAACCGCAATCGACGACACGCCGAGAATTTTAGACAGGTCGACGATTAGCGTCGGCTGGATGATACGTAATTTCAGCATCGGTAGCAGGGATTGCCCGCCCGCCATGACCCTGCAGTCGTCCGGCCGCTCGTGCATAAGGGCGAGCACCTCGTCAAGAGAATTGGGGCGCACGTATTCGAACTCCGAGGGAATCATTTCTTGCCCTTTGCAAGGCGCTTTTTGGTTTTGGCCGACCGGCGCCGCTTTGAAGCGGTCGTCGCCATGCGCTCACTGCCGCGGCGCACGGACCGCTTCAGCGCCCCTGTTGCGAAGGTCATCAAATCCGACTCGGCGCGCCTTGACTTTCCGGCATCCGACCATTGAGACTCCTGCCAGATTTCGCAAAGCAACTCGATGCCTTCGACGATCGATTCTTCGCGAGCGCCCGATGGCTTCTTGTCGTAGCGTTTTCGCGCCTCAATGAATGCCCGGCGCGCGTTCTGTTTGTGCATGAACGCGGCACGGCCGGCTTCCGACATGGAGCGATTGCGAAGCGCGTCTACAATCTGCCGATGCTCGGTATTTGACTCCATCATCCGACCTGATTTGAACCGAAACGTGAGCCGCAGCCACCCGTAGGACTGCCACAGCTCTTCAATTTGCGTCGTCAGCTTGGTGAAAGGCAAAGTCCTGAAGATCGTACGATGAAACTCACGATTGAAATTTGAATACTCGGCAGCGTCGCCGTCGCGCGCGCATCGCTCCATCTTCTCGCAAAGCTGATCGAGCTTGCGGAGATTCATCTCCGTTACAAAATTGACGCAAAGTTGCGTTGCCGCGCCTTCCAAGAGACCACGAATGAAGAACACCTCGTAGATCTCTTCATCGCCCGCTTCCCGGATGAAAGCACTGCCGAACGGCAAGTAGCGAATGAGGTTGTCTTTCTCGAGCAGACGCAAGGCTTCGCGTACCGGAATGTCGCTCACATTGTGCTGCTCGGCGATGCGACGGATGACAAGCCGTGTGCCGGGCTCGAATTCGCCAGACATGATGCGGTTTCGCAGATCGGAATAGACCAGGCTCGTTTTGGTCACCGCCAAGTCATTGGACTGACCGTCCAATTCCATCGGGATGTCCATTTGTCCGGCCCGGCCGGCATCCTTTTTTTTGAGGCGACGCTTCGCCGCGCGGGAAGCCTGCGTCTCAGCCATCAAGCGACTCCTTCAATTCATATAGGATTTGCTGGATAACATATTATCCGATATGATCCTATGTCAATTATGCGGCGGCATGTTGACTTGGCCGGCGGCATAAATATAGAGTTTCCAAAATAATATATGAAATGGGAGGACAGCAATGTTGAAATTCCTGAGCAGAATGGCGATCGCGACCGTGCTGGCCGTCATGGGGGCGCAGGCCGCATCCGCCGGGCAAATCACGATCACGGCCGGATCGCCGGGTGGCGGTTACTTCAAGGCGGCGGCGGCGCTTGCCGAGTACATCAAGGCCGATATCCCCGGCACCCAAACAACCGTGATTCCGGGCGGCGGATGGGGCAACATCGAGCGTCTTCAGACCGGCCTCGCCGACATCGCCGTCGTCGAGAACGCGCTCGCTTCAATGGCCTACAAGGGCAACTCGCCAAATCACAAGAAATACGATTTCCGCATGCTCGCCTCGTTTCGCGGGCCCAACATCGGTCAGGCTGCCATCGTCAATTCAGCCGGGATCAAGAGCTTTGAGGATATCCGCAAAAAGAAGTTCCCCTTGCGTGTTGTTATGATTTCGCCGCCGTCGAGCATCATCAGCACCATCGCAGTCGACGTGATGGCGGCCTATGGCATCACGGAGGAAGCGGTCAAATCCTGGGGCGGCAAATTCGTCTACACGTCGCAGAATGACGGCTTCAACATGCTGATGGACGGCCGTGCCGACATGTTCTTCCTCGGCGCGGGTTACTATCCGCATTCCAAGTATGTGCAGCTTGGCACCAAGAAGGCCTTCACCCTTCTGCCGATTAGCAAGGAAGTCGCCGAGAAAGTCGCCAACAAGTACGGCCTGAGCGTGGTGAAGGTCCCGGCCGACATTTACAAGAATACAAATGGCTCGAACGTCGCGTATTGGAGCCAGAGCCTTGTTGTCGATTTTGCTGTGCGCAAAGACATGCCGGATGATCTCGTTTACGCGGTGGCCAAGGCGTTCGCCCACCACAAGGCGGAATTCTGGAAAGTGGCCAAGCAGCACAAGTTCTACGACCCGTCCGTGGCGTGGAAGAACGTCGGCTCCGTTCCCCTGCACCCGGGCGCCGCCCGCTTCTACAAAGAAATGGGTTACATGAAGTGATGTGAACTGATCCTGGTGGCCAGCGTCGTCGTCCAGTCGAACGTCGCGTCTTGGACCGAAAAACGAGAACCATGCGAACGGCCCAATATGCGACTCGTCTTACGGCGCTGGCACTAGCGGCGTTTGAGCTCTACACCGGATACGCTGGGACTTTTCAGCCCTTCATCCAGCGGGGCACGCCCGCGCTGCTGAGCGTTGTGCTCGTCTTTTTAACCTGCCCGTTGCGCGGCGGGATTCCGGGCGGGCATGCACGCCGCGTCCCCGTTTGGGACTGGATCCTGGTTGCCTTGGCGATTCCGGCGTTCGGCTACATCCCGTGGGCCAACGATTACCTGTCGATACGCTGGCCGATGACCGAGACCTACGCGCCGACCGCCTACGAGATTGTTTTCGGCGCATTGGCGATCTTGCTGCTGCTCGAAGCGACCCGACGCATCTTGGGGATGACGCTGGTCGTTGGTGCGGTCGTCGCGCTTCTTTACTGCTATTGGGGCGAACACGTCCCCGGCATGCTGTCGCACCGGCCGTTTACGGCGGCGCAGATTCTCGATGAGATGTATCTGACACTTCAGGGCATCTGGGGATCGGTGGCCGGCGTTGCGGCGAGCTATATCGCGCTGTTCATCATTTTTGGCGCGTTTGCCGAACGAGCAGGCGTCGCTGATTTCATCATCGAGCTGGTGACCAGCATCGCTGGCCACACCCGCGGCGGCCCCGCCAAGGTCGCGGTCGTCGCCTCCGGGATGATCGGATCGATCACCGGCTCGACCGTCGCCAACGTCTACACGACCGGTCAATTCACGATCCCGATGATGAAACGGCTTGGCTATCGGTCGCCGATGGCCGGCGCGGTGGAGGCGCTTGCCTCCAACGGGGGGCAGATCATGCCCCCTGTCCTCGGCGCCGCCGCGTTCATCATCGCGGTCAATACCGGGCTGCCCTATGGGCGCATCGCGCTGATCAGCGTCGTCCCGGCGCTCATCTATTACCTGGGACTGTTCCTTTCCATACACCTGTCTGCTGCGAAAGAAGGACTTGCCGGCATACCAAAGTCGGAGCGACGCTCGCCATTGCAGGTGTTCCTCAGAGGCGGTCATCTGCTGCTGCCGCTCATCGTCCTAATCGGGTTGTTCATATACGGCTATACGCCGATCAAGGCCGCCTTCTTCTCGATTGTCTTTACGGTGGTTGTGAGCTGGGTGCGGCCGGATACGCGGCTTGGTCCTCGCAAGATTCTCGAGGCGATGGAGGCCGGCGGCAAGGCCGCCGTACTCATTCTGGTCACCTGCACAATCGTCGGAATTATCGTCGGCGCGTTCACGCTGACGGGCTCGGCGTTGAACATCAGCAGCGCAATCATCGCGTTGTCGGGCGGAAATTTTGCGCTACTTCTGATCACAGTAGGGCTGGCCTGCATTTTCTTAGGCATGGGCATGAACACGGTCGCCGCCTTTGTCCTCGTATCCGTGGTGGCAGTTCCAGCACTCACCACACAGGGTACGAATGAAGTCGTGGCGAACATGTTTGTGTTCTACTTCGCGCTGCTTTCGCATATAACCCCTCCGGTCTGCTTGGCGATCTACGCTGCCGCTTCAATTGCCGCTGCCTCACCCTGGCAAACCGCATCGGAAGCCATAAAGCTCGGATTCATTGCCTATCTGCTGCCGTTCTTGATCGTCCTTTCGCCTCCCCTGCTGCTAATCGGTTCGCTAACCCAATCCGCCGAGGCCATCGGCACGACCCTGGCAGGAACCGGCATGCTGATTTGCGGCGTCCAAGGGTGGCTGAACAAACGCCTGGGCATCGTTGAACGTCTATTGGCGATTTTGTCTGGTGGCTTGCTTTTGTGGATAGATCCATGGATGGAGGCGGTTGGCGCGGCCTTGGCCGTTGCCCTAGTTATCATCGCGTTGCGCAGATACCGCAAAAGCGTTCTACAGCCTGCGCATCATGGGTCGCCTCCCCAGCTTGGGCGGGATTAGTGCGCTAGCTGCTGGAAATTAGTTACTCTGACGCACTGACAGGCTGCAGCTAGCGTTGATCGATGGGCGCGTCTGCATTCAGCACAAATTGCGCGGGCGCCTCGCCCGGCAATCGATCGGTGAACGTACCGGCGGCTGCCGGCTAGCGCTGCATCGCGCGCCAGATGCGCTCCGACGTCGCGGGCATCTCGATGTGCTTGACGCCGAACTCGGACAGCGCATCGACCAGCGCATTGGCCACCGCCGGCATCGCGCCGACGCAGCCGGCTTCGCCCGCGCCCTTCACGCCGAGCGGATTGGTCTTGGTCGGCACCGGATTGCTTTCAACCTTCATGTGGCAAAGGTCATGCGCGCGCGGCATGGCGTAATCCATGAACGAGCCGCTGACGAGCTGGCCGGAGCCATCGAACTGGATGGCTTCCATGAGGATCTGGCCGGCGCCTTGCGCGATGCCGCCGTGAATCTGTCCGTGCAACAACTGCGGATTGATGACGGTGCCAACATCGTCGACGACACTGTAGCGTACGATCTCGGTCTGGCCAGTCTCTTGATCGATCTCCACTTCGCAGATGTGACAGCCGTTGGGATAGCATGCCACCGGCGCGACATAAATGGACGATACCGACAATCCCGGCTCCATGCCTTTCGGCAGTCTGACGGGGTCGAACGCGTCATTGACGACTTCCAGTATGGTCCGTGTCCGGTTGGTCGCCGGGCTGGAAAAGACGCCATTCGAAAAATCGATGTCCTTGACGTCGGCATCGAGGCGGTGCGCGGCGATGACGCGCGCTTTTTCCAGAATCGTCTCCATCGCGAGATGGAAGGCCGAGCCGGCCATGATCGTGCTGCGCGATCCGTTGGTGCCCTCTCCGTAGTAGACTTGGTCGCTGTCGCCCTGCACATAATGAACATTGCTTGGATCGAGACCGAGCCGGTCGCAAACGATCTGCCTGAAGATGGTTTCGTGCCCCTGCCCCTGCGCGACCGAGCCGGAAAACAGTGTGACCGCGCCGGACCGGCTAAACCGTATCTCGGCCCCTTCCATGCTGCGCGCGCCCGCGCGCTCGATGGTATTGGAGATACCGAAGCCCAGCAGCTTGCCGCGCTTGCGCGCATCCGTCTTGCGCACCTTGAGCCCTTCCGCACCGGCCAGCGCCAACGTGAGATCCATGTTCTTCTCGAACTCGCCGCAGTCGTAGGTAAATGTAAGGCCGGTCTTGAACGGCATTGCCGAGGGTGGAATGTAATTGCGGCGGCGCAACTCCGCCGGCTCGATACCAATTTCGTTGGCGGCTATATCGACCATGCGTTCGATCACATAGCCCGCTTCCGGACGTCCGTTGCCACGATAGGGCCGCACCGGATTTGTATTGGTGAATACAGCCGTTACATCGACGTAAATCGCAGGCGTGCGGTAGCAGCCGGCGAGCGTCCCGGCATTGTACGTCATCGCCGGCATGCCGTGCTGCAGATAGGCGCCGACGGCGGCCACCGTCTTCACCCGCAGCGCAAGAAATTTCCCGTCTTTGTCGAGCGCGAGTTCCGCTTCCGTCACATTGTCGCGCCCCTGTGGGTCGCTCAGGAACGCATCCGAACGGGTGCTGATCCATTTCACGGGACGGCCAACCAGTTTCGACGCGATCAGCACCAACGCGAGCTCGTTGACGACCGGGGACTTCATCCCGAAGCTACCACCAACGTCGGGAACGATCACGCGCACTTTGCTTTCGGGCACCTTGAGCACCAGCTTGGCCAAGTCGGCGCGAATCACGTGCGTGTGCTGGAGGCCGGCGTACAGCGTGTAGCGATCTTCGCCCGCGCTGTAGTCGCCGATAGCGGCGCGCGGCTCCATGCTTGCGGCCGTGACGCGGCTAATCGTCAAATCGTGTTTGACGATGTGATCGGCCTTAGCAAAGGCTGCGTCCACCGCGGCTTTGTCGCCGATCAATTCGACGAAGCAGATGTTGTTTGGGCAGTCCTCCCACACCCGCGGCGCATTCACCACGGCTGCGTCGGCGGTCGAGGTGACCGCGGGCAGCGGCTCAAAATCGACCACGATCAGCTCCGCGGCGTCCAAGGCCTGGGCGACCGTCTCCGCCACGACAAAGGCAACGCAATCACCGACCCAGCGCGCACGGTCGTCCGCCAGAATCGGATAGCGCGGCATAAACTGGGATTCGCCATTGCGCCTTTTAAAACCCCCGGGAACGGGCAGATCGCCGTAACCGAAACTTTTTATATCCGCTGCGGTCAGCACAGCGAGCACGCCGGCTGCGCTTTTGGCGGCTTTGACGTCTATCGAACGAATTTTAGCGTGCGCATGTGGCGAGCGCAGCACTATGCCATGAGCCATGCTGGGGAGCGTGATGTCGTCTACGTAGCGACCTCTGCCGCAGATGAGCCGCTGATCTTCGAAGCGAGTTACGCTCTGCCCGATTGAAAATTCACCCATATTGGCTCCTGTTTTGGGCTATACGTCCCAACGTCAAAAATTCGCGACGTAGTACTCTTGCCACAACAATTTAAGAGTTGTTCAGCACCACGCTTGCGGATAGCCCGATTTTGCATTCCTAACGCAGAAATGCGTATAAAACTTGCAGGCAGATTGATCGAAAATTTCCAATCCCAAAGCCGCTATTTTTTCTTTTCATCTCAAACCTAGTCTTTGATGGCGATGATGATCACCAAATTCCACCAGCGCTCTCCCACATTGTCGTCAACGCCTCGCCTTGCTTTGTCCATTCAGCAACTAAGCCAAGCACCATACGGCTATCTGCGTTATCCCCAAAACGCCGAATGCCCGCTGCGTGGATTTCGGCCATTTGCGAGACAAGGGGCGTGGGGATCAAAGCATCCAACGCTTGGGCGATCGTTGGAGTAGCCGATGCTAGGACCTGAGTCAGCGTAGGCGCCGTCCCACCATTCTTGAGATATGCGGAAATTCCGTGCGATAGGGCTTTGCTATCGCCGCTGCTTTCCGAGATCACTTTAATGACGGTCATTGCCGACAAGCCAGCAGCAACGCCAAGGCAAATTGTCTCAGCACCAATAAGCGTATTACAAGCGGCAGCCAAGACCTCAATACGCGAGATCAAATCAGATTGCCCGTCGATTTGATGCCGCCCGCGTGCCTTTGAAAGAATGCGCTCCACGATACGGGTATTGTCTTTCCCAGCAAGGTCAGTGGCCGCGGCCTGATAAATCTCATAAGTCGTCCGCTCCATAAAAAGGGGAACGCCAAGACGATCTGCCAGACCGATGCCAATCGAAAGATCTTTCAACATTAAGTCGAAGCTAAAGCCAGAGGCGTAGTTTCGAGGTATTATAAAGCGTGGAAAATGGACACGCGTGCTAAAGCTTGCGCCTTCACTTGATTCGAGGCGCCTAACGAGATCATCAATCGATAGGCCGGCATCGACCCCAATAGCAATTAGCTCAGCTGTTGAAAGCATACTGGCAGCAAGCGCCAGCATATTAATTGCCTTTATGGTATGGCCGCTTCCGACCGGTCCTACATGTGTGATAATTGGACCAAGTTGACACAGCACTGGTCGGCATCGGTCCAATAATGCGAGATCTCCGCCAACCATAAAGTTTAAGCGGCCCTTCTCTGCCGCGGGTATGCCACCACTAACCGGCGCGTCTAAAAATGGTATGCCATTTAGTTCGAGTAACGGGGCCACTTCGTTTATTGTGATCCAAGGTTCAGCTGAAGTAGTATCGATATAGGGTTTACCAGCGGCCAGATTGGCAGCGACGCCTGAGGCTCCGGTGACAACAGCGCGCAAAGTGTCGCCATCTGTCACGCAACTTAAGACGAAATCAGCGCGCCGGCATAATTCCGCAATATTCTCAACCAGAAAAAATCCGCTTTCCTTTGGCCGCTTCAATGCCTCAGGTCGAATGTCGTAACCGATCACCCTATGACCAGCTGCCAACAATAATTTTCCCATTCGCCAGCCAATCTCGCCAGTGCCGATAATTCCTACTGTCTGCATGGCACGCATCTTCACCTTGACGCACGATGTTGGAGCGACAGAGTTATCAAGTAGATCTTCGCAATCCGCAAGAGTCCACGAGCAAGCCCAGTATTGAACATCGCTGCAACTTTGTCAGTTGGAAAGCTGGCGTAGGACCGAACAATACTGTTTTGAAGGAGATCGGTCGGGTAAATTTTCCCCTCCCTAAAATACGGATTATTTTCGCGAAATACGGCGACCTCGAACATAAATTCGGCTTGATAAGCCGCGACCAACAATATTGTGACGTAAAAGACAAATTCATCAGGGCCTGCGAAAACCACACTGATTGCGCTGTCACGATCAATGGTTTGTGCACCGATCCGGTCCCGGAGCATTCGCACAAGGAAACGCGCGTCACCTACCAATGCGTTGGCGCTAATTCGCAGCCGATTACATTCTCTGGTCGGTCCAGACTGCGTGGTGGCGCACGCAGTCACATGCGAACCCGTCTCTGGGCGTGATTTCTCTGCTAACAAGGAAAAGAACAGGGAATTTTGTCGAATCCGCTCGCTTGGTGGCGATCTTAACCGCTGACACGTGAGCAAATTCAGAGGCTTGCAACGAAATTCCCTACACCACAGAACAAGGAAATATTTTAGAGGAGCAGGGAGTTCCGGCGGAGGAACAGGGAATTGTGGACTGCGAAAACCAAAATCGGCATCGCATGAGGTTTTCGGCACACACAGCGATATCTTGCAAGGCGAGCAACCGGTCATTGTAGACTGCCGCCTATTCGACGCTGTCCAGGCTAAACTGGATCGACAGGTCAATTCTTTCAAAGTAACGCGGCAAATGTCCGGCGCCTTATTGGCCGGACGCCTTTACGACAATCGCGGCAATCGCATGAGCCCGAGCCACACCGTTAAGCGTGGTATCAAGTACCGATACTATCTGTCTTCCGCTCTCCTGCAGGGTCAGGCAAAACGAGCCGGGTCAGTACCACGGGCGCCAGCTGCCGAGATTGAGACCGTGGTCTTGAAGGCGGTTCGCGAGCACCTCAAGCTCGCTGATCGGATTGATGACCGCAACCTCGTCAATACCCGCATTGTGCGCGTCATTGTCGAGCCGGAGCGGCTGGTGATCATCCTCGCGCCACATCAAAAGTCTGGTCGGCGGCAAACGAAGAGCAGAAACGTCCTTCACATTCTTTGGCACAAGACGCCATCAAAGCGTCAACGCGAGATACTCCAGCCAAGCACATCTGAGACCCAGTGTGCGCGCGCCATTCGGTCTGAGACTCGCGCGACCTTGATAGCATCGATCGTCCGTGGACGCCGGTGGCTCGACGAACTCGTGACAGATTCAAACGCAACGTCCGAACGCATCGCGGCCCGAGAAAAGTGCAGCGTCCGGAAGGTCAATATGACCATCTCGCTCGCCTTCCTCGCGCCTTGTGTGTACCGAAAACTTTATCCGTTGATGATTTGGGATTTGACCGGGAAAATTCCCTGTTCCTCGCCAGAATTCCCTGTTCCCGTGAAATAATTCAGAGTTACCAGTCCGCGATAATTATGCGACCGAAATGTTCGCATTGTTCAGCTGCTTCGAATTCAACAGCGCGCCGAGAACCATTTGTCGCGCCGATTCAATCTGTTCGACGGTGACCTTTTCGGCGCGAGCACCATCGGCGCTGACCAGAGCCTCAATCAATGAAGAGTGTTCGTGGCGCATCTCCTCAGACCTGTTCCTAATGGCCAAGCCGAGATGGAACAGCCGCTCCATCTCATCAAGAATGCCCTCTAACATCGCGGCCAACCGCTGATTGCCGGATGCTTTCGCAACCGATACATGAAACTCCTTGTTGGCCTTGAGGAATTGCGCCTCGCTCGCCCTGTTGCCTGGCGTATATCCGGCATCGCACACGCGGTTAAGCTCGTTGAGCCGCCCGGAATCCACTTTTCCGGCGGCCAGCTTGGCAGCTGCCGGCTCGAGTAGAAGCCTTAACTCGAAAAGCTCGCGCACTGTATGCAGTGTCACGGGCGCCACAATATAGCCTTTGCGGGGTCTCACGCTTACCAAGTTTTCCTTGGCCAGACAGGCAAGAGCCCATCTGATCGGGGCTTTCCCCGATCGATATCGGCCTGCCAGAATTGCCTCTGAAATCTCAGCCCCAGGCGGCAGCGCGCACGAGATGATATCTTCCTTTGCGCGCTTATAGGCTTGTGCATTTAAGGACTGCGGAACGATATTCTGCTCGGCGGAGAGCGCCTCTGTGTCCGTCGCAGGACGCGACAAGCTCTCTGACTTCCGATTCGACTTGCGACCTCGCGAGCCATGCCCTGACATGTCAAATCGCCTTTCTGTGACTCACAGTACCAAGCATACGATATAGGCACGTAACGACAGCCGAGCAAATGAATAGACCGAGCGCCAATGAACAAAATGTGCACGTCCCCCTATTCCTTGCCTCCTTTAACTCCCGACTCCTAGCGCACGGTGCACACCGTCGGGTGCAGAGCTATCCAGCTCGCGCTTTTTAATCCCTTTATTCGATGCGCTCGGAAGGCTCGTCAGTTCACCTTGCTGGTACTGTGCGAGTCTTGGCCAGAGTTGGCATGATTGAGGAATATATAACCACGACGTTGACATGTCAGGAATTACAAAATAACATTATAGTGTTTGGCGATCATCGCAATGAGGGTGCCAGCGTGAAAATCGGTGTGCCCAAGGAAAAAAAGGTCCATGAATACCGCGTCGGTATGACGCCGTCTGCCGTTCGTGAGGCAGTCGCGCGGGGGCACGAAGTGCTGGTCGAGACCAGTGCAGGGAACGGGATTGGTTGCGGCGACGAGGACTACACTTTCGCAGGCGCAGCGATCATCCCGACAGCCGAGGAGATCTACGCCGCCTCGGAGCTCATCGTGAAAGTGAAAGAGCCGCAGCCGGACGAATGCAAGCTGCTGCGACGAGGGCAAGTGCTTTTCGCCTATTTGCACCTCGCCGCCGATCGAGAGCAGACACGCCTGCTATGCGATTCGGAATGTACAGCGATCGCTTATGAGACCGTAAGCGATCGGCAGGGCGGCCTACCGCTTCTTGCTCCAATGAGTGAGGTGGCCGGACGCATGTCCGTGCAAGTTGGGGCAGTCGCCATCCAAAAGCCAAATGGGGGGAGTGGCGTGATACTGGGCGGCGTCCCGGGCACTCAACCCGCCAAAGTGACCATTTTGGGCGGCGGCGTGGTGGGCGCCAATGCGGCAAGGATGGCGGTTGGGCTGGAGGCGGACGTTACCCTGTTCGACAAGTCCCTGCCGCGTCTGCGTTGGCTGGCCGATCTCTATGGAAACCGGCTGAAGACGCGGTTCGCCACAACCGACGAAATCCGCGACGCCGTGGTTGAGTCCGACCTGGTGATCGGCGCCGTGCTGCTTCCAGGAGCAGCCGCCCCAAAGCTCGTATCCTCGGCACAGTTACGGGAAATGCGGCCTGGCTCGGTCCTGGTCGACGTCGCGATCGATCAAGGTGGTTGTTTCGAGACGTCGCAACCCACGACCCACGACCAGCCGACCTACGTGGTGGATGAAATCGTGCATTACTGTGTCACGAACATGCCGGGTGCGGCACCCCGGACCTCCACATTCGCACTGAATAACGCTACATTGCCCTTCACGCTCGCGCTCGCCGATCTCGGTTGGGAGCGCGCATGCGAAGCCGATACCGGCTTGGCGGCCGGGGTGAATATCCATAAGGGCCGGATCGTCCATTCGGCCGTGGCGGAGGCGTTCGGCGCGTGCTGATCGATAAGGACTCCTTAATCTATGTCCGATCTCTACAACCTTGGTGCGCTACGCAACCATGCTTTAGATGGCGACCGGCCAGCTCTTATCGACTGCCTTGATTGGGAGCATCCCAGGACACTTTCCCACCGCGAACTCGACGACCTCGCCAACGCCGTGGCACGCGGATTGCTGAAGCAGGGTCTCGTCCGGGGGGATGCGGTGGCAATCCTCGCGCAGAACCGCGCCGAATATCTCGCCGCCTATTTCGGCGCAATGCGGGCGGGACTCGTTGCCGTGCCTATCAGCTACAAATTTCCCGCCGAGACTATATCGTTCATATTCCACGATTCTAGAATAAAACTCGCGTTCACGGACGCGCAAAGGTGTGGTCTCGTACCAGCCGGAGTCCGCACAATCAATTTTGATGCGGATTGGGACGAATTCCTTGACAATGGCGAGTTCACGCCTGTCAGGCCGGCGCCGGACGAAGCGGCCATGATCCTTTATACTTCCGGATCGACAGGAAGGCCGAAAGGTGTGGTGCTCTCGCACGAGGCGCACCTCTGGGCCGTGCGCAGCCGCATCAGCCTTCCCCAGCCCGACGAGCAGCGGCTGCTCGTTGCCGCCCCCTACTTTCATATGAACGCCTTGGGCACCTCGAAATTCGCCATAGCTGCCCACGCGACGATCGTGCTGTTGCCCCAGTTCAATGCGCGCCAATATGTGGAAGCGATCAGCAGTTTCCGTTGCACGGATCTCACTTCCGTCCCGACCATGCTGGCCCTCGCCTGCCGCGAGCGCGATCTCATCCAAGATCTGGATTTTTCCTCGGTGCGCAGGGTCCGAATGGGATCCGCGCCCGTATCGGAAGCGTTGCTCAAGGAGGTCAAGGCCGCCTTCCCCCATGCCCAGATAGCGAATGTCTACGGGACGACCGAAGCCGGTCCGTTCGTCTTCGGGCCGCATCCCAGCGGGCGGCCCGTGCCGGTCGGCGCGCTCGGCTGGCCGCGCCCGGGCGTGGAGCTGAAGCTCGTCGACGAGGAGGGCAAGGAGAGCGATGAAGGCGTGCTTTGGCAAAAAACGCCCGCGCGCATGAGTGGCTACCTGAACCTGCCGGCCAAGACGCGGGAGGTTCTCACCGAGGACGGCTGGTATAAAACCGGCGACGTCTTCCGTCGCGATGCCGATGGCTGCTATCACTTCGTGGGACGCGCGGACGATATGTTCGTCTGCGGCGGCGAGAACATCTATCCGGGTGAAGTCGAGCAGATGCTCGAGAAGCACCCGGATATCGTCCAGGCGTGCGTCGTGCCCGTCCCGGACGAAATCAAAGGGGCCAAGCCGGTTGCGTTCGTCGTCGTGCGCGATGGCGCGCGTCTTTCACAGGACGACGTCAAGCGCTATGCGCTCGAGATCGCGCCCGCTTTCCAGCATCCTCGCCAAGTCTCGTTTGTCGAGTCGTTTCCTTTGCTCGGAACGAACAAGATCGACCGCAAGACGTTGCGGCGCGAAGCCGAGGCTGCCTGGCAACGCACCGCGCCCGAAGCCGCAACACCCGCCGGGCGCTAGAGCACATTCCGGCTGCACGGACTCAACCGCTCGTCCCCGTGCAAGCGGGGACCCAGCGCGATAATCTGCTGATGAGCACCTGAAATTTCTGGATTCCCGCTTCCGCGGGAATGAACGGAGTCTGGGGCGAACTAAGTGGAAACCGCTCTAACCCCAGGCAGCCATCCCGTCCACTGCGCGCTGTGTGACATCCACGCCTTGGAGGAGGGCTTCCTCCCGCCACGCCTGCTCGACCGGACAGAACCCGTCGCGCATGTCGGCATGCAGCATCTCATATTGTTCGGAAGACGGATCCGCCCGGAACTTGAGCCAAAGGTCCAGACGCAGCGCCCGTCGCATCCGTAGGCCGCGCGTGCCGACTTCGACCACGGCCCCCGCGAGCGAAACGTCGCCCAGAAAACTTTGTATGCCGTGAAAAACGAGGCCCCGATACTGCGGACGCGTCATCCCGAATGGACGCTGGTTCGCCACCTTGTCGGCGCCCCACCACGCCACGCTCTGGGCGAACTCCTCGGATTCGGTATCGCTGAAGCAGAGGAAAAAGAGTTTCCCGTACTCGCCAATTCCAGTGTGCCAGTCGACCAGTCCCACACGATCGACCCCTGACAAATGCTCCCGAACGATGCGTTCGAGCACCAGGTTGGACCACTGCCGCTCGCGGCCACCGTAGTTGAGCCCGTCCGCATGCGTATACTGGCCACTGGCAAGGCTATTATACAGCGCATCCTTGCCGTGAGCCGTTTCATATTCGGTGAACCTTGATTCCGCCCACGCAAGCGTGTCACGCGTCCATGCATCGAGCAGAATTGCGGGATGCAGGAAGTCGTAGCCGGGATTTTCCGGATACGAGCCGCCGTGGTCCACGAAGTTGCGATTGAGGTCGACATTGTTTTCGTTCGATCGGCTGAAATTGGCGAATCCCCACGGATTGAGCCCGTGAACCAAAACCACGCGTACACCGGTCAGCGGCGCGGTCAGGCTCTTCAGCCAGCCGACCTGGATCGCGGAGCCCGCGAAGCCTTCCTGCCCATGTGTCCCGCTGATGACTAGGAGGCCGCGCTTCGCCGTCTCCTCGCCGATGCATGCCACGTCCACAGTAAGCGGCTCGCCTGCAGGTCCGCGTGCCTCAGGGTGCTCATATGATGCGAGAGATGCGCCGGCCTGACGCGCGGCCGCGACAAACTTGGCGCGCGCGCCCGCATATGAGAGCGCGTAGCACTCGTAGAATTCCATGACCTTTTCCTCTAACCCGTCTGCGGCGCGTAGGTGCAGCGGCCGACCGCGACGAGCTTGTTGGACGCGTCGAAGACATCGACATCGACAACGGCGGTGCTCTTGCCGAGCCGGCGCACGCGGGCGACGCCCGTCACGGCGTCGCCTATCGCGGGACGCAGATAGTCGATCCTCATGTTGATCGTTGGCACCCCTCCGCCGACTTCCATGCCGACAGCGAAGTCGCCCACCGTGTCGATGAAGGAGGCGAGCGGACCGCCGTGAAACTGGCCAGTGCCGCTGCGACGCTCAAGCTCGGGCCGCAACGGCATGCTCACCGTAATCTCGCTTTTCTCATGGTCCAACCCGACGACTCGTAGGGCGAGAAATGAAATAAAAGGCGAGCGGTCGAAGATTGCCTGAACCTGCTCTTGCGACAGCCGCTTCGAAGGCTCGGCGCTCATGGCTTCACCACCACCTTGCCGAAGACTTCGCGCCCCTCAAGCAGCCGGAAGGCCTCGTTCACTTCCTCGAGCGGCAAGACCCTGTCGATCACAGGCTTGAGCTCGCCGCTCCCGATTAGTTCGAGAAGCTTCGCGAGATCGTCACGCATCCAGCCATTGGACCCCAGAACCTGCAATTCAAAGGTCCAGATGTACCGGATATCCTCCTTCGGATCGAAGCCGGCGGTCGCACCGCAGGTGAGAAGACGGCCCCTGCGGTGAATCACCTTGAGGGTTGGCACCCAAGTATCGCCCCCGGTGAAGTTCACTGCCACATCGACGCCGCCCTCGAACCGCCTGCGGTGAGGCTTGCCGAATTTCTCATAGATCGCCTTGCCAAAATCCTGCGCCTTATAGTCGATCACATGGTCCGCGCCCAACTCCTTCATCTGCTCAAGCTTGCGCGGGCTCGATGCGCAGGCTATCACTTCTGCGCCGACCATCTTTGCGAGCTGTACGCAGCAGGTACCGGTGCCGCCAGAGGCGCCGAGGATCAGTACCCGCTCGCCCTTCTGAACGTTGCCGATCGTGTACATCATTCGCAACGCGGTGCCATATGCCACCGGCAGGCATGCAGCCGCCTCGTATGACACGTTGTCGGGCAGACGTATAAGCTGGTGCGCCGGGACCTTGCAGAATTCGGCAAGTCCCCCATGCCGCATTTCGCCGATGAGCCCTCCAGCCCCGACCCTGTCGATTGGATCTACGAGCACGCGGTCGCCCTTCTTCCAATCACGGCCGGCGACCTCGCCCACTTCGACGATCTCGCCGGAAAGATCGAGCCCCATGATCGCGGGCATCGGCACCCTGATCCCCGGCATGCCGCGCCTCGTGAAAAGGTCGTGATGGTTCAAGGATGATGCCGCAACGCGGAGGATCACCTCTTCTTGATCCGGGACCGGGTCGGGGAACGCTCGATCAATTTGTATCGGCGCGGCGCCATGCTCGTGAATTACTGCCGCCCTCATGTATTCCTCTCCTTTGATTTCGAAAAGATAATCGCTACGCCGCAAGCGTCTTGTGGCCAGACCGCTAGCGAACCATCCGGGAGCGTCTGGGTCCGAACGCCGGCCTGCTCCAACAGCCGCGCACACACATCCAAACTAGATACGTCGATCCCAATGGCGACAGGCGCCGGCAAGGGCGGTGTCGGCGCACCCGGCAACATCCGGCTCCAATACGACCGGCCGACCACGTAAACGACGGCTCCGCCAAGGGAAAGCGGGATTCTTATCTCGTCCCCGTGCCTCTCCGGCGCCGAGCCGAAGATCGGCGACAGGCGCGTCGCGGTTGCCATCGGATCATCCGAAGCGAACCACAGCTGAGAGAGGGCTTGCGCACCGTTTGGATGGTCAAGGAGATGCGGCTGCCACAGCACATCTCGCGTAAGATGCCCGATGTACTGAAACCGCGCCTCGGGATAACGCTCGCGCGGCAGGATCGCGTTCCGGAATCGCGCCCGGCGCGTCGATTCATTGTTTGGACCATAGGCCGCATCCCGCTCGAGCAGCCGCGGCGCATCGAGCGGCAGGCCCTTGCGCGACTGTTCACTGAAAACGACGTCGGCATCCTCGCGGCAGCCGATGGCCACGATGTGCGCGCCCTCGTACCGAGCGACCATGTCTTTCACCGGGCTGTACAGCGACTCGTCGATGAGCCCGATGATCTCGAGATACCCCTGGCGCAACATGGCGCAGTGATTTCCCGACCCCCAGGGCTCCCCGGGACCGCCCGGCACGCGCGCCCCCCAATGGACGCTGCGCGGCGTGAGGCGGAACCCGAGCCGGGCAAACTGTTCACGCCCTCGCTCCAGGTTCCACACAGCCGTGCCGACGTGGTCCAGCTCGAACCGCAGCGCGATGCCCGGCTTCGCACCCCCCTCGCTCATTTCAGGCTTTTCGCGCGGGCCTTGACCGCATCGGCATCGAAATCGTTGAACGCTTTCACGAAGCGCGTGGTGAACAGCGCGTCAGCCGGCACGACCGTCTTCCCGATGACGCCCCCTTGTTGAAGAATCTTGATGTAGTTCTTCCACGTTTGCAGTTTGAATTCGCCGTAGCGCAATTCATCTCCTGGCGGATGGTACAGGTGCGTTTGCATGTCCTTGACCACCGCGAGATTTTCCTTGAGCCGCTTTTCCGCGCCGGTGCCCGAATTCGCCGTGGGATTGAACTCGTAATAGGCCTTGACGCAAGCGACGAGGTTCGCCTGGCAGGCGACCGTTCCCTTCGCCAACGCGCGGCCGAATCCTTCCAGCATTTTCGGTCGGTTTTTGATTGTGTCGTCATGCGTGAAGAAGGCGTTGGAGAACAAATCCAGGTATTCCTGCGGATACTTCAGGTAGCGAATCTTCTGCCCGCTTTGCTGCAGCCGAATATTCATCGTGGCGAAGAGATTCAGCGCATCGACCTCGCCGTTCGAAAACGCGCGGAACGCCGTGGGCCCCGCGCCGACAGCGAGGAAGCTGTAATCCTTGTCGGAGCTCAGGTGCGCCTCGTCTTCGAGAAGCGCGCGCGTCACCGGCACGTTCTGCCACGAGAGCCCGCCCACGCCGATCTTCTTGCCCTTCAAGTCCTTGAACGACTGGATCGAGCTCGAGGCCGGAACGACCATTTGCCAGATATTCGAATAAATATGGTTGTAGAAGAACTTGACGGGCACGGGGTCACGGCCCGCCTGCCCCCACCAGATGGGCGCGCCCCATCCGATGTCGGCTCTCTTCTGGGCGACTTGCGGATAGACGCTGGCGCTGCCGTTCAAATTGATCAGGTCGATCTCTAGGCCCTCGTCCTTGAAGTACCCCAGCTTCTTCGCCATGAACCAACTCGACAGACCGGCGGAGAAGCCACGCGGGTTGCCCTGGGCCACCACGACCTTTTCGAGAGCCGACGCCGCTTCGGAATACATGGCAAGCAGGCCTGCGATCGCAGCCACCGCCAGCTTCGTCTTCATTCGGTTCATGATGCTACTCCCTTCAAAAGAGTCATAGTCGACGATTCAGCGCGCGACGGAATCGGCGGCAGTCCGAGCCGCCTCTTCCCAAAAAACGATCTTCTTGTAGAGGAATCCCACGATGAGATTCCCGAGCAGGCCTATGACAGCTAACAAAAAGACGGTCGTGAGCAGCAAAGGCGTGTTGAGGTCGAGCCCCGACTTCTGAATGAGAACGCCGAGCCCGGCGCGCGATGCGACGAATTCGGCCACGATCGCGCCGATCAATCCGAGCGAGACCGCGATCTGCAGGCCTGCGAAGATCGAGCCGGCGGCCGACGGCAGCTTGATACGGAAGAAGATGCGTGCGCGTGAGGCCCCGCATGCCCGGAGCACGTTCACCAGCTCAGGGTCCGTCTGGCGAATGCCCACCATCGTGTTGAGAAAAACCGGGAAAAAACAGAGCAGCAGGACCATCACGATCTTCGATTCGATCCCGAAACCGAACCACACGATGATAAGAGGTGCGAGCGCGACCTTTGGCATGCACTGCAGCAGCACCACGTATGGATAAACGAAGCGGTCGAATATCTTCGACTCTGCGACCAGCGCGCCCAGGACTATACCGAAACCGCAGCCCGCCAAATAACCGAGCAGCATGGACTTCATAGTAAACTCGGCATTGCGCCAGATTGCCTCGTGTCTCAGGGTGTACCAGGCAGAGCGCGCGACTTCGGCCGGACTGGGCAATAGGTACGCCGGGACATCCGCGAGGCTTACATACGCCTGCCACACGGCCAGTATCACCGCAAACGTCACGGCCGGATACACGATTGGCGTAACGCGTCTCATTTTTTGGTTCCGTCGAACTCTTGAGTGAAGTAGCCGCGCAGCTGGGAACAGATGTCCAGAAAGCGCGGATCGTTCATCGTATCCAGCGTGCGAGGACGAGGAATGGCCACGTCGATGTCAGCTATTGCGCGACCGGGGCGGCCGGACAAGACGACAACTCGGTCAGAGAGGAAGGCGGCTTCAGGAATACTGTGCGTGATGAACACGACCGATTTTCGCGTTTCGAGCCATAGCTGTTGCAACTCGATCCCCATGCGCTCACGCGTCATGGCGTCGAGCGCCGAGAAGGGCTCGTCCATGAGCAGGATTTTGGGATCGTGCACCTGCCCCCGAACCAGCGCGACGCGCTGCTGCATGCCTCCGGACAACTCGCGCGGGTAGTTTCCCTCGAACCCCTTGAGGCCGACCATACCAAGCAGTTCCGCGGCACGCTGCCGCGCCACTCGTGCATCCATGTGCAACGCCTCCGCGCATATGAGCACATTGCTGAGGACCGTTCGCCAGGGCATCAGGTTGGGATTCTGAAAGATTACGCCTACGTCGCCGCTGGGCTTCGTAATGGGCGTGCCTGAAAGCCGCGCCTCACCGGAGGTAGGCAGCACAAGCCCGGAGAGGATCTTCAGCAGAGTCGACTTGCCGCATCCCGAAGGGCCGAGAACCGATACGAACTCTCCTTCCGCAACCCCAAAATGCAGGTTCGAGAGCGCGGCCAACGGTCCCGTCTTTGTGTTGTAGACAAGCGAAATGTCGTCGAGGTCCAAAAGCTGCGGCCGCGGGGCGACCTGGAGGTGCAACTCTGTCTTGCGGCCTGCGGCGACTTTGGGGTTCATGGGCTCGGCCAGATTGCGTCGATGAGACCTTGTGGAGAAAAGAATTTCGAGACGTCAACTTGGAAGCTCAAGTGCCGGTAATCCCCGTTGGGGAGCCGCTCATATTGCGCTGCAAATGTCTCGCGCTCCTCGGCGATCTGCTTCACCGCCTCCACCAGACGATCTACGTCCTCCAATGTCGTATATATGCCGAAGCTCGCCCGAACCATCCCGCGCTGTTCATCTGCGCGCCGCTCGAGTTCCTCGCTAGAGAGTCCATCGATCATCTCCTCAAGTGCAAACATGATCATTTCGCGAACATATGGGTGCGCGCAAAAGCATTCATTCCTCACCGCAATGTTGAAGTGGTCGTTCAATATGGCGGCGGTGAGGGCATGGTCCACGTCCTCAATGTTGAAGGCGACCGCGCCCGCCCTCTTGGATGCCCGGGCATCGGTATCCCCATAAACGATTACGCCCGGATTCTTCGCTAGGCGGTTGAGGAGATATTCGAGAAGTCTTTCCTCCTCGGCCTGGACATTTTTCATTCCGATGCGTTGCAGGACATTAAGTGCAACCCCAAGTCCGATCGCACCAATGATATTGGGCGTTCCCGCCTCTTCGCGGTCAGGCATGCGTTGCGTCGGCACATAACGATCGACCCAGACGTCCTCCACCATCCCTCCGCCGACCTCTACGGGTTCAACCGAAGAGAAGAGCGACGACCGTGCGACTACCACGCCCGGCGAGCCAGGCGCGTAGACTTTGTGGCCCGAAAACGTAATCACGTCCAAATCTTCAGCGGGGTTCGCATGACCGCTCATTTGGAGGGGCACGTGGGCCACCATTTGAGCCGCGTCCACCACGATGAGCGTGTCGTAACGGTGGGCAATGCGTGCGATTTCGTGAATCGGGTTGACGATGCCAGTAACGTTTGAGACGCCGGTTACCGCGACATAGTTAACCCGGCCGCGTTGCGCCCGTAATTCTCTCTCCAGCTTCTCTAGGTCGACCGCGCCGAGTCCGCTATTCCTGGTCACAACAGGCAGATGAATGACTTGCGCGAAATGCTTGCGGTGAGGAAGGTCGTTCGAATGGTGCTCCATCACCGTGGTGATAACCGTATCCCGTTCCGGGCGAGCCGCACGCAGGGACTGAGCAATCCGATTGATGGCTCCGGTAGCGCCGTTTCCAGCGAAGAAGCATGTCCACTCGGGAAGTCGCGCACCAACAAAGCTGAGCACGGTTTCGTGGGCCCATGCGTACGCATCCGAGGAAAGCCGAGCTCCATAATGCAACGAACTGTGAGTGTTCGCGTAATGTGGTTGAAATGCGTTCAAAACCTCTTGCACCGGCCCCAACCTGAGGGACGTAGCGGTACTATCGAGGTAGATGCGACAGGTGCGCCGCCCCCCCACTATTGGATACTCGGTATCGATGCCGATTGTGCCCGCCCGTAGCCATTCCAGAAGCCTGTTCATGCGCGCCGCATTGTCTGACTCGGTCGCGCCCGCACGTCCGGTAGCCCAGCTATCGCGGCTATGTAATGACATCCGCAGTGCACCTTTGGTGTTTTGAGCCTTACTTACGGTCTCATCCTATCTGTGACATGTCAAGATAAGCCTACTCAAATGGCACTGAAATTTGGTTTGACCCGCCGGGGTTGCACCTGCGTCGGATCACTTGCGGTGCGTGACGACGAAACGGAGCCGGTGTGTGTACCGAAAACCTAAATCCGGACGTAATGGTGATGAAGCCCGCCAAGGACTGGGCGTGAGCTTGTGATTCCAGTCCGCTGAACGGGCCGAGAGACTGGCGCATCTTTGTCCAATGACCGATGCGTTCTGATGTCATTGTAATAGTGTGCGTAGGATCGCAGAATCCGGCGCAGATGCGCTTCGCCCAAGACGACGAAATGGTCCACACACTCGCGCCGGATCGATCCGATCAGCCGTTCGGCAAAGCCGTTCTGCCAAGGTGAAGCCGGTGTCGCAGGCTTGTCCCGGATGCCCATGGCTCGAATTCGCCGTATGACCACGGCGCCGTAGATGCGATCCCGATCGCGGATGAGGTAGCGCTGCATCTCATTCCAAGGGAAGGCCTCGGTCAGCTGGCGCGCGATCCATTCAGCCGTCGGGTTTGCTGTGACGCTGATCCAGACCAAGCAGCTGATTATCCGGCTCGCCAAACATCATAAGTCCAACGGTCGGCCGGCAACGGCAGGTGACCGCGTCATTCGCATGCCCTAGCAAAAGGAACCCTTCACGCGCCGCCGCGAGATTCTTCTGCCAGCCGGTTCACCGCCTCAAAGCATTCGTCCGATACGCTCCGAGACTCGCGCGACCCTGATCGCATCGATTGCTCGCGGGCGCCGTTGGCTTGGCGAACTCATCGCCGACCCAGCGTCAACGACAGAAATTATCGCTAAGCGCAAGGGATGCAGTGTTCGGAAGGTCAATATGACGATCTCACTTGCCTTCCTGGCACCAAACCTTGTCAAAGCGGCCATTGAAGGCAGGCTGCCTCATGGAATGGGCGTCGCCCGCCTTTGCGATCTCCCAGCCGAATGGTCCCGCCAGCGCCAGATGCTCGGTCTCACCTCTCAATAGTTCGCATATATCGAACCGGTCTCTACCAAGGGCGGTCTCTGTATCCGGGAAACGGAATTTCGGGGCGCAGAGACAGAGGCCCCTAAATGGCCTTCCCAACCCAGAGACCGGCTTTCAGAGACTGATCGCTCGCGACAGACGCCGCCAATTCGGGGCTATTCGACGGATCTCAGGAAATATTGGTTCGCATGGGACTGCGTGGTGGCGTACGCAGTCGTAGTCGAACCCGTCTCCACTCCCAAATTCCCTGCTAACAGGGAAAAGAACAGGGAATTTTGTCGAATCTACCCGCTTCGTCCGATTTTGAGCGCTCACACGCCAGCAAAATCAAAGGCTTCCAGCGAAATTCCCTACACAACAAAACAGGGAATTATTTCGCACGAACAGGGAATTCTGGTTCAGGAACAGGGAATTTTCCCTGCGAAAACCAAAATCGACGCCGGATAAGGTTTTCGGTACACACAGCGGTCATTGTCGCGCACCAGATACGCTGGTGCCGATGACCAAGGAAATGCCTCAGTGATCTGTCGAGCCAGCCACTCGGCCGTCGGATGCCTTGTGACCTCGATCCACAGCAGCTGCCTCCGGCCATGGCCCACAACGAGGAACGCGAACAAGAGATCAAAGGTCAGCGTCGGTACAACGCACATATCGATAGCCGCAATCGCCTCAGCGTGACTTTGCAGAAACGTCTTCCAGGTTTGCGATGGTGGCCTGGGACGCCGTTCTATGTATTTCGAGACCGTCGACTGGGCGACTTCGAACCCTAGCATCAGGAGTTCGCCATGGATCCGGGACGCACCCCACAGCGGGTTCTCCCTGCTCATACGCTGGATCAGATCACGCAGGCCGCGATCGATCCTCGGCCGCCCTGCCCTGTTTCGTGAATTCCAGCGCCAAAACGCCTTGAAGCCAGCGCGATGCCACCGCAGGATCGTCTCGGGCGTCACCACCTGGGCCAGATTGAGCAATTCGGGGCAAATCCGCGTCATCCATACCAACAACGCCCGGTCACTATCGCGCAGCCGCAGACGGGGCGGCGCGCGCCTCAAGGCGATGTTGAGCTGATGACGGAGAAACAGGTTCTCGGCTTCGAGCCGACGTCGCGACTTGAACACGTCGGCAACGAACAGGCCAAGCGCGTACAGAATTGCAAACATCGCATCTCAATGATGCGATGATTCTACCTTATGATGCGCATCCGGGCTGGATAGAATTTTCGGAAAGGACAGGGCGCGGTTCACGAGAGCCCAGTGCCGCAAGGCGGTACGCGCAATGGCGCGGCGGACGCGCCATATCTCAATTTACAGGGTAATCCATACCAAGATAGTGCGATCCATACCGCCCAGTCGGAGCCGAGGTGGCGCTCGCCGCAGTGCGATGTTTAGCTGATGGCGAAGCAACATATTCTCGGCTTCAAGCCACCTGGAAACTTGAACAGGTTGGCGATCAGGATTGCCGCAGCGTGCGTAACCGCAAACATCAACCATCAAAATATGACGATTCTAATTTGCCACGCGAATCCAGCCCCGGATGGGATTTTCGGAAGAGACAGGTGCGCTAGTGGCGCCGTGATCAAATCGGGATTTAGGCCCCGCTGATCAGTTTGGCGGATTGAACCTGCAATTGCAGACGAACGAGATATTCGAGCAAGGTCTTGCGCTCGCTCACGGAAAAGCCCTCCAGCAATTTCTGTTCGCGCGCGATGGCAAGTTTTACGACGCGGTCGTGCAGCGACAGGCCCTTGCGCGTCAGGGCGATGATCTGTCGCCGTTTGTCGAATTTATCGGGCCGCACCTCGACAATGCCTGAATTCTCCAGCTCGCCGACGCTTCGGCTGACAGCGGCCTTATCAAGCCCGGTAGATTCGCAGATGCGTCCGGCACTAATCCAGGGCTCGGCCGCAAGCATCGCCATGATGCGCCAGTCGGTGATGCCGACACCGAATCGTGGGCGATAGATCGCCGAAGCACCGCTTGAAATCTTGCCGGCGAGATAGGTCAGATAAGCCGGGATGTAGCGGTCGAGGTCGAGCGCATGCGCGGACACGCGCGAATTTTCCGTCATGTCCTGTCGGTATTGTTGCGGCAACGGTCGTGTGCTCATCAGAGCCTGCAATGTCTTGGCGGGCGGCTATCGTGGGCAGCATTCCACAGACGCCGGTTCCCACTTGGCAAGTCCCATCGCGCGAGGCATGCGTCGGCCGAATAATTGCTATATGCAACATAATCGTTGACATGTCAACTAATTTCGATATGATGATGATGTAGCAATGCTTGCGCGATCGGCCAGCGGCTCAAGTCGCGGAATTGGCGGCGGTCGCTGCCCGGTCGGGAAAGACCGGTGAGCGCAGCATGGAAGCGTTGCGGCATTGGAGCGTACGGCACGCCTCCGGGCTAAAGCGCGCCTATGACGCGTGCGCCAGCTACGCACCCTATCTCCGCACCCCTTTGCGCTTGATCGGTGCGGCCGGCGCCGAGCGTCTGGTTGCTTTCTTCGAAAGCACCGCCAAGGCGGTGCTCTTCGACTGCAGAATGTGCGGTCAGTGCGTACTGTCCTCGACCGGCATGGCATGCCCGACCAATTGTGCAAAGGAAATGCGCAATGGTCCCTGCGGTGGTGTGCGTGCCGACGGCACTTGCGAAGTGATTCCCACGATGCGCTGCGTATGGGTGGAGGCGACGGAAGGACGCAAGCGGATTGGGCGCACGCAACGACCCTCCGTTCCCTCGCTTGCACCGATCGATCACAGCCTACGCGATCACTCCAGTTGGCTGCGGGTCATCAACGACGACATGCCGGTGATTGTCGTTCCCAGAACGGCCGCTGCAGCGCCCGAACGTGAGGTGCATAGCTTCGAACTGGCCTGCAGATCGGGCCGATTCGTCGTCACCGTCGAAGTGACGCCGCCCGATTCCGCCGATCCCAACGTCCTGATCGAGCGGGCCTCGCATTTCAGAGGGCTGGTCGATGCCATCAATATCACCGACGGTGCTGGTGCCAATTGCCACATGTCGAGCGCCGCCGCCGCGGCCATGCTGGTCGCAACCGGATTGACGCCGGTTTGTCAAATCTCCTGTCGCGATCGAAACCGCATTGCCGTGCAGGGTGACCTCTTGGGGGCATCGGCGCTGGGCGTGCGCAACGTGCTTTGCCTCACGGGCGATGACGTCAGCCAGGGCGACCACCCCCAGGCGAAGCCAGTCTTCGACCTCGACGCCGTCTCGCTGCTGCGCATTGCGCGCGACATGCGCGACCGCGGCGCCTTCGCCTCGGGCCGCAATCTCGACGTTCCCCCGAACCTTTTTCTCGGCGCCACAGCCAATCCATTTGTCCCGCCGTACAATGATCGCGTCGCCAATCTCGAATTGAAGATCGATGCCGGCGCTCGCTTCATCCAGACCCAGTTCTGCTTCGATCCCGACCTGCTCAAGCAATTCATGCGTGAAGTGCGGATGCGCGAATTGCACAAGCGCGCTACCATTATCGTCGGTGTCGGCACGCTCAGCAGCGCCAAGGCGCTGCGCTGGATGGCCGAGCATGTGCCGGGGATACGCATTCCGGAGCGCGTGATCGCGCGCATCGCCGGCGCCGCCGATCAGCGCGCCGAGGCGAAAAGCATCCTGATCGAGACCATCCATGCCGTGGCCGAAATCGAAGGCGTCGGCGGGGTGCATCTGATGAGCCACAAGCACGAGCGCCTTCTGGCGGAGACGATCGTCGAAGCCGGTCTGCGGCAACCGAATGGGGCCGCGCCGGTCACAGCCTGACAACAAAGATCAAGCGGGAGGAAATGGCAGATGAGCGACTTGGAGAAACAGGAACAGAATCTGGTCGAATGGCTGGCCGACATGCGGGAGGACGAGGCCTTCGCGTTGGCCAAGAAGATGTTGCTGGAAGACGGCGCCGATCCCTTGCGCGTGCTGGAGCTGTGCCGCAACGCCATGGACATCGTCGGCAAGCGCTTCGAGCAGGGCGAATACTTCCTGCCCGAATTGGTGCTGGCCGGCGAGATGCTGGAGAACATCGGCGCCATCGCCAAGCCGCTGATCAAGCAGAAGCCCGGTGAGGAGCCGAAGAAGCTCGCCAAGGTGCTGATCGGCACGGTGCACGGCGATCTGCACGACATCGGCAAGAACATCGTCACCTTCATGCTCGACATCAACGGCTTCGAGGTCAAGGACATCGGCGTCGACGTGCCGGTCGACACCTTCCTCGACGAGATCAAGGCCTATGGGCCTGATATCGTCGGCCTGTCCGGCTTTTTGACGCTCGCCTTCGACTCCATGAAGGAGACCATCGAGGCGATGCAGAACGCCGGCCTGCGCGAGCGCATGAAGATCATGATCGGCGGCGGCCAGGTCGACGCGGCGGTATGCAACTACACCGGCGCCGACGCCTTCGGCACCAATGCGGTCGACGCGGTCTCGCTGTGCAAGGGCTGGATGGGGGTGGCGGCATGAACGCACCCGTGCAAACACCCGAAGCCAAGGCCGCCTATGACGCGCGCTGGCAACGCGTCATGGACTGCGTCAATCTCAAGACGCCCGACCGCATGCCGACCGCGATGTTCTGCACCTTCTGGCTGGCCAAGCTCGGCGGCATCAGCCATCGCGAGCTGATGTACAATTACGACAAGGCGAAAGAACTGGGCGAGCAGGCGCTGCGCGAGCTCGAGCCCGACGTGCACAACCCGCTGCTGCTCAACGTGGCCGCCGGGCCGGTGCTCGACGCCGTCGACTACAAGCAGTTGATCTGGCCGGGCCACGGCTTGCGCGACGACCAGCCCTATCAGTATCTCGACCGCGAATACATGAAGGCGGACGAGTACGACGAATTCATCGAGGATCCTACCGGCTTCTACCTGCGCAAATATCTGCCGCGGGTGTGTGGCGCCTTCGAGGGCTTCGAGGAATTCCCCGATCTGCCCGGCCTGCATTATTTCCGCCTGGTCGGCGGCGTGCGCGGCTTCGGCCGGCCCAAGCTGCGCGCGGCCTTTGAGCGGATCTTGAAGGCGGCCGAGGAAGTGGACAAGTTCGCCGAGCAGCATGCCGCTTTCACCGAGCACATGTCCGCGCTCGGCTATCCCACCTCGCATATCAGCACCTCGGTCGCGCCTTACGATCTGGTGGCCGATTATTTCCGCGGCGCCACCGGCACCATGAAGGACCTCTACCGCAACAAGGACAAGCTGCTGAAACTTCTGAACAAGGCCTGCACCTTCCTGACCCGGCAGACCATCGCCTGGTCGAAAGCATCCCGGCACCCGATCGTGTTCTTCCCGATCCACTGGGGACCGGACAACTTCATGTCGCAGGAGCAGTTCAAGACCTTCTGGTGGCCCTCGTTCCGCCAGCTGATGCTCAACATCATCGAGGCGGGCATCATTCCGATGCCGCTGTGGGAAGCGGACTGCACCAAACGGCTGGAGGTGATCCGCGACATTCCGCCCGGCAAGTGCATCTATTGGTTCGAGCGCACCGACATGGTGCGCGCCTTCGAGGTGCTGGGCGACGTGACGGCGCTGCGCGGCAATATCTCGCCCTCGCTGCTCACCACCGGCAAGCCGGACGAGGTCGACGCCGCCGTGCGGCATCTGGCGGAAAACGTCTTCCACAAGGGCGGTAAGCTCATCCTCGACGCCGCCTTTGGCATTCCCGACGAAACGCCGGTCGAGAATGCGCGCGCCATGTACGCCGCGGCGCGCAAATACGGGAGCTGAGGGGACGCATATGCCGGAAATCCCAAGCGGCAAGCTGCTGCGCCAGGTGCGCATCGAGGAAGCCACGCACGGCGCCTTCGCCGCGCGCGAGCGCTTTCACCGCGAGGCGGAAGACTTGATCGCGCGCGAGAACCTGCTGGCGCCCGCCTTCAGCTTCCGCATCGCCGAGTTGGAGGCACCGGCGGCGGATGTGTTGCAAGTCGGCGGCGAGAGCCTGCATGCGCCGCGGATGCTGCCGGAAGCGGGCGAATTGACCGGGCTCGCCTGCGGCGTCGTCACCATCGGCCCCGGGCTGGAGCGGCGCGTGGCCGCTCTCTTCGCCGAGAAATGTTATTCGCTGGCGCTCGCGCTCGACGACATCGGCAACCAGTTGCTGTTCGCCGCCACCCGCCATGCGCAGGACCGCATGCTGGCGACGGTGCGCGGGCAGGGCCTCAGCATGGCGGGCGAGTTGCGGCCGGGCGATCCGGGCCTGGCCCTGCAGGCGCAAGGCCTGGTGCTGCGGCTCGCCGATGCCGCTTCGATCGGCGTCGCAGTGAACCGCGGCCACGCGCTCACGCCGCTCAAGTCGATTTCCATGGTGCTCGGCGTCGGCCTCGATCTGCCGCCGGCGCGCTGGTCGCGTTGCGACGATTGTCCGTCGCGCGAGAAATGCCGGGTGGCCAATTGCCCGGCGCAGCCGGCCGCCTGAGCGGGCCGGGGAAACAAGCGCGGGGACCGTGATGGCGGAAAGCTACGCGCTCAGTTTCCCGCAGCTCGAGCGCTGCATCACGACGCGGCCGGGCGAGAGCATCTTCCATTGCGCGCGCCGCAACGGCTTGCGCATCGTCGGCGCCTGCGGCGGCCGCGGCACTTGCGGCACCTGCTCGGTGCTGATGACCGAAGGGCAGGTTCGCCACAGCAACGGCCATCTTATCGCGGCACAGGAAGCCGAAGCGCGCGCGCGCCGGCCGCGCTGGCTGCGCGCCTGCCAACTCACGCCGCGCAGCGATTGCACCATCGAGGTGGCCGAACGCTCGCTGGCCCCGGTGGTGCGCGCGGATATCGAGACCGGCGATCATGTCGAAATACTACCGCTCGATCCGGCAGTGGTGAGTCATGACGTCACCGTTGCGGCGGCAACGCTCGCCGACATGCGCTCCGACGCCGACCGGGTGGCGAGCGCGTTGCCGCAGCCGTTCATCTCGATCGATCTCGCTGCAGCGCGCCAATTGCCGGCGATGTTACGCGACAACAAATGGTCGCTGCGGGTGCGCTTGCGCGAGGGCGAGGCGATCGATGTCGCGGCGCCCGCCAGCCGCACGCTCGGGCTGGCGGTCGATCTCGGCACCACCAATATCGCAGGTTTCCTTGTTGATCTCGCGAGCGGGCAGCGTCTGGCCAGCCTCGGCATCGAGAACCCGCAGGTGTCCTGGGGCGCCGATGTCATCAGCCGTATGAACTATGCTATCGGCGGGCCCGATCCCGCGCGCGAATTGCGCGAGGCCGCCGTCACCGCGCTCAATACGCTGGCGCACGACCTCTGCCGTGCCGTCGATGCGCCGACCGGCGCCATCGTCGACGTCGCCATCTGCGGCAACACGGCGATGCATCATCTGCTGCTCGGTCTGCCGGTGCGGCAATTGGGGCGGGCGCCGTTCGTCGCCACGCTGCGCGAGGCGCTCGACCTCAAGGCGCGTGACCTCGGCCTCAGCGTTGCGCCGGGCGCCTATGTGCATCTCGCCGCCAATATCGGCGGCTTCGTCGGCGGCGATCACGTCACCGCGCTCATCGCCACCGAGCCGTATTGGACCGCGTCCACCACCAGCCTGGTGATGGATATCGGCACCAACACCGAGATTTCGCTGATTCATCGCGGCGAGATCCTGACCGCCTCGTGTCCCTCCGGCCCGGCGCTGGAAGGCGGCCACATCTCCTGCGGCATGCGCGCGGCGGAAGGCGCCATCGAACGGGTCAGCTACGACGGCGATGCGCTCAAGATCGGCGTGATCGGCAAGCACCGGCCGGTGGGCCTGTGCGGCTCGGGCGTGCTCGACTGCATCGCGGCGCTGCGTGCCGGCAATCTGCTCGATGCGCGCGGACGACTGACCGGCCCGCATCCGGCCATCGTGGAAGACGAGGGCCTGCGCGCCGTTACGCTGGCGCCCAACGTGCACTTCACACAGCGCGACGTGCGCGCGGTGCAACTGGCCAAGTCGGCGATCCAGACCGGCATCGAACTGCTGCTTGGCGAGGCGCAACTCGCCGCGCGCGACATTGAGCGCGTCATCATCGCCGGCGCCTTCGGCGCCTATATCGACGTCGCCAGCGCCATCGCGGTCGGCCTGCTGCCGGCGCTGCCGCGCGATCGCTTCGAGCAGGTCGGCAACGCGGCCGGCGTCGGCGTGCGCCAGATTCTCACCTCGCGAAAGATGCGGACGCGGGCGCGCGAACTCGCGCAACATTGCCGCTATGTCGAGCTGAGCACGCGCAGCGGTTTCCAGAAGGCCTTCCTCGACAATATCGGTTTCAAGGAACCCCAGGGGCGGAGAGCATCGTGACAGACGCAAACGGTTTCAATCTCATCGTCATCGGCGACCGCATCAATCCGGGCTTCAAGCCCACCCGCGTGCTGGTCGACAACCACGACATCGCCGGAATTCAGGCGCTGGCGGTGCGCCAGGTCGAGAGCGGCGCCAGTTATCTCGACGTCACCATCGGTCCGCTCGGGGTGACCAACCACGATTATCTGGCCGAAACGGTGCGCGCCATCCAGCAAGCAGTGACGGTGCCGCTTTGTCTCGACTATCCCGATGCCAAGCTGCTGGAAGTGTGTCTGAAGGCCTACGACCGCGCCCGCGCCAATGGCGCGCCGCCCTTGATCAATTCCATCACTGAGCATCGCTGGGGGATCATGGATCTCTATAAGCCGCTCGGTCCGTTCAAGGTCATCGTCATGGCCTCCGAGCGGGTCGAGAACGGCGTCGCCAAGGCCAACAAGACGCCGGAGGAGTTCGCCAGCACGGCGCGCCGCGTCGCGCTGCGGCTGCAAAACGATTACGGCCTGGCGATGGACGACATCTTTCTCGACATTTCGGTGAGCGCGGTGGTGGCCGACACCAATGGCCTGCACCGCGCGACGCTCGCCGCCATCAAGGCGATCCGTGAGGACCGCGACCTCGCCGGCATCCACATCATGGGCGGGCTCACCAATATCGGCCAGCAATTGCCGGCAAAGGCGGCAGACGGCTCCGATCTCAAGCTCTCGCTCGAGTGTGCCTTCCTGACGCTGGCGGTGCCGCTTGGGTTCGACGCCGTCTTGTGCACGCCCTGGCGTGGGCTGAAGCCACTGCCGGACGACAACTTTGTGCTCAACGCTTACAAGAATTTTCTTGAACAATCCGGCAGCAACGCGCTGCGTGCTGTGCGCAAGTTCTACAAAGCGTGAGCGATTCCAGCACGT
>Ga0307442_1000040_pt1 | contig 41105 bp, 41 predicted proteins | sample SalMarWE160430MG_FD_202143 | JGI IMG/M metagenome (GOLD analysis project Ga0307442, IMG submission 202143) | Salt marsh sediment microbial communities from the Plum Island Ecosystem LTER, Massachusetts, United States - WE1604-30 | ecosystem: Environmental > Aquatic > Marine > Intertidal zone >...
ATGGAGTCTTGGATTAACTATGGATCATAAAGTATAAATAGAATTTAATGTAATATTTATCTAATGTTCATTAAATAAGGAGTAACAACTGTGGTTTCTACATGTAATTATCCTCCTGAAGAGATTATGAAACCTATTTTTGATAAACCTAACTACGAATTTATCATATTATGGTTTTTATTTTTCTTCACAATATTTTATTAATCTTGTTATCGTGATTTGTTGCTTTAAAAAAAATTAGAGTGTGTATTAGAAAATTGCGTATTGCCTGAAGTTTTGCATGCTCTTGACATCTTCTATCCTTCGAATTTCTTTATTGTTATATTTGACTAATTTGGAAAGTTTCTTACCGAACGAGGCTTTTTCAACCGCACATTCTTTAATAGCGATAAATTCAGGAAGAGCAACTTCCAATACACTTTTTAATTCAAAATCGTGATTTTTTCCTACTTCTAAACTTACTTGTGCCATTTTTTTTATTCACTTTTTTTATTTTTTTTTGTACTTAATAGTAAATAAGTTGTTATTACATATATAGTTTAGATTGATGAAGTTTATATGGAGTCTTGGATTAACTATGGATCATAAAGTATAAATAGAATTTAATGTAATATTTATCTAATGTTCATTAAATAAGGAGTAACAACTGTGGTTTCTACATGTAATTATCCTCCTGAAGAGATTACAAAACCTATTTTTGGTAAGCCTAACTACGAATTTATCATATTATGGATTTTGAACAATAATGATGTGTGCACATGGGCAAACCTGAAAGAAAAAATTACACGTTCCACATTATCAAACTACCTAAAAAGACTTAGGGATAAAGGCTATGTTGAAAAGCGCACTTTCAATCAGTATAAAATTACCTCTAAGGGTAAGGATAAATTTTATAAGTTATCTGAAGCAAAGCAAAAAATAAGAAAAATAAGTTTTCCTCCCGAAGCTATACTTAGAAGTAGAAATTATGACCACTGGATTCTTTGGATGGTGTCTAACAATAATTATTGTAAGTGGTCGGATTTTTCTGGCCCTCCTCTTTCGATCAATCAATCTTCTTTATCTAAAAATTTGATTTCGTTATTAGACAAGGAGTTTATAAGAAAGGAAGAGAAAAAATATAGAATTACTCGATTAGGTAAAAATGAATACTCAAATATGCTAAAACTGTATGATTTAGATAGACAATCAATCTTAGATGAAGAAAGTAAATGGATAAATGAAATTACTAAAAGCACAAATACTTTCTTTAAAGAGTATAAAATAGAAGATGTTAATATTAAATTTCGGTTTTTAAACAATAAGTTAAAGCTACCATATGAAAAGGTCAAATCCACTTTAAAAAGTGAAAAAGATTTCGATAAAGCTTTACTTTATCTCTCTATAAATCATCCAGACCAATTTCCTCATTATTTTTCTCCAGAGGCGTTTTCTAAAAAGTACGACATCAATCTGATTAAACTTAAATTTGTTATTCTTTGTATTGTTGAAGAAAATATTTTTCCAATAAAATTTTTTAAATTAGATTTAACCAATGGAAATACATTTTATTTTCAAGTAAATGGGAAATTAGAACGGATGCTTAATGTAATTGTAGAAGAACGTGTTGTTAGATTCACATATTTAAATAAGTTAAATGAAGAAATATCAGAAGGAACCCCTCCATTAACCATGGAAAGTATTGTTAGTGCAATATTAGAGGAGATTATTGAAAATTTGTTTAAACCGGGTTTAAGACAAGCTTTAAAAATATTCTTACCTGATTATATCAACTATTTAACATACAAAATTGAGAAAGAAAGAAAACTATTAGATACTTATGACAAATTAGAAGGATTAATATGGAAGGAAATCCAGATCTTCAGTTTTTCTGAAGCACGAGAGCAGTCCGAAAAAATGACTACGCATAGCTTTTATATAGATCCTGCAAAGAGTTTTGATGAAACTTTAGAAGAAATAAATAACGCCATTGAACAAAACCCTAAAGAACTCGATCTATATTATATTAAAAGCAAGATTCTACTTTACGTTGATAAATACAATGAAGCTTTAATCCTTTTTGATGGAATGCTAAGAGATTTTCCTGAAAATGAAAAAGATCTCAAACTGAAAAAAGCATCTATTCTAAAAAATATGAGAGATCTTATTGGAGGATTCAAAATAATAGATGAATTAACTAAAAAATACCCCAAAGACAACGATCTTCTCAATTACAAAGCGCTATGGTATCAATATTTAAATAAAAGGGAAGAGGCTTTAAAAGTAATCCAAGATCTCATAGAACGAGAGCCAAATAATGAAATTTATCAAGACACGTATGGTGAAATTCTTATGGCTTTCAATGACCACGAATCAGCTATAAGCAAGTTTCAAAGGGCGATAGAACTGAATCCAAATAGTTGGTATATTTATCAAACTCATATTAAACTTGGAATTTGTTATAGGGAGTTGGAGAATTATGATTTAGCACTTAAGCATTTAATGAAAGGTGAAGAGCTTATAGAAGAATCTCTAAGTAATGATACTACAAAACAGATGTGGCACTCTTATGCTAATCCCTTTATCGAAGAGATTAAAGCGATTATTGAAGATTTTTGATATTTGAGTTTAAATTCGATTGAAAAAAAATCATTTCCTTTCTATTACTACTCTTATTATACCCTCAACTTGTCTTTTTTTCGTATTATTACATCCGCTCTACTAATATTGATATAATATTATTCCCGAACCCTCCAAAATTGCATGTAATTCCCGTTTCAGCACCATCAATTTGTCTTTTTCCTGCTATTCCTTGTAGTTGCCAAACCAATTCTACAACTTGTGCAACACCAGTAGCTCCCAATGGGTGCCCTCGAGCTTTCAATCCTCCAGATGGATTTATTGGGATCTTACCTCCGATTTCTGTTAATCCCTCATGAGCAGCTTTAGCGCCCTCTCCTTTTTTGAAAAATCCAATATCTTCAGATTGTACAGCTTCTAAAATTTCAAATGCATCATGCAATTCTGCTACATCTATATCTTCAGGTGTTTTTTTTGCCATTTTGTATGCCATATTAGAAGCTATTTTTAGTGCTTTTAAAGTCGTTAAATCTTCACGCTCAAACACTATGTGGGTATCAGTCGCTTGACCAATTCCAGATATTAATATAGGAGTATCAGAATATTGTTTAGCTTTTTCAGCATTACATAATACTAGAGATGCCGCTCCATCAGATATAGGACATACATGAAATAATCGCAAAGGATCAGCAATTATGGGATTTCTATCATCATCTCTTAAAAAGTCATGAATATTATCCCAATTTCCTTTTCCTTTCTCAATCGCGCTTTTCATAAAATCTTCAAGAGTTCTCTGAAAATGGGCGTTTGGATTAAGTGCTCCATTTTTATGGTTCTTAATTGCTATATCTGAGATCCACTCGAGTTTCGCATTGTATTTTTCTATATATGCCCGGGTCAACAATCCTGCTAATGCCGGTAAAGAAACTCCGTGTCTTCTTTCTGCTTCAGGATGAGTTAAGGTGGCTACATTTGAAGTAACATATCCCGGAGTTGTAATATGGGTCATTTTTTCACCCCCAACAACTAAAACTAAATCACTCATTCCTGATGCAATAGCTTGAAATCCTGCTTTTATAGCAGAACCTCCACTAGCAGGTCCGTTTTTTATATGATCTGCAGCAGCAGGTAATAAGCTTATTCGATCTACTAATGCACTCGCTATTCCTGATAAATCATTGAATGCAGAGGGACTCATCGCACCAACATACACAGAATTAAATTCTTTATCGTTTGTATTTGAATCGGTAATTGCTTCTAAGGATGCATCAGACAATAGATCCATTAACCCTTTATTTGGCACCTTACCAAATTTAGTATGCCCTACACCAATAATTGCAACTTTTTTCAAGTTTTTTTTTCCCTACCATTATTCTAGTATTTTAGGTTAAAAGTTATAATTATTAATTCAACATTCCTATAAATATAAAGAGTAAATCATATTTAGAGAGAGTTTATTGGGAATTAACATGTCTTTAATTATAAGAGATATGGAACAAGAAGATGAATATTATGTTGGTACTTGCACCCATATTAATGAGAATAACATTGAACGTGAAGAATCTTGTCCACGTCGTATTTCTTGGCTCAGAAGTATGGAAAAATATGGATTGAAGGTCAAGGTCGCAATTTTAGACAGAGTACATGCAGGATTTTTATATATCATTCCAATCGAAATTAGCCCTTTACCAATACGAGGAAAAGAACTGATGGTAGTTCCTTGTTTAGTTTCTGAGTCAAAATTCTCTAAAAAAAGTATTGGGAAAAAATTAATTAAAGCTGCAGAACAGGAAACTAAAAGCCAAATTCGTAAAGGACTTGTAACAATTGGATTTTTTTGGGATTTTTGGTTTATGCCAGCAGATTATTTTTTAAATATAGGATTTAAAATTGCCGAAAAACGTGGTCAAGAAGCGATTCTTTGGAAACAATTTGATCAAAGTGCTGAGATTCCTCACTTCCGCAAGGAAAACTACATCTTTAAACCTATAGAGGGAAAAATTGTCGTTGATTTATTTTGGAATACATTTTGTTTAACTAGTGATGTCGAAGCTCAAAGAGTGCGAGAAGTAGTCTCAGAATATGGGAAAAATATCATTCTTAATGAATATTCTTCGGTTGATCAAGAAATGTTGCAACAATATGGGATCGAGCGAAGAATCTATGTTAATGGTAATGTCATCGAAGTAGGTCCAGAAATTGAGAAAAGTGAGCTTAGAGGAGCAATTAAAAACGCAATGAAAAAGTTAAATTAGCTTTTCACCACAATCCTAATAAATTGATATTTACTCCAATATATTAAATATTTAACTAACTTAAGAGGTCAAATTTTTTAAAATGAAATACGATTTCGATAGAATTATCGATCGAAAAGATTCATTTTCTCTTAAATGGAGTAAAGAAGCACTCCAGAAGTTTTTTGGAAAAGATGATGATGATTTATTACCACTCTGGGTCGCAGATATGGATTTTGAGTGTCCAAAACCCGTGGTTGATGCAATTAAAAAGGAAGCAGAAGGGAAAATTTATGGTTATAATTGGCATAATACTTCTTCTTATTTAGATGCAGTAACTGGATGGATGGATCGAAAACATCAGTGGAAGGTTGATCCTAATTGGGTCATATATAGCCCAGGAATAGTTCCCGCAATCAACATGATGGTTCAAACATTTTCAAATATCGGAGAAAAAATAGTTATTCAACCACCGGTATATTATCCTTTTTCCCGTGCCATTATTGATAATGGTAGAAAACTATTACTCAATGAATTGCTTTATGAGAATCAAAAATATAGTATTGATTTTAATGATTTTGAAGAAAAAGCAAAAGATCCGCTTACTAAGATTTTTATTCTATGTAGTCCTCATAATCCCGTAGGAAGAGTTTGGAGCAAGGAGGATCTCAAAAAATTGGGTGAAATATGTCTAAAATATGACATCCTCGTTATAGCTGATGAAATTCATCATGATTTGATACTTCCAGGAAATAAACATACTTTATTCTCCACGATTTCTGAAGAATTAGAACGAAAATCTATAATATGTACAGCACCAAGTAAAACTTTTAATCTTGCGGGTTTACAAATATCTAATATTATTATACCAGATGAAAAAATACGAGAATCCTTTAATCACACGATCGCGCATAAAAATGGACTAGGAATACCAAATTCATTTGGAATCGTAGCAATGATAGCAGCGTATAATGAAGGGGAAGAATGGTTGGATCAAGTTTTAAATTATATAGATTCCAATTTCCGTTATTTAAAAGAATTTGTTAAAAATGAACTTCCTGATGTTAAATATGTAAATCCAGAAGGAACTTATCTTGCATGGTTAGATTTCAATTCTACAGGTTTAAATGATGAAGAATTAAAGAATTTAATATTACACAAGGCAAAAGTGGTTCTTGATGAAGGAAATATGTTTGGATCTGGTGGTGAAGGGTTTCAAAGAATAAATGTAGCTTGTCCAATTTTAATTCTTAAAGAATCCATGAAAAGAATTAAAAAGGCTCTACAAATATAGAAAAGTGAGATAAGTATTATGTAGATGAGTGTCATTTATTTTTCCTTGCTAGAAAAGCATTAGTTGATAGATTTCCTCAATTTTTAGATCCGAATCAAGTTTTTGGATTAGAATGAAGGAATAGAAAAAATAAAATTAAATAATTAGTTAAAAAATTATTTTGGATTCTCATTTCTTAAAATAGTAGCAACAGACATGCCCAACCCAACACACATTGATGAGATTGCAAATTCTTTACCACTTTCTTCTAATTGATGTAAATTAGAACCAATCAACCTATTTCCTGTTGCGCCTGTTGGATGTCCAAGGGCAATAGCACCACCCCAAGGATTAAATCGGGGATCTCTCCAATCTAAGTCAAGATCATGGCAACAGGCATGGATAACTGGGCTAAAAGCTTCATTAATCTCAATAAAGGCCATATCTTCAAATGTCATTTCTGCTCTCTTTAACGCTTTAGGCATTGCGATTATAGGTCCAGTGAGTTGAAGTACAGGATCTGATCCGATGGAAGCATAATCAACTATCGTTGCTCGTGGTTTTAAACCAAGTTCTAGTGCTAAAGCACGAGTCATCCATAATTGAGCCGATGCACCATCGCTAGTCGGACAACTATTTCCAGCTGTTAAAAAAGCTTGGCTCTTTCTCCCAAGTAGAGTTCTCAAACTTGCTAGTTTTTCCATTGTTGAGCTTGGTCGAGGAGTCTCGTCTCTTTCTGTCAAAACGGATAAGCTAGTATCTTGAGCTACATTGTTTTTTTCATCCAAGAGGAGATTTCCTGTCTCTTCATCTAATTTTGGACACCAAATTGGTTCGATTTCTGTTCCTCTCTGATCCCAGGCTTTATCAGCTTTTTGATGAGATAAAAATGATAAACTATCGACCTCATGTCTATATTCTTCAAGAGATTGCCCATATTTTTTCATGTAAACTTGACCGATTACATGCGCTGAATTGATCTGACCTGCAAAGGATGTTTTATATTCTATAAGTTTTGCAGCAAGTTCTGGATTTGACATTATTTTCTTATTTGGAGCTACCATCATAGGTTTCCCTTCTTTTTCATCAAAAATATAAGAGTCCGACATGATTGGATATCGATTTTGAACTTCCACACCACCACATATTACACAATCGTGGATTCCTGATGCTATTTCTTGCCATGCGGATAAGACCGTTTGAGCTCCACTCGCACATTGTCTATTAATTGACATTCCAGGAACACTAACAGGTAGGTGTGCAGCTAATGCTGCTGTCCTGCCAATATCAAGAGCACAATCTCCAATTTGACTATTACATGAGACTATTGAATCTTCAATAAGCCTAGGATCAAAATCATTTCTTCTTAGTATAGTTTGATAACAGTGTACTACTAAATCATCACCTCGATGACGAACAATTGTGCCTCTTTTTTTACCTATTGGAGTTCGGACATAATCGATTAATACTGGTTCCCTTTTTGGATCTTTGAAATATTTTTCATACATATTTACTGCTTCAGTCATAAATCTTCACATAAATTTAGAATTTACTGATTCAAATGATACTAATTATATATTTTTTGTTATAAAAAGAATATATATTCAAAAATAACATTATAATTAATTTCCAATATATATTGCTGGTTTGAACGGATTTGCTTTCGGTATTTTATTAGCAGGATCATAGTCAGAATCAATTATAATGGGATGGTTGATCTTTTTTTCCATATAAGTCCTAAATTTTGAAAGTAGAACTTTCTCATTAATATTAGGAATATTTGATTCCCAAACCCTATTCTTGATTTGGTTTTTTACAAATGGTATCAACTGATTATTTTTCATCATTTCATTATTTTTCTTTAGTTCTATCAAAATTAAATTAAAATCCCCTTTTTTTAATATCACGATTTTTAATGCCTCCAACTTCCATGATGGAGTTGTATAAATGAAAATTTTATCATTAACTTGTGTCTTAGCAATTTTTTTTATGTTTAAAATGTCCTCTATTATATTTGCAACATAATCATATTCATTTTCGATATCTTGGTCTATATATTTTTCATTAAAATCGCCCCATAGAGCATTTGAAACGAATCCTTCCATACCTGCATATTCCCATAATTCTTCACATACATGAGGAATAGTTAGGGATAATAATTTTAACCAATCAGGTATGAGGATACTAAGTACACCGATAAATTCAGATTCATCTTCTGCGTTCTTCTTAAGTTCTTGGATTAAATTAAAAGTTTCATAAAATCCTACTTGAAGGTACTTCCTTAGATTAAAATCTTTTAGGGCATTTGCAGCATTTATGAAATTTGAAATTATTTTTGAGAGAAATAATTTAGAGTAATCTGATTCAATATCTTCAATTTTTAGAACAATTTCTTTCGATTTTATTATGTTTTCTTTAACAAAACTATAAAATTTTTCAATATGACTGGACACAGTTTGGATTTTTTTCTCTCTCCAATCCATGCTGACCCCAAAATCTGCTCCATGTGATATGTAAAAGCGAAATAAATCTGTAGAATATTTTTCTCGAATTTCTGCTAATGAAATTAGATTTCCTTTCGATTTTCCCATTTTTTGACCTTCAACAATGACGGGTTCAATCAATGTTATCATTTTTGGCCAATATTTTTCAGGAAAAATGCCCGCGTGATGAAAGAGATAAAAACTCAAGTGATTAGAGATGTGCATTATTGCTGTATGTCTATGATCAACAGGATACCAGTATGAGAATTCGTCTCGCATCTCAACTAAAACGTTCTTGGGAATTTGAGATAATTGCGATACCTGATTGACATTTCCTTTTTCCAAAAAGACAAAATCAAAAGCTTCTGGAATCAACTGATAAGGTTCAATTTTATTCCTTTTTATTATATGTATGATGGTGTAGAAACTCATGTAAATAGTAGAGTCACTCAATGATTCAATGATCCAATTTTTATCAAATGGCAATTTTGTACCTAATCCCCGTTTTCTTGCACATGGTCTTTTTTCTAACCAATGAAACACGTTTACGAAATTTTGTCGATATTTTTTCGGGATGATGTCCATTTTTTCAAGACATTCAAATGCCTTTTCCTTCCAGACTCCCGAATTGAATTTTAGAAACCATTGATCTTCTAAAATCGTAACTATAATCTTTTCACCACAACGACACTTCAAATTTCGAGTTACGGGAACGTAAATTCTATCAACTTTTCCTTCATTGGTTAAATCGTAAATTACTATGTTAACTGCCTCATTTACTGATTGTTTATTGTATATTCCACATTTTTCATTTAGAATTCCATTATAGAACTCACTCTTATATAGATCTGCAGTTGCTCTATCTAATTTTTCTTTATCTAATTGAGTTTCTACCCCAAATTTTTCACAATAATCTTTAGCTGGAATGTCACGGATTCCTTTTGATTTAATAATAACAATGGGTTTTATACTTCCAATCGTAACTTTATCAAGATGATACTGCTCAATCATCTCTTCGTTTTTCTGTAAATCTAATAAAGCGATATAGTCATAGGGAGCATGAGCGGGAACAGAATAAACCACACCAGTTGCAGTAGAAGTATCTACAAAATCGCCGGGCAATATTGGCAAACTTCTATTACTTTTTATCAGTCTTGCTTGTTTTCCAATCAGAATTTTTCCGGGGAATTTCTCGAGAATTTCTACATTTTTTCCTTGGTTTCTTAATAATTCAACAGCTTTCTCAGAAACTATCCATTTTTCTTCATTTATTAAAACCCAGACATAAATCCCCTTTGGATCTACCCAAATATTAGTAGCTCCAAAAATGGTTTCCGGTCTTAAAGTTGCAGGTACCAAATATCCATCTTCAAAGGGAAATTTGACACAAATAAATTCATTGATCTTCAAGTCTAGTTCGTCTCCACTTGCGATGTCATCTTCCCCAACTGCGTTATTATCTCGGGGACAAAATAAAATGGGGTATGCTCCTTTCTCTATGTATCCTTTATCCATCATTTTCTGGAACTGCCATTCAATAAACTTGTTATAAGTAGGATCCCCTGTGGTAAATTCTCTTCTCCAATCTATACTCATGCCAAGAGATATAAGATCTTCCTTGATCGCACTAGAAAAATATTTCACTATATTCCACGGATCGATGAATCCATCCACGATTTGCTTGATTTTATCTTCATTTGATGTATGAAGGGATACATAATTATGCATCCTATCGATTATCTTTTGCTCTCTACGTTCAATAGCTGACGATATTGCTAATACGGGAGTTCCAGTAATATGAAATGCCATCGGGAGTAATACGTTAAATCCTTTCGCTCGATAATAGCGAGCAAAGATGTCTCCATTTACATAACTTCTTCCGTGTCCTATATGTTGTGGACCTGAAGCGTAAGGATAAGGTATTGTTATAAATTTTTTTGCTTTGTTTTGATCACAATTTGTTTCAAATATTTTTTCCTCTTGCCATTTATGTTGCCATTTTTTTTCAATTTCACGCGCATTGTACATTTTTTTCCTTCCTTATTTATTGTGATTGGGGAAAAAGTCGGCGCTACTATCTCTTTCAATTACATATTCGTGCCAAACGGACAAATCCACGGGAATACTTCAGAAAGAGAAGGAGCTGATTTGTCCCGTTCATAACAATAATAACAGAGCTAGCAAGTCATCTAAAGCTAATGTTTTCTTTAGGATGTGATTTGCAGTGTTGTTATTATTGATCATTAAATACTAATTAGAATTGTTGTTTTAAATATTTTTTCAAAATTGATTGGCTTTAATCACAATATTCATGAGTGGAACATAATTCTTTAATAATCGTGGAAAATGATTCAAATCTTGATACATCATTCGGCTTAAATTGAATCCCGAACTTTTCGAGAAATTTATCAGCTATAGGATGTCCTTGTTCAGGCCTGAGATCTATTGGATCGCCCTGATCGACCAATATAATTACATTTATTGGATCTTTCGGAACGATTATACAATTATGTACTTTTGATCCTTATGTTGATAATAAAATTAATGTTCCGATATCGAGTTCAGTAGAAATATTTTGTATGGCTGACATAAAACCACTGAATATATCAGCATGAATTGAAGAGATATTAGTATGATTTTGCCTATCTTCCAATAGTTTAATTCCTGTATTGTGATGTTGTATTAAAATAATATCTAACATTGTAAATTTTTATTTTAATTATAGTTAAATACTGTGTAAATTTTAGAATATTCGAAATTTGAAATAGATTTCTTACTTTATTTAAAATGAAATATATCAATGAATTATCATAACTAACTGATATTAAAGAGGTAAAAATTTCAGTAAAATAATTATTTTTATTTAAAATTGATTAATAATTTCTCAAAATTTAATTTCCAAACCTTTTCTGGCGCTCTTTCACTTGGTTTATAATCTTCTAAAATTATAATTCCCACCTTTTCAAGCTCTCGTAAGTGGTAATAAACATTTTGCTTTTTGATCTCATTTTTAAACTCATTATGACAACCTCCTTTACATTGTGTTTTATCGATTTTTATTTTTTTCCTTAACTCTTTCAAATACAGGAAGATTTCCTCAGAAGTTTTAGGACCATCTTTTAGAAAATCAATTATTTGCCATCGAATCCCACAATGTAATGCCCTAATATAATCCCCTATGTCATCTAAGTTAATTTCCTTCATATTAATCTAAATTACTGCTTATTTAATAAATTTAATTATCCTTCGAAATATTTAAATAAGGGTTTGAATTAGTTGAATTATAAATCAAACTAATTAAAAAATTATCATTTTACAACAAAAATCGAGGAAATTATTATGAAAATAGATGAGGAAGAATGTAAATGTACTAGTCTAGAAATTAAAGAAAAGTATCCTGAAGGATGTTCGCTTAACCAAGTTATAAAATGTCATGGACATCAATCAATAAACGAGTTGTTAAAACACATTAAACTTGATGAAACGAAATAATAGATACTAAACGTGTTGAATATGTCTGCGATTATCGTAAAGAATCTATCGAAATCTTTTGAAGTATCTCGAAAAGCTAAAATGCAAACGAAATCTAATGAAGAAAATTTGGGAAAAGAATTTTTTGCTGTCGATGATATAAGTTTTGAGGTTAAGAAAGGAGAGATTTTTGGATTTTTAGGACCAAATGGTGCTGGGAAAACAACAACGATTCGCTTGATGACAGGTGTTCTGAACCCGACAAATGGTAACATTACAATATTAGGAAAGGATTCGAGGACTGACGCATTACAAGTAAAACAACTAATTGGAAATGTACCAGAAGAAGCAAGTGTATATGTTGATTTAAGTGGATGGCACAATCTTTTACTTATTGGAGAATTATATGGATTATCGAAAGAAGAAAGGAAAAAAAAAGCGGAGTATTTACTTAAACAATTCGAGCTTTTTGAAAAAAAAAATTTTAAGGCCAAAACATACTCAAAAGGGATGAAACAACGTTTACTGTTGAGCATGGCTTTAATGAGCAATCCGGAAATTCTATTTTTAGATGAACCGACTAGTGGTTTAGATGTCAAGTCAGCTAAAATTATCAAAGAAATTATATTGGAATATAATAAAAAAGGAACTACAATCTTCCTAACAACGCATGATATGGATATAGCAAATGAATTATGTCATAGAATTGCTATTATTAATAAAGGTAAGATAATAAGCTTAGATACTCCTGAAAATTTTAAAGTTCTTGTTCAAGAATATCAAGCAATAGATCTCACTGTTGAAAATGGTTTGCTAAAAAATGAAATTGAGAAATTGAATTATATAAAAGAAGTTCAAGAAGTAAATGGAGGATATCACATCATTGTTGATGACATGCATAATTCTATTTGTGAAATAGTCGATTACGTTATAAAGAATAATCTAAAAATTAAAAAACTGATAACATATCAACCTAAATTAGAAGAAGCTTTCCTAAAAATTATAGAAAGAGGTGGATCAAAGTGAATAAATCTATAGATCATAAAATGTCGAAATTTAGAAGTATTGGCACCCAAATTCGAAGATCTTTTATAATTACCAAGAAGGACCTCAGAATCTATTACAATAAACCTCCCGTACTTATTCAAGGAATACTTTTTCCGTTTATACTTTTTATAGCTCTTTCAATTGGCAGAAATATTCAATCAGTCTATTTGATTTCCGGCATGATGGCTATGATCTTATTTTTAACTTCAACCTCTCTGGGACCAATTGTCTTTCCATGGGAAGCGATGCGAAAAACATTAGAGAGATTAATAACCTGCCCAATTTCGATTAAAACTATATTACTTGGAAGCATGTGGAGTTCTTTAATTTACGGTGTGGTTTTTTCTTCAATTCCCTTGATACTTGGAGCTATTTACTCCGTAATTCCGCTTAATATTAACTTATTGCTTGTAGTAGGGGGAATGATCGTTGCGGGTTTGGCATTTTCATGTTTTAGTTTAATACTTTCGGTTCCATCATCAAGTACGCCAGGGAGTACAATGATTCTTACCATTCTTATAAAATTCCCTCTCGTATTTATGACTCCATTATTTATGCCAATTGTATTAACGCCAATAGCATATTTATCTCCACTTACTTATTTTATTGACATAATAAATGTTAGTTTTGGAGATTTAAGCGTGTTTGGAATGTTCGGACTAATGATAGATTTTGGTGTACTCATATTATTTGGCGTTGGTTTTCTATTTCTTTCTTTCTTTTTGCATGAAAAGACACTAGAAAAGAGATTCCAAGGTTAAGAGACTTTTTTTCCTATTATTTTATGTTAAAATTATACTATAGGGTTATTGATTTATCAATTTTTTGAGACTCTACATTTTAATCGATATAATTTTGTGATTTAACTATAATTTTCTGCTAATATCAATTTGCAAAAATGAAAATTTTTTTTAGTTACAAAACACTCTGAGGTTAATATAATGATAAATAAAATATTAATTGTATATTACTCCCTTAGTGGTAACACGCATCTCATTGCAGAAGCAATAAAAGAACAATCGGGTGCGGATATTGAACGACTGAAACCCTTAAAAGATTTGGATTCTGAGAGTGGAATCCGTTTTTTTTGGGGGGGTATGCATGCAAAAATGAAACAAAAACCAAAACTGGAACCTTTAAAATATGATCCAAATAATTATGATTTAATTTTTTTGGGGACACCTGTTTGGGCATGGACTTTAACGCCACCAATAAGAAGTTATTTCGAAATGAATGATTTATCTACTAAAAGTCTCGCAATTTGGAACTGTGCGGCAGGTAATGGAGTTAAAGCAATGCAAAGATTAAAGAAAGAACTGCAAAACTGTAATATTGTTGGAGAGAACACTTTTACGGAACCTTTAAAGAATAATCCCGATACAGAAGTAAAAAGAGCAAAGGAATGGGCCGCAGAAATAATAAACACATTATAATTGATTATATAAAGGTAATAACATTTATTTTAAGAGGAGGTTTAAATATTGAAAGAAAGAAGTCAAGGGAAAAATATCTGCAATCTTGATCCAGAGAATTGTGAACAATGCTCTGTGAATGGAAAATTAATGTGTAAATTTGAAATAAAAGACACCATCTATTTTATAATTCCCGTTTTGATTGTATGGGCAGTTTTTGTAATTGGGCTTTTACAAAGTTTTATTTCAGGAGGTTTAAATATTCTTATATTGATTATCCTAATCTCAAGTTATATTGGTTTTTTAGTTTTTTTCTTCCAAGTTTGGGAGAATAAGATTCTCTGCAGTCATTGTCCTTATTATGCATTTGAAGATGACAAGATTGTTAAGTGTTATGCGAATTACGGCATTTATAAAGCTTGGAAATATAACCCTGCACCAATGAGTCGCTCAGAAAGAATTCAATTCATAATTGGCATCTCAATTTTTGCAGGATTTCCTTTAGTTTTCTTTCTCATAGCAGAAATGTATCTTTATTTTGGAATCTCGCTGGTTTTTTCAATAATATGGATCATTTCAATGCATTTTCTTGGTTGTTCAAAATGTCCGAATTTTAGTTGTCCATTGAATAACGTACCAAAAAGTATAGTTGATGAATATTTAAAACATAATGCCATCATGCGAAAAGCATGGGAAGAACATGGATACACAATTGAGTAATAATAGTATTGTTATATTACTATTTCTCCTATATCCATAAAGAGCTAATAATTATTTTACTGTTTTTCGAACTAAAAGAAAAAATAAATTCAATAAAATTATCATTCTAAAGGAATTTCATCTTTATACAATTTTCTAATTATATTTATATAAATATACGATTAAGTAAAAAGTATGAAATTCGAAAATTTAATTTATAAAGAAATAGATGATGTTGCTTGGATAAGGCTCAATCGACCTGATGTCTTGAATGCATTAAGCATGAAACTTTCTGAAGAGATCGTTACTGCTATAGAAAGCATAAGAGAATCTAAAAAGCTTAAATTCTTAGTTATAAAGGGTGCTGGCGACAATTTCTGTGTAGGTGATGATATAAAGGAAATGATTAAGTGGGGAAATGCGAATGACATAACAAGAAGGGTAAGATACTATCAAAATATGGCAAATCAACTGGAAGAATTAGATAAAATCACGATTGCTGCTGTAGATGGATACGCGGTAGGGGGTGGTTTAGAAATTACCATGGTGTGTGATTTTGTAATTGCCACCGAACGTTCGAAATGGGGGATGCCGGAAGTAGATGTCGGAATAACTCCAGGATGGGGCGGTACTACGAGATTAGCTAGACTTATAGGTCGAAGGAGAGCAAAAGAAATAAATCTTATCGGTGCTCTTCATTCTGCGAAAAAAGCAGTAGAATGGAATCTTTGGAACCGAGTTGTACCCAATGATCAACTGGATACTGAGGTAGAATTGTTATTAGATGTCCTTAAATCCAAAAACCAACAAGGCATGCGTCAACTTAAATTCATTATCAACCGCGGAGTAGAATGCGATTTGTATACAGCTCAAGGTTTCGAAGTTTTATCTGGAGCTTTAACTGGAGCAGTTAGCGGAATGTGGAAAATAAAAGATGCTGATCAAGGAAAAGGTATACTCGGATTTACTGAAAAAGATGGATTGTGGCAAACTAGAAGACATTTGGCAAAAGATTTTTGGGTAGATTAATTAATTTATAATAGAAATTATTATTATTTATATGACAGATCTTATCGAGCTAATTATTATAGGTATCTTTTTAACGCCAGTAATTCTAATTAATATATTTCTTGCGATAGGGGCATTATTTCAAAAATTAGTAACACATTTCATGCAAAAAATATTTGATACTGAAAAGGAATATAAATCTTCTTCAAGAAAAGTTTTCTCCAGTGTTAATTTAATTATTTGGATTATTGTAGGAGGAATCAACGTTTATTTTTTAGATAAACCCTTTAGCTTAGGAGCAATTATTGTATTTCTAACATTTCGAAGTGGGTATACGCTTAGTAAGAGAATCATTTTTGGATTTCATGATTCAAGAATTTTAAAAAAAAAATATAAAGGTAATATTACAAAAATATTATCTGGCCTTATAAAAACAGGTATTATAATTGAAATGATATTTTTATTGTTATTAGCTATTTTATATAAATATCTTAGTATTTCTTTGAAAACCTCAATAGGCATTGAAGTAAATATCTTAGTAATCATTTTATGGATCTCTGGATTTATATACGGAATTATAAGCACATTACTCTTAAGTTCTCGTACACCTCAATTTTTAAGCAAAAATGAAATTGGAATTGCACTATTATTATCGGGTGAAACTGTAAAAGATAAGATTGACACTAAAAGGAAATCTTTTCAGAATTTATTTAAACGTTAGTAGTATCTTGAATACTATGTACTTGAGCTAAGCTTATCGTTCTCTAAAATTCAAAACGTTAATATTTCTACGACTATGCTGTATTAATTGTATAATCATGAATGAAGTTGATTTTAAAAAATATTTAGTAGAAAAAGAAATCGAGAGTCAATTGGTTACGGAGTATATTAATCAAATTAGAAATTATGAAGAATATCTCTCCAAAGAAAACTTAACCCTCGAATCAAGTTTACCCAAAAAAATAATGGATTATTCAGATTATCTCGTCTTGCAGGATGAAACTTCTGTTTTAGATTTCCTTAGGGCAATAATGCATTATGCTAATTATTCTGATAGACCTGAATTTACTACTAGAGTAATAGATATTAGTGAATCTTATAATGCAATGGATAATTTATATATAAGAGTTGCTAAAATTTATGGTGAACCATTAAGAGATGAGATATTTCAAGATTTAACAATTCCTAAACTAGGCGTCTACCCTGAAAAAAAACCTGAATTCACAAAGGTTGTTTTAAAAAGATTGGAAGAAAAATTAGGGAAAAAAAAAATTATTGATCTTCTCTCACCATGCTTACATGGACGACCCCCAGATGATATTGAAGGAGATAAAAAACTCCTTAAGGAATTAGGTATTGATGGGTTTTTAGAGAAGAAGCATGAAAATTTAGTAACAAGACTAGAGAAACATAAAAATGAAGGAACGTTAGAGTTTGCTCAAAAGATAGATGATGAGATAGTTCAATACGTACGAGAAAACCAAGGAATTGCTCAGGGGATTAGAAAAGAAAATATCATTTACGTATCTAAACTTCCCTATCAGATGAGGGAATATTTAGACGCAAAAGATGACCAAATGAAAAAATTTTATATTTGTTATTGTCCTTGGATTAGAGGGGCACTAAAAAATGGTACCGAAAAAGAGATTACTAAAGATTTCTGTCATTGTAGCGCTGGTTGGTATAAACTTTATTGGGAGCAAATTTTCGAGCGCCCCATTAAAGTAGAACCTGTTAAAACAGCACGTAATGGAGACATGGAATGTAAATTTGCCATCCATTTACCTGATGATCTGCTTAGTTTAAATAAAATGAATTAGGATTATATTAAAATAAGGAAAAGAATATTCTTAATAGGAAAAAGTTGTTTTTTATGAAAGAGAAAGAAGAAAAAAAGGAAAAAAGAATACAAACCGCTGATGAAGTTGCTCAAGCTATGGTGGAAAACATGAAAGCTAACATGAATAATCCTGATTTCTTGGATGAACAGGAAAGATATAGGCAAGAAGCATTAGACGAGGTTCTTAAAAAAAGAAAAGAGAAAGATAAAGAAAAATCATAATTTTTTTGTAACACTTTACTATGAATAGTAAAATAAACTTTATAGTCTCAAGTATTAATAATCTAAGCGTCCTTAGGAAACACTTAATTGAGATTGAGCATAAAAAGGTAAGAAGTATTACATAATGTCCTAAATGTGGAGAGAAAATAAATAATGGCTTTTTTATGGTCACTAAACATCCCACGTGGAATTCTCCCAAACAATCACTGCTATTTCACTATCTACCATTCCATTATCTAGAGAACTATGAGATTTATCCTGAATTTATGTCGGTTCAATATATCAGCTATTCTAAAATGCTTAAAGAAAATGATAATTTATACTCTCGTGATAAGGTCTAATTGCCAAAAATTCAAGCTAAAGAAAAGACATGCTCTCTTGAAAAACTTTTAACAAAATTGAATGAAATAATAAATTAATTTTACATTAAATTAATGATAATGCTTGTCTTATAGAGGAATATTATTTATATCAAGAATTTCAGGCAATCTATTATTCCTTTCTAACCAAGAAACTTCATGCTTTAAGTATCTCCAAAATATCTCGCATTTCTCCTTTTGATCTTGAACTACCGTTTCAAAACCCCAAGGATTAATAATCACTAAATCTCCTTTCCTTACCCAAACTCTCTTTTTTATTTTTCCCCTAATTCTTCCTATACGAGATTTTCCATCTTCACAGAATATTTCCATCCGTTCTTGACCATATATCTCAACAACTCGCCCAAACATTTCTCCGTCACGTCTTCTTGGCATTCTTACCCGAGTTACTACTGGTTGTTCTGACGGTGGACCATAAGTCCTCCTACCTTTTTTGGCTCCTTTTTTTTGTTTTGGCATAATCCAATATAGAAAAAGAGTTCTTGCCTTTTTATTTTTTGTTTCTATCTCTATTTTCTTATATATAAAATTTCGAAACTGATAGAAAATTGGAGATTGAAATTGGCTTAAATTTTAAATATTATTGTAGATAATTGTCTTTATGGTACGAATACTGTCAAAACAAGATGTAAATGAATTATTAAACATGAATGACGCCTTAGAATACGTAGAAGAGGCATACAAGCAACTTTCTTTAGGAAATGCTGTTGTACCTCAAAGAATAGCAATAACAGATCCAGCACCAGGATTAACTTTGATAATGCCCGGCTTAATTGGAGGTAAAATGAGTGCTCTTGCCACTAAGATTGTATCAGTATATAAGGAAAATCCTACAAAACATAATATGCCTACAGTATTAGCAAAAATCATGGTACAAGATATGGAAACTGGAGATATCATTGGAATCATGGATGGAAGCTTAATCACCGCAATGCGAACTGGTGCGGCCACGGGAGTAGGAGTAAAATACTTAGCTCGTAAAAATAGCAAAACAATGGGGATCTATAGCGCTGGAGTTCAAGCTCGAAAGCAAGTTGTCGGAGTTTATTGGGCACTAAATCAAAAATTAGAAAAATGTAAAGTGTATGATTTGAATCGATCAGTAGCAAAATCATTTAAGGATGAATTAGAAAATGAATTAGGAATAAATGTTGAAATCACCGACTCCGGGGATGATTTGTTAGACAACACTGATATTCTTGTTGCTGCAACTACTAGTACAACACCCTTATTTTCAGGAGACAAAATTTCGGAAGGAATGCATATCTCATCTATAGGTGCTCATGCCGCTACTGTTCGAGAATTAGATTCCACAACCATTAAAAGGGCTACTTTACTAGTAGCAGGTTTAAAGGAGGCTTGTTTAGCCGAAGCAGGAGATTACATTATACCCATTAATGAGAGCATCATTACGGAAAAAGATATTATATCAATCGGAGACATTATTACGGGTAAAAGACACGGTCGTGAGTCATCAAAAGATATTACAGTTTTTAAGTCCGTTGGAATTAGCGCTCAAGATGTAGCTGTCGCAAAATTAGTATATGATCGAGCTTTGTCACATAATATAGGACAAGATATCTATTTTTAAAGTTTTTTTGATTTTTTATTTTGCATATTTTAAAACACGATTATTCAATTGATGGTTTAAACGGCAAGCTACACTTATTCAAAATTACAAGATTAAATAAAATTAAAATAATTGGAAAAATATTAAATATTGTAAATTCATCATACTAAAATAAAAAAATAATAGGTTCATAAAATGTCAAATACAGATGTAAACCTTGATTGGAGATCGTTTGGAAGTCGAATGAAAATTATAGCTATTTTCGTCATCATTCCCATTCCTTTTGTTGGACTAATATTTACTATTTTAGCGCTATCAGATATAAGAAACGCTAATTTAAAATTAAATAATCCTCTAATAGAGGATTATCGAACAAAATTTATAACTGCTATAATTTTTAAATTTATCGGTGCAATAGTGAGTGTAGTGGGATGGTTCTTCCCAATAGATTATATGCATTTCGCATATACATTTGATTTCACATATCTTATGCCATTATTTGTCTTTACTGGAACTGGCTTGATCATTACAATTATTGCTGCCGCGATCGAAATGGGTGCTTGGGGTAGTCTAGAGACCTTCTTTAGACAAAACACTGCAATGTTCCCAGCTTATATTGCTCGAGATGCAGAAGAAGGTTGCCATTACCTGAAAAATGCTGCTTTAATGTATGTTCTTGTATTCTTATTTATTACAGCTTTAATTGGATGGATTTTCCAAATAATTGGATACTTTAAAGTTGCAAAACTGGAACAAATAATGACGGCACCAATGACGACAACCACATATCAACCAACACCTACACCTTCAGCGACCCCCTCCTCTACAAGTGTTAAATATTGTCCAAATTGTGGGGCAGATGTTACAGGAGCAGGTAAGTTTTGTGGAACTTGTGGTTCTCCTCTAACGTAAAACTGAAATACTTCCTTATTTTTTTTCATTTTTTTTTTATTGGTTTAAATAAAATAATTCCAAAAAATTCAAATTAAAAGAGTGATGCTAGAGAAAACTCATAGACCGAACATTGTTATAATTTTACCCGATTCCCTGAGAGGAGATTGTATATCATTAGGGGGCATTATAAATCCAGTATTGGAAACTCCTAATATAGATCAGGTAGCTAAAGAAGGCGTGACGTTTAGTAATTGTTACAGTGTTAATCCGGTTTGTACCCCATCAAGGTGTTGTACATTTACGGGACAATATGTTCATTCAAATGGACATAGAGGTTTATATCAATTACTCCAACCACATGAAGAAAACCTTTTTAAAATTCTTAAAGATAATGGATATAATGTAATCTGGGTAGGGAGAAACGATTTATTTGATAAAGAATCAATTGATAAAAGCATAACCCATCGTATTCAATTTAAACCTCCGATTCCCAAATTAAATCCCTTTCCTGAAGGACATCGTCTTAGAAAATCTTTTTATTACGGGAAAAGTAATGAAAAGGAAGCAGAAGATTATGATTTTTTTTTAGTCAAAGAAGTTATAAAATTTCTAGGCTCAGAGCTTAAAACTCCATTTTGCTTGTTTATTTCTATGGCTGCTCCTCATCCCCCATATCATATCGAAGAGCCCTATTTCTCATTATATAATCGTACCAATATACATGATCCCATTCCAGCTATGCTTGAAGATAAACCGCAATTTATGAGATTAATGCAAGAACGATATGGTCTTAAAAATTTAACATTAGATGAATTTAAGGAGATACGAGCGACCTATTATGCAATGATCACGCGTGTTGATCATCAAATTGGAGAAATTTTAAACAAACTAAAAGAAATTGGAGTATATGAACAAACAGCGATATTTATTACTTCAGATCATGGGGATTTTACAGGTGATTATGGTTTAACTGAGAAATGGCCAAATGCATTTCAAGATTGCATGTTAAAAGTACCTTTAATAATTAAAGCACCTGAAATTGGCAGAAAGGAATATATATTTTCTCAATTAGTTCAGACTATTGATCTTTTTCCAACAATTCTTGATATTGCTCAAATCGACTTAAGTTTTCCATATACTCAATATGGAAAAAATCTAATTCCATTCTTAAAGGGAAACCGTACTAAAATTCGAGATGCTGTATTTGCGGAAGGTGGTTATAATTTTAATGAACCCCAATGTTTTGAGTATATTGTTAAAGACCCAAATTTACCAGGATTGGGAATTTATTATGAAAAGACTAACATTCCTCAAGAATTTCCTGAAACCGTTGCTCGATCAGTCATGATACGTACAGAATCATGGAAACTTATCCTTCGAGATGCAGGAAAAGAAGAATTATATGATCTTAAAAATGATCCACAAGAAATTATCAATTTATTTCAAAATGAACGTTATGAAAATATTAAATTTGATCTGAAAGAGAAATTACTTAGATGGTATTTACAAACAAGCGATAGCCCTCATTGGAAAAAAAAGCGGTCAGTTTGAGGGTAGTTAGGTATGAAATGAAATATCAGGAAGGGAGTTCAACTGAGTATATAATCTCATTTCTTAATACATTCTTTTAGTAAAATGATACTTTCTTCCCTGGCTTTTAGTAATGTTCGTTCATCGATTCCTTCCATTTCTTTACTAGGTAAAATTTCTTCTCTAAGAATTTTTTTAAAGAGCTTGTATTCATCTTTTCTACTGATAAATGGAGACACTTTTTCTGTTTTTATAAATTCGTTAATCAAAGTCTTTTTCCCATTATAATTTCCTTCGGTAAGATCAAATTGAAATTCTTTATAAACTAAAAAGCAATGAACCATTGGTGCGTAAGGAACATTGTATTTTTTCAATATTTCACCAGCCCCAGTAGTGATTTCTTCTGTAAATTTATATATACCTACGTATTTGTATAAAGGAATTCGAAGTTCCTCAGCAAGTCCCGCAATAGTTGCATGTTTCATAGTACAACTTCCCATGTTCTCCTTAAAAAATATCATTTTATCATCATAATTCGAATTGTATCCATATGTACTATTATGCACGTACATGCACGCTTCTTTAAACGATTTTATGCCTAACTCCAGGAATTTCTTGGATATTTCTCCTATAGGTTCAATTTGAGCATCGGGTAATTTATCATATGAATCCATAATTAGATTTTATTTTTAGCTCTTATAAGGTTGATCTAAATAAAATATTTAGAAAACATTCAAAGTTGTTTTATCATTGATTTCAATTTGAAGGAAAAGAGAATTCATTTAACTAAATTCATTTACAATTTTCACACTCATAATAAATATCTAACCGTTGTCCATTAGGTTTAATTCCAATATCAGATATAATTTCATTCCATAGTTTCTTAATTTTTTTAGCTTTATAATCTTGAATTTTTCCACATTTGGAGCATACCATATTAATGTGGACTTCCATATCAGGATCATATCTTATAATACTCTCATTAAAACCTAGCTCTTGTATCAATCCTAATTCTTTCAAAAGGTGTAATGTTCTATATAGTGTTCCTAAACTTATCGTTGGATACTTCTCTCTCAATTCTTGATATATCTTCTCTGTTGAAGGATGATCATTACGCGATAGGATAAACTTACATATTACCAAACGCTGAGTAGTTACCTTATATCCGTTTTTTCGAAAAATCGAAATTAAATCTTGAGTATCCAAATCAATCATTTAAATGAATAGTTATATATTTTAAAGTGTTTTTAGAATAAATCATAATATATATTAATAATGATTACTGTTTGAAAGTAACTATTATATAAGAATGATTCTTGCATTATAAATCATTAAGTATTTACATATATATTAAACATTCTTGTATAGATAATGCAACAAAATCTTGTTAAAAATGAAGTGAAAACAATAAAAACAAAAACAATATTTAAAAAATATCATATTAAAAGGAGTAAAAATTATGAATGAAAAAAATAAAAACCGGGTAATGGACAAGAATAAGAGGGTTACTGCCGGGGGTGGTATGTCGATCCAAGACTGGTGGCCAAATCAGTTGAATCTCGATATCCTGCACCAACAATCCTCCAAATCAAATCCAATGGGTAAGGATTTCAAGTATGCTAAAGAATTCAAGAACCTCGATTTGAAAGTTGTGAAAAAAGACCTCGCTGAAATTATGACAAAATCACAAAACTGGTGGCCAGCGGACTTCGGTCACTACGGACCATTATTCATCCGTATGGCATGGCATAGTGCTGGCACCTACCGCCAAGGTGATGGACGCGGTGGTGGTGGCTGTGGAAATCAACGATTCCCGCCTCTCTCCAGCTGGCCCGATAATGTCAATCTCGACAAGGCACGTCGACTCCTTTGGCCGATCAAGAAGAAATATGGTCGGAAAATTTCTTGGGCCGATTTAATGATCCTCGCAGGTAATGTCGCATTGGAATCGATGGGTTTCAAGACCTTTGGTTTCGGTGGCGGGCGTGAAGATATTTGGGAACCGCAAAAGGACATCTACTGGGGTTCTGAGCAAGAATGGTTGGGTGATGAGCGCTATACCGGCGATCGGGATACTCTCGAAAACCCACTTGCTGCTGTTCAGATGGGTTTGATATATGTTAACCCAGAAGGTCCTAACGGTAATCCTGATCCGGTTTTGGCAGCGAAGGATGTTCGCGAATCATTCGGGCGTATGGCAATGAATGATGAGGAGACAGTAGCACTCATTGCGGGTGGTCACACGTTCGGAAAGTGTCATGGTGCTGGTGATGTGAAACATGTGGGACCCGAGCCTGAAGCAGCTGATATCGAAAATATGGGATTAGGTTGGAAGAGTAGCTTTGGCACAGGTAAAGGTAGCGATACGATCTCCAGTGGTTTGGAAGTCACCTGGACCAGCACTCCCACTAAATGGAGTAGCAACTTCTTCTGGAACTTGTTCGGTTTTGAATGGGAGCTAACGAAGAGTCCTGCTGGAGCGCATCAGTGGACACCGAAGGGTGGTGCAGGTGCCGGTACTGTACCGGATGCCCACGACAAGTCAAAGCATCATGCACCATCTATGCTGACCACTGACCTCTCTCTTCGGTTCGATCCCGTCTACGAAAAGATTTCACGACGCTTTATGGAAGATCCTGATCAGTTCGCGGATGCGTTCGCTCGGGCGTGGTTCAAACTAACCCACCGCGATATGGGTCCGCGCTCTCGCTATCTAGGTCCAGAAGTTCCTGACGTAGAACTCATCTGGCAAGACCCCATCCCAGCGGTTGATCACAAGCTAGTTGATGAAAAGGACATCGCCTCACTCAAGGGTAAGATCCTAACTTCAGGTTTGTCTGTTTCAGAACTGGTTTCGACTGCCTGGGCTTCGGCTTCCACGTTCCGTGGCTCAGACAAGCGCGGTGGTGCGAACGGGGCTCGCATTCGTCTGGCACCACAGAATAATTGGGAAGTGAATCAACCTGCCCAGCTAGAAAAGGTACTCAAGACTCTGGAGAGCATCCAGGCTAAATTCAATGATAAGCGTTCCGACGGCAAGAAGATATCACTTGCTGATTTGATCGTTCTGGCTGGTTGTACAGGTATTGAGCAAGCTGCGAAAAATGTCAGTCATAAAGTGAGTGTTCCCTTCACACCAGGACGCATGGATGCCTCTCAAGAGCAAACAGATGAAATTTCTTTCTCTTTTCTTGAACCCAAGGCGGATGGCTTCCGTAACTATCTGAAGACTCATTATGCAGTATCAGTTGAAGAAATGCTGGTTGACAAAGCGCAATTGTTAACTCTGACTGCACCCGAAATGACGGTGCTCATCGGCGGCTTGCGCGTCCTAAATACCAACTTTGGAGGGAAGCAGCATGGAGTCTTTACCAAACGACCTGAGGTGCTTACTAATGATTTCTTTGTGAATCTGCTCGATATGAACACAACTTGGAATCCAACCACAGAAGATAAAAACTTTTTTGAGGGACATGATATCGAAACAGGTGAACTTAAGTGGACTGCCACCCGTGTCGACCTCATTTTCGGTTCCAACGCCCAACTCCGGGCATTGGCTGAGGTTTATGGTAGTAATGACGCTCAAGAGAAGTTCTTGCACGACTTTGTAGCGGTGTGGAATAAAGTGATGAATTTAGATCGTTTTGATCTCGCATAATATTTTATCATTCAAGAGAAGATGCATAGTCGAAAAGGTTTAGGAATGTAAGCAATTACAGTAGTAAAAAAAATTATTTTATTATACTTTCTTTTTTATTTTTGAAAATTATTGTGTAAGGAATCAAATGTAGCTACCTAAAAAATAGTAAAAATTAAAAAAAGATATTTATTTGAGCTTTTCTTTCATATTCTCGTAAAAATCAAGTGAATCTGGATTTCTCAGCGCACCACGGTTAACCACTTCCATGCTATGAATGATTTTTGTGACAGCAATCTCAACCTTCTTATTATTAAAAGTATAAGGGATACTATCTGGAGGTTCTTGAAGTATTACCTTCGGAAAAGTTTATTTCCTTCAATGTCTTAAAAGTATTAGAGCTATAATGTATTAAAAATATGGTAATGAAATTGGTTAAAGGAACAGTAAAGTGGTTTAATGGCAGTAAAGGCTTTGGATTTATAAATTCTGAAGAAGGAAAAGATGTTTTTGTTCATATGTCAGCATTAGTTGGAGATGACGATGATTATAAAACATTAAATGAAAATGATGAAGTCGAATTTGATGTAGTGCAAGGTGATAAAGGCCCTCAAGCTAATAATGTTGTAGTCACTAAAAAAGGTACTCCCTCCGAAAAGAAATCGTACGGGGGCGGAGGCGGTCGCCGAGGGGGCGGTAGTTATGGTGGTGGTTATGGTGATGGTAATGGTGGTGGTAATGGAGGTAGTAGAAAAGGTAGTAGTAGCGGTGGCAGAAAAGATGGTGGTGGTAGTAGAAAAGGTCGCAGCAGTAGCGATAGAAAAGGCCGTAGTACTGGTAGCGGCAAAAAAAGATAGTAAATTTATCCCCTAATTGTACAAAATAATTTGAGTAGTAAATAACAACAATTATAATTCCCTTTTTCATTAAGGGCAATGAACTTCATTTCTTTTTTTATTTCTAAACTCTTTTAGATTTGGAACTTCTCGTCTTTTCTCTCACTTACATAGATCCTTTTTCTTAGTTAATCTCTTTTTCGCCCATTTTAATTCCTCTAAGAAGCCTTTTTTCTTCTATATTAGAATAGGTAAAAGAAATATAGCTTTTAGCACGTCTCCTCTAAAAGTATTAAAAAACAAAGAAAGAAAAAAAAGAACATATTATTATTGAAGCTTATCTTTCATTTCCATAAAGAAATCTAAGGAATTTGGGTTTCTGAGCGCACCACGGTTTGCTACTTCCATTCCATGAATGATTTTCGTGACAGCAATCTCAACTTTCTTATTACTAAAAGTATATGGTATGCCATCTGGGGGTGCTTGAAATATTAATTTTGGAACGTGTCGTGGGCTGGTTTTTTCACGTAAAGTTTGTCGTATTTTGGTTTTTAATTCATCAGTTAATTTATAACCCTCTTTTAAAAGCACAAACATCACAATTCGGATATCTCCTTCATATTGTTGGCCAATTACTAAACTATCAGCAATCTCCGGCAATTGTTCGACGACATTGTAGATTTCCGCAGTTCCTATTCGTACTCCACTTGGTTTAAGTACCGCGTCAGACCGACCCCAAAAAGTAATTCCTCCCGTATCACTATGAATAACGATATAATCCCCGTGTCGCCACACATTCTTGTCTACATCTTTATAATAATCAAAGTAAGCGGCTTTATATTTTGTCATGTTTTTATCGTCTCCCCAAAAATACGTGGGCATTGAAGGTGAGGGTGCTTCACATACGAGTTCCGCTTGTTCATCCTCAATTGGTTCCGCTTTCCCATCATAAGCCTCCACTTTCATGGCAAGCGCACGACCTTGCAATTCACCGGAATATACCGGTAAGATGGGAATTGCTCCAGCAAAACACCCGTTAATGTCCGTACCACCACTGATGGAATTAAAAAACAAATCGTGCTTAATATCCTTATAAACGAATTCAAATCCTTCAGGAGATAATGTAGATGCCGTTTGTGAAATTTCTCTTAATGCACTCAAATCAAATTTTTCTTTAGGCTTGACCCCAAGACCCATTAGGTAATGAATATAGGCTGCACTAGTGCCAAATATAGTAACTTTGTGCTTTTCAATCAACTCGAAAAACCTCAAAGGCTCTGGATAAAGCGGATTTCCATCATATAAGAATATCGTTGCACCCGTAGCTAATGCACTCATTAGCCAATTCCACATTTTGGCTGATATAAGGTATACTTATATCATCATCCATGAGGGTGCCGTAATATAATTTATGACATCGCTTCTTTTACAATCAGTAGATAAGATTAGCTCTTTTAAATGATTGATCAATATACCACCTGCGCTTTGAACCATACATTTAGGTTTTCCCGTTGTTCCTGACGAAAACATTACATATAGAGGATGATCAAAAGGTAATTGTTCAAATATAAGTTCAGGATCTTCCTCCTTTGAAATAAACTCATCCCAATGTACTGCTTTTGGTATGTGTCCAATCTCAGGTTTTCCATTAGTAATGTAGGGTACTACGACAACTTTCTCTATCGAAGGAATGGCTTCAACCACAGCTTTAGAATTCTCAGTGATATTAAATTCTTGATCCCTATAGAAATATCCATCAACTGTAAAGAGTACTTTTGGCTCAATTTGTCCAAACCGATCGATCACGGCGTTTGGTTGTAATTCAGCCCCGCATGATGCCCAAGTTGCTCCAATGGCAGCAGTAGCTAACATGGCTATAGGGGTTTCTATCAAATTTGGGATATAGGATACGACTCTATCACCCACTTTAACACCCATTTGCTTAAGAGATTTCGCTAAGCGAGCGACTACTTTATATAGTTCACCATAGGTAATTTGCTTCGAGACTTTGGTTTCTCCTTGAAAAATAAAAGCTAGTTGGTTATCTTTATACTTAAGCAGATTTTGTGCAAAATTTAATCTTGCTCCCGGGAACCATTTAGTTCCGGGAAAGATGCTTAGATCCTCAACCACTTTATTATATGGCTTGGACGCTATTATGCCTCCAAAATCCCACATTGCTGCCCAAAAATCTTCAATCTTTTCTACAGACCATTTATATAGTTCTTTACCACCTTTAATGTTTTGACCGAAATCCATATTTACTTTCTGGATAAATTTAGTGATCTCAGCATTTTTTATCCATTCTTCTGAAGGTTCCCATAATTTTTTTCTATCTGAAATGATTAACTCCTCTTTATTTATTATCTATTCATATTATTTCTACTAATTACGTATTGAATAGTTAAATGAATGAATTTATAAAATATTAAGCGCAAAATCTTAAATTCATATAAATTTTAACTATCGAACGTCTATGATTAGGAATCAATGGTATGCAGTATTGGAATCTAAAGAGGTCCCAAAAAGCGAATTAATTGGGGTTACAAGATTTGGAGAAAAATTGGTTTTCTGGCGCAAGAAAAATGGAGATATAATTTGTTTAAAAGATATGTGTGCTCATCGTGGTGCAGCATTAAGTATTGGAAAAATTTGCAACAACGGAGACGAAGTAGAATGCCCCTTCCATGGTTTAAGATATGATGAGACGGGAAAATGTACAATAATACCTGCAAATGGAAAAAATGCTCCCGTACCAGAGCGCTTTAAAGTTATATCCTATCCTACCAGAGAAAATCATGATTTTATATGGATGTGGTGGGGAGACACTCAACCAGAATACCCTCCAGTCCCGTTTTTTCAAAATATTGATAAAAAATTCTCATATAACACACATACCGAAGTATGGCCAGTTCATTATTCTCGGGCAATAGAGAATCAACTGGATGTTGTTCATTTACCATATGTTCATCATAACACGATTGGACGAGGCTTTCAAACACTTGTCAATGGACCATTGGTTGAGCCTTCTGAAGACGGAGATGAGTTCACCTTCTGGGTCTATAACCAAAAAGATGATAGAAAGACCGTTCCTTTGAAACCTGAAGAATTTACTTATGAAATGAAAGTATTTCATCTCCAATTTAAATTTCCAAATATTTGGCAGAATTATTTAGGGAAGAAGGTTCGAATTTTTATAGCTTTTGTTCCAATAGATGAGAATCACACAATGTTCTACATGAGATTCTATCAAAGTTTTCTGAGAATTCCGGTTTTAAAAACAATTGTCAATTGGTTAGCTAATAGATTTAATATCAAGATTTTACACCAAGATCGAGATGTTGTAATAACTCAACAACCCATCAAAACTCAGTTAAAAATGGGAGAAAAGCTAATTCAAGGTGATAATCCCATCATGTATTACCGCCGTAGAAGAGAAGAATTATTAGCAAAAAATAATTTAATATCTTCATTTTAGCTGTGAGGATACTCCGTAAGAATTATTTTCTATTTAAGAAAGATTTTAATTTGTTTTTTGGTTCTCCGGAGCTAAAACGTTCTTGAAAAGCTTCTCCTTCCGATTGGAATCCTTCCACGTTATTGTAAGTTCCCAACTGAATTAAATTCTTACTTAAACCAATAGCTTTACCAGAATTTTGAATTATCAACCCCGATATTGCTTTAACTCTATCATCAAGTTCTGCTAAAGGGACGACTTCATTGATCAAGCCAATTTTTAAAGCTTCTTGAGCATCAATGACCTTTGAGGTATATATCAATTCTCTAGCTTTTAAAGGCCCTATCAAACGAGTTAATCTTTGAGTTGCTCCAGCAGCGGGAGTCAGTCCCCATTTCGTTTCGACTTGCCCGAATTTTGCGTTATCAGCAGCAATTATGAGATCTGCACATAACATTAATTCAAATCCCGCAGTAAGATTCAAACCCCTTATTGAAGCAATTACGGGGATTGAAAGGGTTTCAAATTTACTAAAAATATTCTGCAAATTTCTTGTCATATCTTTTGCTTTAGACTCATCTAGAGCCACTAACCAATTTATATCAAGCCCAACTGTAAAGATATCTTCCAGTGCAGTGGTAAATACTAAAACACGAATTTTATCCAAGTTTTTTCCAATATCTTCCTCTAAAATTTGATCTAATTCTCTAACAACATCAGGATCAAAAGCATTTTTCTTATTAGGATTATTTAAATAAAGCCAAAAAATCTTATCTTCAAGTTTGGTTATCCAGAATTTATATTTATTCATATTTTTCAGTTTTTTTATTTCATTGTTAATTTAATATTAATGGTGAATTTTTATTGAAACTTAATATTTGTTTATGGATTATTTCTTATATCATATTGATTAGCAAGGTAATTGAAATTGAGTTATATCGATAAGGAATTTGATACGGTTAAAAATACTATAAAACCAAATACTCTGGATTCACTCAAAAAAGATTTTATATCCATAGGATTAAAAGAAGAAACAATAATCATTGTTCACAGTTCATTAAGCAAAATGGGATGGACTGTTGGAGGTCCCGTTGCCATAATTGATGCTTTAATGGATGTAATTACTCCAAAAGGTACCCTTATAATGCCTACTTTTACTTCAGGAAATACGGAACCTTCAGGATGGAATTATCCTCCAGTTCCAGAGGAATGGTGGTCTTCTATTCGAAAATATATTCCAGCATTCCACCCAGATAAAATCCCCACAAGGGGTATGGGGAGCATTTCAGAAACATTTAGGAAATACCCAAATGTTATTCGTAGTAATCATCCAACAACCTCATTCGCAGCATGGGGTAAACATGCAAAAATGATAGTTAAAAATCATCCGTTAGAAAATGACCTTGGGATGAATTCCCCTTTGGGAAAAATCTATAAATTGGATGGTCAAATTTTATTATTAGGAGTTCCACATTTAAATAATAGTTCATTACATCTTGCAGAATATTTATGTGAATATCCCGGAAAAACGCACATCACGATTGGTTCAGCAATTTATGTAAAAAAGAAGAGAACTTGGGTAACTTGGAAGGAATTAGATAATATAAGTGATGATTTTGATGATCTCGGGAGTGATTATGAACAATCAATTAATTATCAACCCCAAAAGGTAGGACAAGCTGAAGTTCGATTGTTATCTCAACGAGATATGGTTGATTTTGCTGTGAAATGGATAATGGAAAACAGAAAGGAGGATTAGTGTAATTATTTTGGATAAAATATCTGTTTTAATTTCTAACTAGTTTAAAATTCACGTATTCACAGACCTTAGCTAATGCATTTACTGGGCGATCCCAAAATTTAAAAAGAATAGCCCCGTTATTTCGTATACGCTTAGACCATGGACTATCAAATCTCATTGGGCTTATGTAAAGAATGGGAACGGAATATTTTTGGGAATTTTTTAAAGTTGGTTGGAGCAATCTTGTTGCTATTTTATCTTGTTCCTCATCTGAAATAGTGGAAAAATCCGCATGCTTTGCAATTTCCTCATTTTGTAAATAATCATCCATAACATCTTGAAATCCAACAACACCATATTGGATTATCGCATCAATTTCTCCAGATTTCATCAGTATTTCTGGTAATGTAATATAGAAATAAGGTAAATTCATATCAAAAGTACAATCAATCGGATTTCTATAACTTGCTGTTGAGGGCAATAGATATTTAAGTTCATCTTGTAAATTCTTTGAGAGCTCAGGAACTACAAGCCCATGTTGCTCTGCATTGTTTGCAACCATAGCACCAGGCCCTCCAGAATTAGTTATAATTCCTAGACGATTCCCTTTTGGTAAAATTTCTTTTGATAAAATTAGGGCTATATCTAAAAATTCTTGAACATAATCCGTTTTTATTATTCCAGCTTCCTTAAAAACAGATCTATATATTTTTGAATCACCTGCAAGTGAGCCAGTATGACTTTGCAATGCTCGATTACCTGCTCGAGAGCCACCTACATATATTCCTATAATTGGCTTTATAGGAGTTATTTGTTTACATATCTCTAAAAATTTCTTACCTCTTTTTAATTCCTCAATATATAAACCTATGACTTTAGTTTCAGGGTCATTCTCATAATATTCTAAGCAATCAACAATGTCGATATTAGCTTCATTGCCGATTGAGAGACTTTTACATAATCCTAGGTCTGTATCATCTGGAGCAAACCAAATGTGAGAACTTAAGGTTCCTGACTGTGAAGCAATGGAAAAATTTCCTTTTCGAATATGTTCCCATATGGCTATATTAAAAGCAGTATTCTCTTTTTCTGGTTCAAAAAAATTATTAAACACTCCCAAACAATTAGGTCCAATAAATCTCATATCATACTGGTTGGCAATCTTACAAATTTCTTCGGTTAAACTATTTTCCCGATCATCAATTAATTCTCGAAATCCTCCAGAGATTAAAATTATTTTTTTTGTACCATTTTCTCCTATTTCTTGAAAAATCTTAGGAACAATTTTAGCAGGGAGCACAACTACTACTAGATCTGGGGTTTCTGGAAGATCTGCGATTGATTTATATGCTTTATATCCCATTACCGAATCCAATTCCAAATGAATTGGATAAATATTTCCCTTATAATTCGACTTAATCAAATTCATTATTTGGATTGACGCCAAAGAACCGCCCTTGTTGTTGGCACCATAAAAAGCAATCGAAGAAGGATTTAAAAACCCGTGAAGGAAGTGATTTTTACTCATATATTTTCACTTATATTTTAAAACATGTGATCATTTTAAAACCTAAAGGCTTAATTTACCATTATTAGTCCATTATTGTGAGGGATAAAGAATGAATGAGATAGAATTTGAGCTTAGAACCTTACTAATTGAGATTTTTAATACACACGAGCTCAACAAATTACCAATCGATTATGGAAGTAAAAAAATTTTTTCAGATCCAATTTTTGGTGTTTCAAATGGAGATGACGCGATATTCCATAAATTTAAAGAGGTTGTGGGATTAAATCATCTTACTCCATTAGAGATGTGGGAAGCTAATGGATTTACAGGGAAAGCAAAAAATATCAGAATTGTATCTATAATATTTCCATACAGCAATAGTATTCGTAAAGCGAGTAAAAATGCCGATAAAATCCCAGCTGATGAATACTGTATTGGACGAAATCAAGCAGATAGGTTCATGGATGTAGTATTAAAGGACGTCATAAAATTTTTTCATAAAAAAGGATTTATAGCCACCTCTGGAATGCTTAGCGATACATTTAACGTTAAAACAGGGAGAAAAATATATTCAAACTGGTCAGAAAGACATATTGCGTTTGCAGCAGGTCTTGGAACATTTAGTCTTCATGAAGGATTAATCACCGAAGTTGGTTGCAACGTGCGAATAACATCTGTCCTTACAAATGCTCCCATGATAATAACTAAGAGAGATAGCGATGAGCCTTATGGAAATTGTCTTTATTATTCGAAAGGAACGTGCAAAAAATGCATTGAAAGATGTCCTGCAAATGCTATTACTGAAGAAGGGCATGATAAGTTTAAATGTGCAGAGTATGGGCGTTATGTAAGAGAAAGTATAATAGAGAGGTTAAAACCATATATCCAACCAAAGTGGACCCGTTTTAATGGAGTTTTAAGAAAAAGGCAGCCACCTGTTGGTTGTGCTTTTTGTCAATTTGATATCCCTTGCATGGATAAAAATCCTGTTAAAAATTAAATTCTTTAGTTTTGAAAGAAATTATCAAGTATTAACTTGAGATAAAGATTATAATTTTTATTATCGCTTGTAATAATTAATAAGTGTTATTCAAACACAATTGCAAATTATTTAATGATTTGTTAGGTTACTCTCTTGATGACTTGAAGAGATGGAAACGCAAGAAAATCATATAAGAAATAAGCTTAAGAGTGTGAAAAACTTATAATTAGGGTAAGCATTAACTTTAAAATAATAATTAAATAAAGTTGTAAGTAATAATGGGAGAAGAAGAAAAAAAGGATAATTTTCTAGATTCATTAAACGATAAATTTCTTGATTTCGTAGGAAATGCGTTTGGAGAATCTGGTCGTGAATTTATGGAAGAAACAGCAGAAAAACTTAAGGATTTCTCGTCTACATCGATTAAGAAATTCATGGAATTTTCGGATTCAATTTTAGAGAACTTAAAACTCACTGACAATGAACAAGTCATGAAAGCAAGAGATTCGGTTGAAGACATGCTGAAATCAGCCGGGTTAATTGAAGATGACGAAGATGAATTTTAGATAAAATTTTAATTAGTTGTATTTATTTTAAATCTCTTATTTATTTTTATGCATTTTAAGCTATAGATAAGGTCGATTTTTAATTTTTTTTCGAGCTCCAAATTTTTTAGCTTGTAAAATCCATCCTAAATTACCCATTTTTGTATAGAGTGAATAAGGCATTACTTTTTTTCCTACCAGTTCTATGGCTTCCTCCGGAATCACATCATCTTTCGTTAAGGCGGCAGCCGCGATATCAAATCCAAGAATTATATTTTTCACCATTCCACCTTCATTTTTTAATCCCCTTTCAGCAATAAAACCACCCATTCCAAGAGTTAAAGCTCCCTTCCAATCAAATCCCACTTCTTTTGCAAATATTTTACAAATATCTGCAGCGACAAAATTATGTTGTGTTTCTGGAAACCCACAATTAATAATTACTGTGAACGCTTGCTTTTTTGAAACTAATAATAATTTTCTATGGTCTCTAATTAATTCTAATATTTTTATAACTCCTGCAGGTAAACAATCTATATAGAGAGGAAACGATAGAATAATAAGATCCGCATCGTCAACTTTCTTTAATAATTTCTGTTGACCATCCTCTTTTCTAATTAGTCTATACACAAATTCCCGCTCAATTAACAATCCTTTTTCTTCTAATTTTAGTAGTAAAGAATTTCCAAGAGAGAATGAGGTACTCGATGAGGTTTTCGGACTTCCTACGAGCAGTAAAGCTTTATTGGGCTTACTCATAAAATTTGTTCTACCTCCAACACTGATTTATTGAAATTATTGCAAAATTCTGATATATCTTGGCCAAGTGTAAAAATAATCGCTTTCTGATACGGGCTCCACATATTAATTGCGTTTCGTGCTACTAATGTATTAAACACCTCTTCTTTCTCATTATCAGGAGATTCTAGGATCCCAATTGCTATTAAGGATTGTTGCTTTTCGTATCTTCTAACATGATGGACTTCCCCATTTACTTTCATAAAATATGGTAAAACACGAGAAATTTGTCTATCTAAAGTTTCTTTTAAAATAGAAGAATACCCACCAAATGTTATAGGTGTAATATATAGTATAAGATCACTATGAATCATTTCTCTTACAATTGTTTCTTGAGAATCTTTAATAACACATTCACCAGGTGTCTGAATCCAACATCCAAAACAACCCGTACAGTATGCTAATTCTAAATCTTCAAGAATTATGGAATTTATATCCCAATTTAATTTCTTAAGTTCCTTAATCATGGATTCATGAATCATTACATATTCAACGTTGTCTTTTTTACAACCAACCAAAATTAAAGCTTTCATATTGTATTCAATTTAGTATTCTATATTAATAGATAGTAGCCCAATAATTATTTGCGAATATAAAGTTAGTTAAAAATGAGCAATGAAAAGAATTAGATATTTTATATATTATAAAGCTTTAGCATTCTTTAAGAAAGATTTGATTTCATCCATAGTAGCATTAAATAGTTCAGAGATTACTTGAATAGAAATTTCCTCGTTCATTCCAGCTCCCTTGTAATCCTTGTATAGTTGCACCCATGTTTCTTTTTGGGCATATCTCTGAGGATGCTCTTTTTGAACATGTTTCCAGTATGGATGCTTTAATTCAATTCCACAGTAAGGACAAAATCGTGATTCGGTCTCATCTGACATAATATTACCACTTATGTTATAATTGATATATTTATTTCGGAATAATAGTATTAAGATATTTATTCTTTAAAAATTTTTAATTTCCAAATAATAATTTGGATATTATTTAGGGACTTTTAATAATAAAGTTTTACAATATTACCAGTTATTTCTTAAATCCTTTTTTGTGAGTTTTCTAACGTGATTTACTGCCCAAATGACAAATTTATAGCAAGTTTTTTCCCAAACTCTATTTTTTTGATATTGAATAAATCCTTCTGGAGTACTGAAATCATATCCACATAAACGAGAGCAAATTACTGATTGAAATTCTTCTTCAAAGTCACTACAATATTTAGATGCTTTTAAGTATGCCATTGCCATTTGCCCGTCGTCCATTTTTTTATCACCGCCCATTATAACTCCGATTGCAGCACATGCTCCTGTAACAGCCCCACAAGCCCCTTGCCATCCATCTTTGGCTTTATAACCCCCAAAACCACCTGCTAATGGCATCGCAAGATTATGGAATAAGTATGAGTCTACTCCTAAAACATCCAAAATATTTGTTAGGGTTAATTCACAACAATTAACTCCTTTTCTCATAGCGGGAAGTTCTTTTTTCAGTTTTTCAATTCTTTCATCAAATTTATTGTTTATATCATTTTCCATTTAATTTACACCTTCTGAGGAAGTCTATAACCAGTATTCAATATAATCTTTGTGGTGAGACGAGCAATATTTCCCACAAGTTCAGAACAATGCTCCATCATTCCTGACTTGAATGCTTCCTTTAATTCCTCTGCACTCCATAAATTGAAAGTTCTACCAACTAATTTGTTTTGCACATCATGACAACGACAAGATCCATAAATTTTGACGTACTTATCATGTAATTTCTTAACCAAGGTGTAAGCTTTCATTGGTTTATTCATATCTTCAAAATCATCCTTTCCACGACCAAATAGATATCCGATAACCATGGAACCCCCCACAAGAGCTCCACAAGAACCATCTCCAGTTAATCCTAATCCATCTGCTAATCCACTTGCCGCTAAAAAGACATCCTCATTCCAAATGCCAAGGGCTTCAAAGGTTGCAGCGATAGCAGTTTGGGCACACCCTGTACATTTTTTCTCATAAGTTTTCCCGAGTTGATATGCTTTTTCCAATATTTCCTCTTTATGAACAATCATAATTGATTAAAAGATTACAACATTTATTATAAAAATTATTAAATCATTCCACTAATTTAAGCAATCATAATGAGAGAGAAACAACATATGATCAAATCACCTATAGCGGAGAAGTTTAATTTCTTTATAGATAAAAATTAAAATTTTTTCTCAGATCTTTATTTTTATTGTGGATTATGTATATCCAAATGCCCTAATAATGCTACGATTAAATTAGGTATAAAGAAATAAATTGTATCTTTTGGATAAGTTGATAGTTAAATATGAAAGTTTTTATTAAGATTATAGTTATTTTTGATCAATTTTGGCTTTTACATATTCGAATCCTAAAATGAAAGAATTATATGAACTTGGAATTGTATTCCGCGGATTTATTTTAGTTAAGCATATTTTTAAGGAGATTCCAGAATCCAAAGGTTCAAGTGATCCAAATAAGGATTTAAGGGGTGCATTTATTTCTGCTATCAATACGTTCGCTAAAAATGCTTTCAATAACATATCGTTAGAATACTTAGAATCAAAAAATATCTTGTTCATTTTTAAACCACGTGAAATTAAAGCTTCAGACTGTAATTGTGCAGAAACTGTAATTTTATATGGGCTTACAGATAAAAGGAAAAAAGATCAAGATAAATTAGTCAAGAAATTCTTAGAGAAATCTGAACCTATAATAGAATCTTTCATATCAAAATATTCGAACAAGGATTTTACGGAGTTAGATCAGTTTTCGCCATTTCAGGATGAGATTCCAGCTTTTTTTTCTAATTAATATTAGCCGAGAATGAATTTATTGGGGTGTTAATCGCCAACCTTTGGGATTTGACTTGGAATATTCTATGATACCATGTTCTTTTAACAAATCTACTTGTTCTTCAACATCTGACTCACTGTATCCGAGAATGATTATTTCATTGATCAGTTTTGTTCTGGTGGGAATCAATTTGTGTTTCTCGAGATTATGCATGATAATGTACCTGAGATTTTCGTCAATTTTCAATTGTTCTTCAGATTTATCTGGTGTTTTTTCTTTTTGTAATGCACGAATCAAATCAGCTCCTTTTGAAGTAGTCTCTTCAATAATTTCAGTTTTAATTTTAGCAAAAGCTTTTGGTTCTTGTATAGCTCCTCCAGGGCCAATTTCCTCTTCAGAAAGGCTCCACAAAGAATACTCCATCCTTTCATAAGTTCCAGGTTTTTGATTTTTCATTATTTCAAATTCATTTTTTATATTTTCTTTCAAATACCCAATCTTCTCTAACTCTTTTATAACTCCATCAATGACCCTTGTTTCATCTAGAATTTTAAAAATATAGTCTCGAAGATTTGTTGGAACTGTCTTTTTTTCTACAGGTGATTTTAATTCCTCTTCAATAGCCTCAGGTTTTTCACTTTTAATGGAACCCATTTTATCGGGTACATCTAATTTTGGTTTTTCTCCCCATTCAAAATCAGAAACACACCTCAAACTTCTATCATACCCTCCAAAAATTATGTAAATTAGACCCCTCTCAGAATCCAACATCGGAGAGACAATTTTTATTGAATTTGATATTGTAGTTTTCCATTTCAATTCAAAGTTTTTTGAGTCTATTTGTTGATTATGATATATACGTAAAGATCCATCTGAGCACCCAACAATGATTTCTTTGGCATTATCTCCATCTATATCGGCGACTCGGATTGAAATCGGTCGACCGCTTTCAATTTCGATAGAATTAAGTTCTTCTCCATCTGCATTATAAATTCTTATCTTTGAATCATCTGAGCCAACAATAATATCATTATACCCATTATTTACTACATCTCCAATGTCAATAGCATTAATTTGGGATTCAAGTTCTCGTTTCCATAATATATCTGGTATTCCTTCTTTTATTTGTATCATTTGTAACATTCCATTCTTTGTTCCTATAATTAACCCTTGAAGAGGATCTTTAAAGTCAGATAATTTTAAACATCCAGAAGCACAAGAAGTCACCCAAGAATCATAATATAATACATGTATAGGAGATATTGCATCAATGTTATCAAAGATTTTTACTGTTTTGTCTTCACCACAATGAATTAATTCGATATTCCCATCATTCGTTAAGTCTCCCGCAGTTACACACAAAATCTTCCCAGAAGAGCGATAATTCATTATGGTTGCTAGTTTATTTATCCCCTTGACGAATTTCAAAACGAGAAAATTACCATCACCCGCTCCTACTAATAATTCATCGCATCCATCACCCGTGATGTCGATCGGATAACTACAACGACACCATCCATCAAATGAAACGCTATCCAATATTTGCATTTCATCATCCATCAAGTAGAGGGTTTTATCATGTCCACCAAAAACAAAGAATCGCTTTTCATCGCATTTTAAAATGGAACACGTAAGCACAGCTTCCGGAGCTTCAAACAGCCACTTTAAATTAAATCGCTTTTTTAACGTTGACATAATCATGAAAAATAATAATTGAGGTTATAGAATTTTTCTTATAATTTAATTACTATTACAAATAAATAATCCACTTATCTATAAATATACAAGTTATCTAAAAAATATTTAATCCTTATGCAAATAAAATTATTATAAATAAGAAATAAAAAAAAAAAATTATAATCCTAATTGAGCATCACTGGGACTATATTCGCCAGTACCGTTTATTTCGTATGTGATTTCCATTCGTTCTCCTGCTTCAAGCTTTTGGATAGTCCATTTGAGAGTGTCACTTCCAACTTCATCTGTAATCTCTGGTTTTTTCGAATAAGTACCATATTCGAATGAATCGGGGACCTTATCCATTAAAACTAAGTTCTGAAGAGCTGCTGTACCAATGTTTTCTACTAATAAAATAATCTTATAATGACCTAATTTACCAACAGGTACAACTTCTTTTCCAATTCTGAATCTTCTTCTCAAGTGA